>OIYV01000057.1_pt1 | contig 83150 bp, 90 predicted proteins | sample 1588251 | NCBI WGS metagenome assembly OIYV01 (sample SAMN03283282) | human gut metagenome | biome: human-associated habitat; material: feces | host: Homo sapiens | place: Peru | collected 2012
TGATGCTCTTGGTCAGCTTTGTACAAATGACGGTTTGTTGGTACAACCTGCGATGACATTCCCGGCCGATACAAAAGAAATTACAATTTCTCAAGACGGTAACGTAACAGTTTTAACAGGTAACAACACAGAAGCAAACCAAATCGGCCAATTCCAATTAGTAAGATTTCAAAACCCTGCAGGTTTGCTATCAATAGGTCATAATTTGTACCAAGAAACATCAGCATCAGGTAACGCAGTTCAAGGTACTCCGGGACAAAACGGTATGGGCTTATTGGAACAAGGATTCTTAGAAGGTTCAAACGTTCAAATCGTAGATGAGTTGATTGGATTGATTAAAGCAGAAAGAGCCTTCGAATCTAACTCAAAGATTATTAAATCTTCAAGCGATATCTTACAAATGACAAACAATTTAACATAGGATAATTAAATTGAAAAAACTTCTTTTAACAGCATTAATATTACTAATCTCAACAGCTAACGTTGTTTCAGCTGCCAACCTTAGTGATAGTTATGTAAGAGAAGAAATCAAAAAACAAATTATCCAACAAAATAAAAAATACACAGATGCAACATTGGAAGTAATAATTGCAAATATGCCATTTTCAACAATGTATGTACCTGATGGAAAATTAAAATTTGTTGTAACTTCAAACTTCGACAAATTTGCTCCGAGAGATATAAAAAAAGTATTTATATACTCAAACGGAAAACTTGCAAAAGAATTTATAGTATCAGTTAGAACATTAGCATACAAAGAAGTTCTTTGCGCAAGAAACCAAATTGAAAGAGATTCACTTCTTACAAATGCAAATGTGATGACAAAACGAATGGAGGTTTCACTTCAACTGGATAACATCTTAACTCCGGATATGCTAACAAAAAAACAAATGGTAAGTAAGAAATGGTTCAGAGAAGGTGAAATAATTGACCGAAGATTCGTAAAAGTCAAACCAGATGTAGAAAGAAATGCAGATGTACAAGCCTATTTTAACAGTAACGGTGTTCTGATAATGATAAGCGGAAAATCAATGGGCGAAGGAATGATTGGAGATTACGTCAATATACAAAACCAAACATACAAAAGAACGTATAGAGGCAGAGTAATCGGAGAAAACAAAGTTTTAATTAATATATAAAAAAAATCAAGTGGGGAAATAAAGGAAATGGTAAGAAAGTTATTAATAGCATTAATCGCAATTACAACAGCAATGAGTTTATATAACAATGCTCAAGCAGAATCGCTGTTTGCATTAAGCACATCTCAAAACTACAATGCAACTCCAAAATCTTTATTTGCAGGAGTTAGAGCAATGGGTATCGGCGATTTAATTTCTATCAAAATTGAAGAAAGCTTAACAACAACTGATACAATGGCTTACAATTCTGATAAATCTTCAAACACAGTAGATAACTTTACAACATATATTAAAAACTGGCTTCCATTCTACAAATTAGATCCTGCAAACAACTTTGGCGGACAAAACACTGTAGAAAACTCAGCAAATACATCAAGAAACTTAGCATTCGGTGATACAATTTCAACTCAAGTTGTTCAAATGTTATCAAACGGAAATATGATGATACAAGGCAAAAAGACATTAGTAAACAATAACGAAAGAGTTGATTTAATTGTGACTGGTGTTGTAGATCCACGTTGGATTGACCAAAACGGACAAATTTCTTCAACAAAAGTAGCTAACTTACAATTTGCACTTTCTGGCAGAGGTTCGTTATCAAGAGGTCAAAACGAAGGTGTAATCAACAGAGTAATCAAATACTTATTCTAATAATTAGGGACAAAGGGAAAATGAAAAAATTAATTGCAACAATAGTATTTATAATGATGACAATGATGATACCAATGCAAGCGCAAGCAGCAACAGTAAAAATCGGCGACATCACACACGTGAAAGGTGTTAGAAACAACCAAATCGTAGGTTATGGTATCGTTGTTGGTTTACCGGGAACAGGTGACAACTCTCGTTCAACTCAATTGACAAACAAATTACTATTGATGAACTTGGGTACAATTATTGAACAAGAAAACTACATTCAAAAAGGTTCTTCTGCTGCAGTAATCGTTACAGCAACAGTTCCTCCATTTGCAAAAAACGGTGACCAAATCGATGTTACAGTATCAACATTAGCCGATGCTAAAAGCTTAGAAGGTGGTGTTTTAGTACAAACAATATTAAAAGCTCCAAACGGTGAAGCTGTTGCAGTAGCACAAGGTCCTGTTTCTGTTGGTGGTGTAAATGCAAGAAGTGGCGGAAGCATGACAAGAACTGCAATCACTTCAACAGGTCGTATCCCTGGTGGTGCAATTATGGAACGTGATATTGATACTGAAATTGGTGATGCAAGCACAGTAACATTATCATTAGATCATTCAGATTACACAATGGTTTCAAGAGTTGCTCAAGCAATTTCACAAGTTGCACCGGCAAAAGCAATTGACGGAAGTTCTGTTCAAGTAACAATTCCATCAAAATTCTTAAACGATAGAATTACATTCTTATCAATACTTGAAAACTTGCAAGTAAGCCCAACAGCTGAAAGAGCAAAAGTTATCGTAAATGAAAGAACAGGCACTGTTGTAATCGGTTCTCAAGTAAAATTATTACCGGCAGCGGTTGCTCACGGTAACGTTACGGTAACAGTTTCAACAACAAACGACGTTTCACAACCAAACTCATTCGCACAAGGTTCAACCGTTGGCTTTTCAAATTCAACAATCGGCGTTGATAAAGGTGCAGGTAGTGTAGTTAAAATGAACGGCAACAGCAATTTGAACGATTTAGTAAATGCATTAAACTCAATTGGTGTTACACCAGTGGATATAATCAGCATTCTTCAAGCACTAAAGAAAGCAGGAAGTTTGCAAGCTGATTTACAGGTAATTTAAAAAACAGGGTGGGTAAAAATGGATAATTCAATAAATGCAATATCAACAAACGTATTAAATAATACAGGTCTAATCAACAATGACCAATACACTTTAAATAACATCAAGGGTGCAGGCAATCAAAAAGCTCAGTTAAAAAAAGTCGGCGAAGAATTTGAAACAATGTTTTTAACAAAGATGATGCAAACAATGGACAAAACAGTCGACAGAGAAGGCGGATTGCTAGGACAAGAATCAAGATACGTAGATACATTCAAAACACACGTATACTCAGAAGTAAGTAGACAGCTCTCAAAAAATCCGCATACATCAATCGGAATAGCAAGTCAAATTTACAAACAAATGGAAAGATATGTACAAAATTAATTAGAAGAAAAGGGATAAAAAGATATGTTAAACGGAATTTCAACAGGAGCATCAAACCAAGTACACGCATTTACAGCAGCAAATGCATTCAAAGTAGCACAACAAGCCTTAGAACAAGGACAAAAACAACAAGATAACACTCCTAGTGGTGTTGATTTAAAAGATAATGATGTAATCTTAAAAAATCAAAATATCGATGAAATCAAAAATATTGCCAAAAGTATTGGCGAAGCAAATCTTTCTGACGAAGACATCAAATATGGCTTGACATATGGCAGAAGTGTAATCGCAGACTACTCAGTTTAAGATACAAAGAGGAAAAAATGGACGAAAAGTTTTACAGAACAGTTATTCAAATGCTTGATGATACAATTACTGTATATCAAGAACTGTTGGACTTATATAAAGAAAAAAAGCAAGCTCTATTAACTCCGAAAAACAATGAAATTCTAAGAGTTGTAGACGAAAAAATATTGGCTCACATTAACACAGTTAAAAATGTTAACGAAAAAAGAGAGGAATTTTGTAAAGAAAATGACATTGAGCCTGCAAAAATAAGTACATTAATTGAGCTTGCAAGCAAGGATAACAAAGAATTTGAAGAAATTTTATCTGAACAAAAAGTTAAGATAAATGAAGTTGCACAAGAAATTGCGTTAATAGAAAAGACAAATGTGGAACTAATAAAGCATGGTCTAATAATGTCAGACAAATTATTGGACATAATCATAAGTGCAGCAATGCCGCAAACGGATAATTACGACATGCACGGGAAAAATATAGACACGAGTGAACTAAGCATAAGTTCCATAGTGGAAGACGCTTAAAAGGGAGTTTAAGATGACCATTAACAAAGCAATGAACATTGCCCTTTCAGGGTTAAACGCACACCAAGCCGCATTAAATGTGGTATCTCATAATATAGCAAACATAAACACTGAAGGCTATCGTCGTCAGACAGTTCATTTTGCTGAAATGCGCACACCTCTTTACGACAATTCCGTAAGAGGTCAAATTGCTTCTCTAGCGGGTGTTAAAATTGATGGAATTACAACAGCTTCTAATGATTATCTAAACAATTATTATAGAACACAAAACTCAATTTATGAAGGATTACAAGCAGGTGCAGATGTTGCCGGTCAAGTTGCAAACTTGCTGGACGAACTAAAAGATTCTGCTCTTGGTGATTCCTTATCTGCTTTTTATGATGCTGCAAACTCACTAAACCAAAACCCAACGGATTATAGCTTACGTGTAAACTTTATAGAAAAAGCAAAAGCTGTTGCAAACAAATTTAACTCAATGGATAAAACTTTGAGTAATTATCGTGAATCTGTAGTGGGAACAAAAGATGCTCCTGCAAATTCTCAACTTGGCACAGATATTTCAAATTTAAATGACAAATTGAAAAATTTAGCCGATATTAACAGACAGATTGCAATGAATAAAGATGATACAAGCTTGCAATCTCAACGTGACCAAATATTATCTGAAATTTCAGGACTTGCTGACGTTACAACAACAATCACAGCAATGGGTACTGCCGATGTAAAACTGGGTAAAGAAGACCTGGTTAGAGGCAGCGAAGTTGTTGGCGAATTATCATATTATGTAAATAATGCTGGAGAACCAAAAGTTCGTTATTACAATAACGAAACAGGTAAAACTAATATCAATTTTGAAACTAGTTTCAAGAGCGGTTCTATTGGTGGAGCATTAAGCGGTTTAGACACATTAACCGAAGCTCAAGCTGATTTGGACAAACTAGCAAAAGCATTTATCGACCAAATGAATAGTATTCAACAATATAATGACGGTAATACACAAGCTTGTTATTATGATAGAGTAAATGATGAACTTGTTCAAAATCCACCGGCATTATTTGATGGCACAACAGCAAGCAATATTACAATTAATAATGACGTCTACAAGAATCCGGATTTAATTGCAGCAGCAAGAGTTGATACAACTACTGCAAACTGGGAAAAAGCAGTTGGTAATGGAGATAACGCTCTTTTCTTTTACAATGCAAAAAGCGCTAAATTAACAGATTTGGGCGGATTATCAATGCAAGATTTCTTAATTTCTATGGGAACAAAAGCAGCACTTAAGGCAGATGATTTGCAAAAACAAGCCGATGCTCAAGGTGCAATTGTAGACAGTATTAGTAACCAAATCCTTTCAGAAACAGGCGTTAACCTTGATGAAGAGTTGTCAAATATGATTATTTACCAACAAGGTTATAACGCAAGTGCCAGAGTATTTTCTGCTTGTGTCGAAATGTTTGACACACTGGTTAATCTTGGTAAATAATAAAAATAAAAAGCGACAAATGGATTTGTAAGCACAAAACAGTGAGGATTACATTATGGCAATTGGAAGAGTTTCAACATATCAATTTAATAAATCATTTGCTAGTCAAGTAAATAATACACAATCAAAATTTAATAAACTTTCTCAACAAATTACATCCGGCAAAAAAGTTACATCTGTTGCGGATGATGCTGTTGCTGCAAAAGGTATCATTAAAGCAAATGCCCAACTTGCTGACATTGAAACTTACGTTGCAAACTTAAAAATGGCTGATAATGAATTAACACAAACTGATTCAACATTAAAAAGTATAAACGATCAACTTCAAAAAGCATATGACTTGGCAATGACTGTTTCAAACGGAACAACTGGTGCTGACCAAATGGAAGCTTACCGTCAAGAACTTGATTCTATCATTGATAACGTTACTCGTCTTGCAAATACCAAATACGGAGATAAATATTTATTTTCAGGAACAAACACAACAACAACGCCATACGAAGAAGGCGCTAACGGTATGCAATACCAAGGTAATGATGGCGCAAGATACGCTTTAGTTGGCGAAGGCAAAAATGAAACGATTGATACAATTAGTGATGATAAAAAACAACAAATCAACGTAATCGGTAAAGATATATTCGGATATGCATCTTATACCAAAGATGCTGATGGCAACATAACAATGGATGATGCTAATAGTGCCGGTGTATTCAAAGCTTTATTTGACCTAAAAGCAGCTATTCAAAACGATCCTATTGATGAAGATGCAGCAAGAGCTACACTTGACGAATTAAATGATGGCATGACAAAAGTTACAGCAGAAAGAACAAGAACAGGTGCTTTAGGTCAAGAATTTGATGATATGCAAGATGCTTATGCAAATGACACATTGAGCATAACAGAATTGCGTTCAAATTTAGAAGATACAGACTTACCAAGTGCAATATCAGATTGGTACCAAACATACCAATCACTTCAAGCATCATATCAAATGTTCTCTCAAACAATGAACGTTAGCTTACTAAATTATATTTAATAACCCAACCTATACATAAAAGATATTGTGCTATGCACCAAAGTAATTTTTCAATCCGATTGTAAGATTTTCATTCTTACACATCTTCTTTAACTTTGAAATAGCTCTGTTTTCAATTTGACGGATTCTTTCTCTTGAAACACCGTATTGAGAGCCAATTTCGTCTAAAGTTTTCTTTGTGCCGTCATTATTTAAACCATAACGCATAATTAAAACATCACGTTCTTTTGGCATTAATTGATTCAACATCTTTTTGATGTCTTCTAACATACTTTCTTGACTAACCATTGATTCAGGAGTAATTGTAGAATTATCAACGATATAATCTGCAATCTTTGAAGAATCATCTTTTTGATTTGCAGGAGTTTCCATACTAATAGTTGGTTGAGCCGATTTAATAATTTGATTTAACTTTGCAACAGAAATTCCTAAACGATATGCAATTTCTTGTTTTGTAGGGGTTCTACCCAATTCTGTTGTCATATCAATTGTTGTCTTTTTGATTTTATTTAAAGATTCAATCATATGAATTGGCAATCTTATTGAACGAGCTTTGTCAGCAATAGCACGAGTTATAGATTGTTGAACCCACCAAGTAGCATAAGTTGAAAATTTATAACCTTTTGTGTAGTCGAATTTTTCAACAGCTTTAATTAACCCCATATTTCCTTCTTGAATTAAATCTAAAAATAGCATTCCTCTTCCAACATATTTTTTAGCTATACTAACAACTAATCTTAAGTTAGATTCTGATAATTTTTTCTTAGCTTCTTCATCGCCGTCTAAAACTTTTTGTGCTAGTTCTAATTCTTCTTCATAGGTTAATAATGGTATTTTTCCTATTTCTCTTAGATACATTCTAACTGGGTCATCTACATTTACCCCATCTATTACTGCAAAACTTGCATCGTCTACTTTTATATCTTCAACTTCTTCTAAATCTTCTAAGTCTGGTTCTTCCTCTTCAAAATCATCTTTTAGAATATCTACACCCATTTCTTCAAATTGGTCAAAAACTTTATCTATTTGTTCTGGATTTATATTGTCTAATTTAGTAGCTAGTTCAGCATAAGTCATTTTACCATCTTTTGCTTTTTCTACTATATCCTTTACTTCATCTTTTATCTGTTCTTCTGTTTTTGTAGTTTCTTCTTTAATTTCAGGTTTCTTTTCTTTCTTAGTCTCAGCTTTTTTATTAGAAACTTTTTCTTCTTTTTTTGATGCTTTTTCTTCCACATTTTCTATTTCTTCTATTACTTCTTCTTTTTTCTTTCTTCCCATTTAATTAACCTCCTATTTCATTTTAGCAAGTTTAATAATCACTTCACTTAATTGGTTTTCTAAACTTACTATTTCTTCTTTAGTTAATTTTTCATTTTCTAATTTACTTAGAATTTCGTTCTTCTTGTTTATAATTTTTTCTTTTTCATAAATATTTAAAATGTCTATAATAGCTTTATTTATGTCTGTAATATTATAGTCATCAGACATTATTTTTGTAATCTGATTTAATATTTCTTCATCTTGAATAGAATTTAACAAATTGTTAATATTACTATCTCCTTTTTCAAATTCATCATACAAAATTTGGGCTATTTTTTTATTTATTTCATATTTAAAATCGTTTACTGTTATTACATTTTTTAAGCTTTGATATGCATGTACTTCTTCATTTAATAATAAAGATATTATCATATTTTCTCTTCTAATAATTGCATCACTTATATTAGTTTCTGTTTTTTCTTGTTTATGCCTTATTACAGGTATTTTTCTTTCTAATACTTTACTATCTTTTGCATCTGCATATTGTAGTTTATTTGTTTGAGCATATATTGCTTCTTTTGATACTCCATATTCTTTTGAAATTCTTTCTATATAAACTTCTTTTTCTATATGGTTGTCCACTTTAGATAAAATTTTTGAAACTTCATTTAAAAATTTTATTTTGTCACTAGCAGTATTAATATTCAATGTTCTTTTTAGCATCTTTACTTTAAATTCTACCAAAGATATAGCATTATCAACACATCTTTCAAATCTTCCTGTTCCATTTTTTATAACATATTCATCTGGGTCTTTAACAGTTGGATCATCTAACTGTAATACTCGAACATCGTATCCTAGTTTTTGTAATATTTCTAATCCTCTCATTGTAGCTGCTTGTCCAGCACCATCTGCATCATATCCTATAATGATTTGTTTTGCATATTTGCCTAATAATCTTCCTTGATGTTCTGTTAAAGCTGTTCCTAATGATGCCACCACATTATTAATACCTCTTTGATATAGCGAAATTGCATCCATGTAGCCTTCTACAATTACAATCTTATCTGTTAGATTTCTTTTGGCAACATTTAACCCAAAAAGATTTCTTCCTTTACTATATACAATGTTTTCTGGAGAGTTAATATATTTAGGCTTAGAATCATCTAATACTCTACCTCCAAAAGCAATTACTCTATCTCTAACATCTTTTATTGGAATCATAAATCTCTTTCTAAATCTATCGATGAACTGCCCGTTATCATTTTTTAGTATTAAACTTGATGCTAACATTTCTTCTTCGGTATAACCCTTTTTTACTAGTTCTCTATAAAGCTCATCAAATTTTCCTGCATAACCTATTGTAAATGTTTTTAAAGTTTTGTTGTCTAATTTTCTTTTTTTCACATAATCTTGTGCAATTTTAGAAGTTGGTTTATATAAATTTTCATGATAAAATTCAGCTGCTATTTGATTAATTTCGTAAACTTTTGCCTTTAATTTTTCTTTTTTGGCATCTCCTGCATTATCTAAAGTTGGTAATACTATATTAGCTCTGTCAGCTAAAATTTTAACACTATCAACAAATCCTATGTTTTCTATTTTGCTCATAAAATGAAAAACATTTCCACCTGCCCCACATCCAAAGCAATGAAAGATTTGCTTATCTGGTGAAACAGAAAAAGAAGGCGATTTTTCTTTGTGAAATGGACATAACCCAAAAAAGTTTCTACCGCTTCTTTTTAATACTACATATTGTGATATTATATCTACTATATCGTTACTATTTCTAATTTCTTCTAATAATTCATCACTATATCGTACCATTCTTATAAACCTTTCTATTATATATTACTATTCGACAGATAATTTTCAATTCCTTCTTTATGTACACCAATAAATGCTACATTACTAAATTACTTTTAATAATATAATATATATAAATTTTTGTTTTTCCATATTCATTAATAAAATCCCTGGAAAACCAGGGATTTCTTTTGTTTTTATTCTTGTGTATCATCAAATGGAATAAATTTATTAACTACATTTGATAATGATGTTACATTATCTATATTATCAACTTGAAATTCTTTAAAAGATTGATTGATTTTATTATCTACTATTCCTTCCATTTCTTCATATGATGAATGTTCTGCTAAAACTAATTCACTAACTAAAATTTGTTTAGCATTCATTAACATTTTCTTTTCTCCAGTAGATAAACCTTTTTCTTTTTGTTTGAAACTTAAGTTTCTAACAACATCTGCAACTTCATATATGTCTCCGCTTTTCATTTTATCCATGTTATCTCTGTATCTTTTGTTCCAATTCATTGACATTTCAGTTTGATCTTCTTCTAATACTTCAAAAACTTTTGCTGCTGATGATTTATCTATTATATTTCTAACACCTATTTGTTCAGCTTTGTTTGTTGGTACCATTACTTTAACTTCGCCAGGCATTTTTAGAATATAGTAAGATTGTTTCTCTCCTAAAATATCTTTCTCCTCTATTGCATCAATTGTTCCAGCTCCGTGCATTGGGTAAACTATATAATCTCCTACATTAAACATGTAAGTCACTCCTTTCAAAAGACATAGTTTAGGACATAAAAAAATAAGATTCGTTATGTAAATATGTAATTATCGCTTTCTTTTGAATCATTATTCTTTTTAATTTCTAACTGTATATATTATACTACATTTTTTGGTAAAAGTCAAAAGATTTGGAAAAAAATTATTTTGTTTTTTCTCCAAATCTTTTGATTTATGTTAATTCAATTTTTTTAATCTTTCTATAACAGTTTCTAGCATTTTTTTATAATTTTCTAGCTTTTCTTTTTCTTCTTTTATTTTTGCTTCTGGTGCTTTATTTACAAAGCCCGGATTTGAAAGCATTTTTTCTCCTCTTGCTACTTCTGCTTCTAGCCTTGTTTTTTCTTTTTCTAGTCTTTCTATTTCTTCTTTAATATCGACTAAATCTTCAAAAGGCATGTATACTTCTATTCCTTTTGCAAGTATACTAATTGCATTGTCTGAAATTCCTGTTTTATCTGTTTGAACTTTTATTTCTTTGCCGAATCCTAATTTTAATAAGAAATCTTTTGATTTTTCTATTTCTTTTGCATAGTCTTTTGTTACAAATATCAACTCTGCCTTTTTACTTGGATGTATATTCATGTTTGCTCTTACATTTCTTATTCCAACTATTATTTCTTTTAAATTTTCTATTGTCTCACTTGCTTTTTCATATTCATCATATTTTTTTGCATTTGGCCAACAAGACATCATTAATTCTTCACCTTTACATTTTGCAAGTTCCTTATATATTTCTGATGTTACAAATGGCATAAAAGGATGCAATAATTTTAATACTGTTTTAAATACTTTATTTAAAACAAAACTTACTTTTATTTTTTCTGATTTATCTTCACTATATAATCTTGATTTTACAATTTCTATATACCAATCACAAAATTCATTCCAAATAAATCCGTAAATATTGTCTAGTGCAATTCCTAAATCATATTCTTCTATATTTTTTGTAACTGTTATTATTAGTTCGTTTAGTTTATTTAATATCCATTTATCTTCTATTTTTAATTCTGCTTTATTTTCTTTTACATCTTTACAAAATTCCATAATTTCTTCTTTTGAAGATAAATTATTTATTACAAATTTTGCTGCATTCCATATTTTATTTGCAAAATTTGATGCTTGTTCTAGCTTCTCTGGCATGTATTTTATATCGTTTCCAACTGTTGTTCCTGATATAACAGAAAATCTTAATGCATCTGCCCCATATTTATCTATTACCTCTATAGGGTCAACACCATTACCTAATGTTTTAGACATCTTTCTTCCTTGTGAATCTCTAACCAATCCGTGTATTACTACATCTTTAAATGGTATATCTTTCATTTGGTACAAACCACATGTAACCATTCTAGATACCCAGAATGTAATAATATCATATCCTGTAATTAATGTATTTGTTGGATAAAATGTTTTTAAATCTTCTGTGTTTTCTGGCCAGCCAAGTGTTGAAAATGGCCATAGTGCAGAACTAAACCATGTATCTAATGTATCTTCATCTTGATGAAGATGTATACTTCCACATTTTTCACATTTGCCTGGATTTTCTTTTGCAACTGTTATGTGTTTACATTCATCACAATAATATGCAGGTATTCTATGCCCCCACCATAGTTGACGAGAAATACACCAATCTCTAATGTTTTCTACCCAATTCAAATATGTTTTTTCATATTTTTGTGGAACAAATCTTACTTTACCAGATTTTACAGCTTCTATTGCAGGTTCTGTTATTTTTTTCATACTTACAAACCATTGCTCTGAAATTTTAGGTTCTATTGTAGATTTACATCTCTCACATTTTGCAACATTATGTGTATAATCTTCTATGCTAACTAATGCTCCTAATTCTTTTAATTTTTCTACTATAATTGGTCTTGCATCTATTGCTTTCATTCCTTTTACTTCTGGCATTAAATCAAGCATTATGCAATTATCATCAAACACTTCAATTATTTCTAAGTTATGGTCTAAACCTGCTTGATAATCATTTGGATCATGCGCTGGTGTAATTTTAACACAACCTGTTCCAAATTCTTTTTCTACAAATCTATCTGCTATTATTGGTATTTCTCTATTTACTATTGGTAAAATACAAGTTTTTCCAACTAAATTAATATATCTTTCATCTTCTGGATGTACTGCTACCGCAGTATCTCCAAGCATTGTTTCTGGTCTTGTTGTCGCTATTTCAACATATTTATCTTCATCTTTAATTTTATACCTTAAATGCCATAAGTGAGATGCTTCTTCTTTGTATTCAACTTCTGCGTCTGAAATTGCAGTATGACAACTTGGGCACCAGTTAACCATTCTTTTGCCTTTATAAATTAGTCCATCATTATATAATTTAACAAATTGTTCTAAAACTGCTGCTGACATTCCCTCATCTAATGTAAATCTGTTTCTCTCCCAGTCGCAAGAACATCCAAGCATTCTTTGTTGTTTTTGAATTGTACTACCATATAAATGAGTCCAATCCCAAGCTTCTTTTAAAAAGCCGTCTCTACCTAATTCTTGTTTAGTCTTTCCTTCTTCTTTTAATTTTTGAACAACTTTCATTTCTGTTGATATTGCAGAATGGTCTGTTCCTGGAAGCCATAATGTATTATATCCTTGCATTCTTTTAAATCTAATTAATATGTCTTGCATTGTATCATCTAAAGCATGTCCCATGTGTAGCTTTCCTGTTACATTTGGTGGTGGCATCATAATGCAATAGCTTTCTTTTGTTTTATCCATGTTAGGTTTAAAATAACCTTTTTTCTCCCATTCCTCATATAATTTTTCTTCAAAATCCTTTGGGTTAAATTTGTCGTTCATATTCATTCCTCCTATATATTAATTTTATTACTGGCGTACACACCTAATTTAATATTATTCATTCTTCACTTTTTTTTATTAACTAAAAAAGATTTTACCCTACATAAGGGCAAAATCTTTTTTTGCGGTACCACCTTAATTTATATATAAATCATTATTATATACATCTTAAATAGCTTTTAACACAGCTTACGCGGATATATCTAATTTTATTTTCAATATATCAACTCCAAAGCTACCTTCAGTTTATCTTTCTACAAGAAGCTTTCAGCCAATGACTTCTCTCTCTAAAGTAGCAGTTTTAAACTTACTCCTCTTTTTCTTAGTTTTTTAATATAGCATTATTTTAATACTTTTTTTGAGTTTTGTCAATCATTTTTAGAAACCTGCTGCTGAGAACATCCATCCACCCATATATGCTTGAATACAAGGTACAAGTACAACTAGAACTAAGAATATTAAAAATACACCAACTATTGCATATACTATTTCTGGTAAAACTGCCATAATTTTTGCTATTGTATTATTTATATCAATTTCCATATATTCTAATAGTTTTTCTAGCATTTCTTGTAAATCTGTTTGCATACCTATGTTTAACATTTCTATTATCATTGGTGATGCTAAATTAGATTTTTCAAATGGTTCTATCCAAGATTGTCCAATTAAAATATTATTTATTGATGATTCTATAATAGATCTCATAACATAGTTTTTACTTATATTTTTACTTACTTCTAATGCATCTTGAACTCTTATACCATTTCTTAAGTTTAATAACATCGCTCTAGCAAATCTCAAAAAGTCTAATGAAAATATAAGTTTACCAAATAAAGGCATTGTATATTTAAAATAGTCAAAATTATATCTTCCTTTTGGTGTACGAACATATCCTACTACTGCAACCACAATGGCAGCTATCACTGCAACTGGTACATACCAATATTTTATGAGTTTATCTACAAAGTCTGCAAACCAAAGGGTTATTGCTGGTAATTGTTCTGTTGAACCCAGGCTTTTAAAAACATTTTGTATTATTGGAATAATTACAAGTATACCTACAAATAACAATATTATAATTGCACCTAATAATGCTATTTTAGGAACTAATATGCTTCTTAACCTTTTATTTAATGCTTCGGTTTCATCTAAATATGCTACTGCTTCTTCTAATGATTGAGTTAAAGATCCTGATAATTCTCCAACTCTTATCATATTAATATATAGGTATGGAAAAACATCTGAATAATATTCCATTGTTGTATACATATTTTCTCCAGCTTCAACACCAGCAAGTATATCTCTTAATATTTCCCTAAATCTAATATTTTCTGTTTTTTCAATAATCGTACTCAATGCATGAATATTATTAAAATTTGCTTTTTTTAGTAAATAAAAGTCTTGTGTAAATATTACTAAGTCCCTTGTAGTTACTTTAGTACTATTGGCAACTAATCTATCATTTAATCTTGCTAAAAAGCCTTTTTGTTTACCTTTTTCCTCTATATTAACATACATATCTGCTGCTTCTAGCATACTAGACACATCATTAATATTTTTCTTATGCTTTGTTTTTGAATAAGATTTGGTTATTCTGTTTCTTTGAACAATACTTATTGGTGTTAGACCATTTCTTATTAGTTTTTTAATAAGAGCTTTTCTATTTATTTCTTCTACTCTGTTTTGTACTATTTTACCATTATCTGTTACAGCTCTATAAACAAAACTTGGCATTATTTATTACCTCCGTACTTATTTTCTTTTATCTTTTTGAATTCTCAATTGCATTATTGTTCTGTTTAAACTCTCTATATTTTTTTCTTCAATCTGAGATTTTGCTTGTTCTAATGTTATTTTTTCATCCACAAAAGCTTTAGCAATTGAATTTACTAAGCCTATACTTCCATTGTCTGAATTACTTTGAATAGCATCTTCCATTTCTGATACACTAAATTTTTCTTTTCTTATAATACCAGATACTATGTTATCAACTACCATTACTTCTGGAATTAATACTAATTTATTTTCTGTATCTGGCAACAATCTTTGTGATACTACTATTTTTAATAAAGATGATAGCAAGTATTTTACTGTAGTTTGGTCAGATATCTCATAAAAGTTTATCATTCTATCAATAGTTTCTGCACATGATTTTGTATGCAAAGTTCCTATTACCAAATGTCCAGATTCTGCTGTTTCAATAGCTGCATCCATTGTTTGTTTATCTCTTATTTCTCCTATAATTACTATATCACAATCTTCTCTTAATGAGTTTTTTACACCATCTCTATAGTTTAAGCAATCTCCTCCAACGCCTACTTCTTTTTGTACTATTACAGATTTTTTAGAAGTATGTTTATATTCTATTGGGCTTTCTAATGATAGTATCTTTTTGTTTTGACATTCATTTATTTCATTAATTAAAGCATTTAGAGTTGTAGTTTTACCAGAGTTTGTTTTTCCTGTTATTAAAATTAAACCTTGTGGTTGATATGTCATTCTCCTTACTATATCTGGTATTCCTAAGCTTTCGTAAGCTGGTAATTCTTTTTTTATTAATCTTAATGTAAAAATTGGAATATCATTTGATAAAGAAATATTTACTCTTAATCTTACATCTTTATATTCATAGGAAGTATCTAATTTTTTTGTTGTTTTAAATATATTATCTTTGTCCAAATTTCCTCTTATTAGAAAATCATATATTTCAAACATATCTTCTTCTTTTAATTCTTCATACTTTTCTATGGGTTCTAGTTTTCTAATTATTCTTAACATTGGCTTTATGCCACACAACAAGTGTATATCTGATGCTCCTTTTTCAATTGCAATATCAATTAAATCTTCTATCTGTACCATATTACTTTTTCCTTCCTACATAATTAATAATTTTTTATTTAATTCTTCCATATTTGTTTCACCATTAATAACTTTTCTTATTCCATCAATTTCTAGTGGTTCATATCCGTATTTTAGAGCTTCTCTTTTTATTTTTACAGGTGATTCATTATTTGAAATTAATTCTTTAATTTCTTCATTTATTTGCAATATTTCAAAAACAGCAATCCTGTCTAAATATCCAACATTATTACAATACTTACATCCAACTGCATCATAGGTTTTTTTGTCTTTCATATCAAATTTTATGTCATACTTTTCTTCTATTTTGTTTATAAAATTAAGTTCTTCTTTGTTAAAGTCTCTTTCTACTGCACACTTAGGGCATAGTCTTCTTACTAACCTTTGTGAAACAGTTGTTGCAAGTGTACTTGCTATATCATAATTAGAAATTCCAAGTTTTCTTAGTCTTGTAATTACTTCTACTGCATCTATTGTATGAATTGTAGATAATACATAATGACCTGTTTGTCCAGCTTGCATAGAAATTTCGGCTGTTTCTTTATCTCTAATTTCTCCAACTAAAATAATATCTGGATCTTGTCTTAGTATTGTTCTTAAAGCGGATGAAAAATTAATTTTAGGTCCAACTTCTATTTGGTTTAAGCCTTCTATTCTTATTTCTACTGGATCTTCTATTGTAGTTATATTTAACTCTGGTTTATTTAAATAATTAATTATACTGTATAATGATGTAGTTTTTCCTTCTCCTGTAGGTGCTCCCATAATGGTTACACTGTTTCTTTTATTAAAGCATTTTGATATATCTTGATTTTTAGGAAATCCTAACTCATACAATTCTTTAATATTTTGATTTTTCTTTAATAATCTTAATACAAATTTTTCTCCAAATATATTTTTTTGAGAAGAAACACGAATATTATAATCTGGATATAATAAGATTCTACCATCCTGATCTTCTTGTTTTTCTTGGTACATATTTGATATAGCTTTTAATCTACCTATTATTGGAGTTTGTTTTTCTTTTGGTATATCTGTTATTGTATATAATACACCATCTATTCTATACCTTACTCTCAAATTATTTTCCATTGGTTCAAAGTGAATATCACTTGCTCTTCTACTCATAGCAGTCTTAATAATTGAATCTACCAATTTTACTGTGTCTTCATTAGTATTAATATCTTCTGAAGCATTTCCTTCAAATAGTCTAATAATATCTTGTATATTTTGGTCAAAAGTAATATATTTATCAATTACTAATCCTCTATTTAATAGAATTAGTCTTACTTTATCTATATATGATTTATTAGAAGAATCTGAAAAGCAAACTTTAATTTTTCCTTGAGATATTTCAAATGGTATTGCTCTACATTCTTTCATAACATCCAATGATAAATAATCTTCTGGAGTTAAGTCTATTCTATCTGCTGTTAAATATATTCCTTTTTCTCCCATTATATCTGCTATTTCTCTAATTAGTATTTCTGGGTCACATTGTGTAATATCTCTTAAAATTTCACCTATTTTTAATTTTCTATGTGTTCTTTGGTATTCTATTGCTTCATTTACTTCTGCCTCTGTTACTACCCCTCTTCTAACTAATTCTATTCCCATAGGTTGTACTCTTTTTACTTCCATAAATCTTTTCGTCCTTTCTAATATAAACTTAAAATTTTAATAAATTTCTTCTAGCTTATATTTCATTTGTTTTGAATAGTTGCTGTATTCAACTGAAACTTTTATTATATCTGTAATTTCATTATTTTCTTTGTCTTTATCGTATTCAAATTTTAATGAATTTACATTTTTAGATATTTCAATCTGATTGTAATATATTGATTTGTTATTTAGCATAAATGAATTTCCATCTGTAAAAACTATATATGTTCCATCTTCTGATATGTTATCAATTTTATTATTTGCTTTTTTTATTTCTTTTATAAAGTATTCGTTAAAATTACTAAATTCTACAATATCTTCTGTATCAACTTCTAATGCCTGTGTATTTCTATAAAAATTATACGAAATTGTACTTAACCCTCCAATAATTATTATCATTACTATTATATACACAAGAAGTGATACTAAAGTTATACCTTTTTGATTTTTCATATTATTCTCCTATTATTCTTTTGCCTTTAGTCTTTCTGCTGTTTCTTCAAAATTTTTATTTCCAATTTTATATGCTATTGTTACTTTTACTTTTTTTATAATATCTTCTTTGCTAGTATCTTCATCACTTATAGATGTTACTTCTATTTTCTTTTCAAATTCTGTTGACATTTCTTTAGGAAATAAATCGGTATTGTCACTTTTAATTTCATCATAGTTTGCAATTCCTATATTTTCTAATGTCTCCACTAAATATATATTTGAAATTGCCATTGCTTTAATTCTATAATTTTCCATTTTAATACTATACATTAAAGAAACTATTATAGATGTAAATGTAATAACTATTATAATTGATAAAACAATATCTATTCCTGTAAAACCTTTGTTACTTTTAAACATTTTATTTCCTTTCTATAAAAAGTAATTCAATATAAAATTCGTAAATAGTATGGTTATAATGTTATTGACACATAAGAAAAATCCAATTGGTAATTTTTTATCTTTTTTCTTTCCTACACTATAAAATGCAATAGTTAATAGTGTTAGTAAAACTGTAATTGCATAATTAATTCCGCCATTAAATATAATAATGTACAAAGATAAAAACAATATTTGTAAACAATATCTAACTTTCATATTTCTTTTTAAATCTATTATAGATAATATTAGCAAAATAATTAATGCTATGAATAATATAACATATCTATATACATCAAAATTTCCTAATGTACATTTATATATTATATATATTATTTCAAATAAAAAGCCAAAAACAAGAACTGGTCTTTCTATTTTTATATTTTCTTTATCTATTCCTGCTAGAATAAATAAAATAGAAATATATAAGTAATATACAAACAAGTTCACAATATTAATATTAAATGAATATAAATCTATTTTAAATGATATTGCTATTAGCAAAAATACTATACCAGAAAATAATTCTAATATAAAATATCTTGGTCTAATTTTATTATGGCAATATCTGCATTTTCCTCTTAAAAACAAATAGCTAAATATTGGGAATAAGTCTAAAAAGCCTAATTTATGATTGCAATTAGGACAATAAGAATGTTTAATTAAAATATCTTCTTTTCTTGGAATTCTATAGACTGCTAGAGTAAAAAAGCTTCCAAAAAAACAACCTAGTATAAAAATTATTAAATAAAAAAATGTGTTCATATATTATTCCTTTTATTAGTAATAAAGCATAAGTATTGCGCTAATACTTATGCTTTATTGTAATGATTATTCGCTAGCTTTTGGGTTTTCATAATTTTTCATTGCCTTTACAGCATTATCTAATGCTTTGTTTTCTTCTGTTTGAGCTTCATTATAGCCAGTTACTGCATTATTAGCATAATTTATTATATCATGTTGTGATATTATAGATATTGAAACCATTGCTAATATTAATAATACAATAATTGTTATTACTAATGCTACTAAAGTTATACCTTTTTCTGCCTTCATTTGTAATCCTCCTTTTTTTTTAATAAAATTATATATATAATTTATTTAAAATAAATTATAAACTAAATTAATTATTTAATACCTTCATTTGGATAAAATCCTGATGAACTGTTATTGGTATCATTTTCTGATGATTTATTTTCTCCATTTGCATTATTTTCTGCTGAGCTAGAATCTGGTGCAAATGGATCTCTTTTTCCTTTATTATATTCTTTTGTTTTTTCATATTGTTTTAAATCACTACTATCAATTTGATATGTTGTAACTATTTCTGTTTGATTATCTGCTGATTCTTGGTCTATTTCATTTTTAATATCATCACTCAATTTATATTCTTCTATTTTAGGAATTACTTTTCCTATTGAAACTTTATCATAACATATAACAATAATCAATAATATAATAGCAATTATAATTAAAAAACTTATAATTATATCTTTAATTAAATTTTTATCCATGCTTTTATACTCCTTTGCTATTGTACTGAATTATTTACTGTGTTAGATGATGTAGTTGTATTATTTTGAGTAGTATTAGTATTAGTGTTAGTATTTGTATTTGTTTTTGTTCCTGCATCTGCAGTTAATGTTTTATTATCTATATTTACATCTTTAACAGTAAAGGTTCCTTTTAATTCTTTATCTGATTTTCCTTTTGTTAATTTAAAATTGTAAATTCTAAAGTTTAAATCTGAATCATTTTCTATTTTAGATACAAAAGTTGATACGCTAGTATATTCTCCCTGAATTGTAAAATCCAAATCATATAAATCTGTACCTGTAGCTTTTTTTACATCCATCTTTAAATTTATATTGTTTTTTGTAGCATATTTTCCTATCGTTGTCCATAAATAGCTTATATCATAATTTTGTTTTTCTAATAATTCTTCCCCATCATCTGATTCAAACCCAGCAAGTTGTTCGTATTTTTCTTTTTGTATTCTAAAAGTATTAATTGTTTGGTCTAAATTACTAGCTGCTGTAGTATAGCCAGATGAACTTAATGTAGTAAGTTCATCTATTTTACTATCAACATTTTTATTATGATTTGCTAAATCAGAAACGGAAAATATTTGTAATCCACCTATTTTAAATCCAAATAGTGCTAAACATACAATTAAAATAACTGATAATATTAAAATAAAAATTATTATCTTATTTTTCATGGTAGCTCTCCTTCTATTGTAATTTTAATGTATTCGTCTCCATCTCCTACGCCAGTATCTGAAATTACATTTAACAAAATATCTTCAGTTTTAATCTTTGTTTTAAAGAATGCTAATTTTTCATATTTTTTTGATCTTGCTTCAATAACCACATGTGTATCATTTTTATTCTCTATTGAAACAAGTTCCACATCTTTAGGAATTATAGCCATTAAATTGTTTAATAAATTTGGTATTGTGTTTTTAAATCTTTTATCCTCAGATGCTTTCTCGTTGTTTTGTTCAATGTTTGTAATTAAAGATTTGTATCTTGTTATTCTATTATTTAACTGTAAATCATATTGTGATAATTCGTTAATCTGTTGGTTAACTTGTGCAATTGCTTTTTCAGTTTCTTTTTCTTTATTATTTATCATTGAGTTAATTGAAAAAGTTAAAATAATGTAAAAAACAACAGAAAATGCTAATGTAAATGTTGAAATGTTAATAATAGATTTATGATTATCATATAAATTTGAGAAATCAAGTTCATTTAGTTTAGGTAGTTTGATGTCACTATGAAGTGCATCTTTAAATTTATTCATACTTGTTTCTTTTATAAAGTTAACATTTCTAACTCCACCTTCTAAACCTTGTAGTGCAAGAGCTATTGCAGAGTTAACTTCTATATAATCTTTAATGTTAATTTTTGAGTTGCTATTAATGAAGTATGGTTTTAGTACTTCACATTGTATATTTTTAAAGAAATCTTGGAAATATATATCTATATTATTAATTACAGATAAAGTTCCTGTAATATATATTTTATTTACTGCATCTAAGCTTTCACCTGTAAATTGTTTTAATTCTGTAGCTATTTTATATAGTGTAGGCATTATATCTTCTAGATACTCATTTTCTTCGAATTGTAAATCTTTTCCTTCATTAGTATATATTGTAGTATTTTTACATATCTCATAAGCTTTTGCATAAGAATTTTCTTTAGAGTTTATTTTGTTTAGTATTTCTTTGCTTCCATATGGAAGTACTTTTACTTTTTTTATGTTTTCTTTATCTATTTGAGTAATAGTAGTATTTTCTTCCATGTTAATTATAATAGAGTTTTGTCTTTTATCTTCTTTTAAAAGATTATATGCTGCAACTCCAATAGGACTAATATTTGTAACTCTTAATCCTGTTAGTTGATTTTTTCTTCTAGCAATTGCCGTTTTAGGAGCTGATATATATATGGCTCTTAATTTTTCTTTTGTTTCTGGTGAGCTTGTAAATAAAAATCTTTGTTCAAAAGAATCTTTGTTAATACCCTTATCATAGCAATCATTTTCAAAGCTTGTTTTAACAATTCCTTCTATATCTTTTTTATTTAGCATTCCAAAAACATCGTAATAATTATATTGTTCTTCTGCTAAGTTTACACTTATTGGAATTTTATAACTATATGTTTCTTCTACAATTTGTTTTAATGTTTCTTCTAATTTGTCATAAAATTTTATTCCAAATGCTTCTACTTTAACATTATCATTACTTTTAGAAACTTTTGCATATTTTATTAAGTTCTCTTCAATATATAATCCTAATGTACTTGACATTTCTTCTCCTATATTTTTTTAAATTTTACTATTATTTTTCTTCTTTTGTATTTTTTAATACTTGTATTTTATTTTATATTTGCATGAAATTGGCAATCATACAAAATATATCTATATTTTATTATTTTATTGTAAAAAGTCAATATTTTTGCAATGTTTGTAACCTATTTTTCATTTTTTTGTAACATAAATGTAATATTTCTTTTTTCCTTTATTTGCGTAAGATGAATAGTTTTATTTTTTTTGGTTAAATATAAAAATATAGTTTAATATTGGAGGTTTAATTATGACTGAAAAACATTTGATAATAACTGGAACATCTCTTATTTCTTGGAAGGATGCTATAGTAAAAGCTGTTAATGAAGCTGCTGAAACAATTGATTACATTTCATCTATAAAAATTTTAGATCAAAGAGCAAATATAAATGGAAATAAGATTTCCGAATATTTCGTTGATATTGATTTATCTTTTGTTGTTGATAGGCAAAGAGATTAAAGGTGGTGATTATATGAATCCTCTAGAATCAAAAAAAGAATATCAAAATTATGTGGATAAAAAATCCCCTAACTCACCTATTTTCAAAAATTGTTTTAATGCATTTTGGGTAGGTGGTCTAATTTGTTCAATTGGTCAAATCATAAGTGAAATATGTAAATTTAACAATTTAGATATTCAGCTTACTGGTACTATTGTTTCCATTATTTTAATTGGTATTAGTGCTTTTTTAACAGCATTAAATATTTTTAATAAAATTGGAAAATTTGCTGGTGCCGGTTCTTTAGTTCCTATTACTGGATTTGCTAATTCTATTGTTTCTCCTGCTATGGAATATAAATCTGAAGGATATGTTATGGGAGTTGGAGCTAAAATGTTTACGGTTGCAGGACCTGTACTCGTTTTTGGTATATCTGCTTCTATTTTAGTAGGTATGATTTATTTTATATTATAAAATTATTAGGAGGTTATTAATAATATGGAAAAACTAGGTAAACAAACAATAAAATTTAGCACATCTCCAACCATTAACAGCACTGCTTGTATTGTTGGTCCTAAAGAAGGACAAGGACCTTTAGCAAAATTTTTTGATCAATGTTTAAAGGATGAATTTTGGGGAGAAAAAACTTGGGAAAAGGCCGAGAGCAAAATAATTAAAGAAACTGTAAATACTGCTATTGCAAAATCAAATCTTTCTATTTCTGAGTTAGATTATTGTTTTGCTGGTGATTTATTGAACCAATGTATTTCTTCTAGTTTCGGACTTAGAGATTTAAATGTACCTTTTTTAGGTTTATTTGGAGCTTGTTCAACTTTTGTTGAAGGATTAATAATGTCTAGCATTTTTGTAGATTCTGGTGCAGGTACAAACTGTTTATGCGCTGCATCAAGTCATTTTTGTAGTGCAGAAAAGCAATTCAGATTTCCTTTAGAATTAGGGAATCAAAGACCACCTACATCGCAATGGACAGTTACTGGAGCAGGTGCTGCTATTTTATCTAAACAAGGAGAAGGTCCTTATATAACACATGCTACCGTCGGTAAAATTGTAGATATGGGAATAAAAGATTCAAATAACATGGGAGCAGCTATGGCACCCGCAGCATTAGATACATTATTAACTCATTTAAAGGATACTGGCAGAAAACCTAGCTATTATGATGGAATATTTACTGGGGATTTAGGCCATATTGGAAAAGAAATTTTAATAGAATTATCTGAAAAAAATGGTATTAATATAAAATCTAATTACAATGATTGTGGTGTACTAATATTTGATAAAAATTCCCAAGATACTCATTCTGGTGGTAGTGGATGTGCTTGTTGCGGAAGTGTTTTTAGTGGTTATTTATTTAATGAATTAAAACAACATAAACTCAAAAAAATTTTGCTTATTGCAACTGGTGCGTTAACAAACGCTACTTCTGCTCAACAAGGTGAATCAATTCCTGGAATTGCTCATGCAGTTTCAATAGAAATTTAATTTATTATAGAAAGGATTTTTTATGCAAGAATTTTTACAACATATTAATTATATGCAATTGTTATATTGTTTTTTAACAGGTGGTATTATTTGTATTATTGGACAAATTTTAATAGATAAAACAAAACTTACCCCTGCAAGAATTTTAGTTATCTTTGTTACCAGTGGTGCTATATTAGGAGGTTTAGGCATTTATCAATATCTTGTTGACTTTGCTGGATGTGGTGCTACTGTTCCACTTACTGGTTTTGGATACAATTTAGCTAAAGGTGCTAAAGAAGCGGTAGAACAATATGGTTTTGTTGGCTCTTTTATAGGGGGCACCAAAGCCGCCGCTGGTGGTATTGCTGCTGCTATATTTTTTGGTTATATTGCATCTTTAATTTCAAAACCAAAAATGAAAAAGCAATAAAAGACTTATATCTTTTATTGCTTTTTATAATACTTTTGTAATTATGCATTTTTTGCTATTTCTGCAATTTTAGCAAATGCTTCTGCATCTGTTACAGCTATTTCTGCTAACATTTTTCTATTTATAGTTACATTAGCTTTTTTTAATCCTGAGATTAATTTACTATATGTTAAACCATTCATTCTTGCAGCAGCATTTATTCTTGTTATCCATAATTTTCTAAAATTATTTTTTTTATCTTTTCTACCAATATATGCATACATTCCAGATTTCATAACAGCTTGTTTAGCCATTCTAAATCTATAATTTTTTGCTCCATAATAACCTTTAGCTTGTTTTAATACTTTTTTATGTTTTTTTCTAGTAATTTTAGCTGTTTTTACTCTTGCCATTTCTATTTCACTCCTTTATTTATTAATTTCCATATGGTAATAATTTTTTAATTCCTGCTTCGCAAGTTTTATCTGCATAAGCATTTTGTATTTTTCCAGATTTTTTTTGTCTTGATGTCTTATTTGCTAAAAGATGTCTTCTGTTTGATTTTGTTCTTTTAACTTTTCCTGTAGATGTTAACTTATATCTTTTTTTTGCAGCTTTGTTAGTTTTTAATTTTGCCATTTTTGTTTCACTCCTTTAAATTATTTATTTTTTGATAAAATAATAAACATATTTTTACCTTCTAATACAGCTTTTTTATCTAAACTTGCAATGTCTGATAAAGCATCTGCAAATTTATTTAATAAATTTTCTCCAAGTTTTGCATAACTTAATTCTCTTCCTCTAAATCTAACTGTTATTTTAACTTTACAGCCATCTTCTAAGAATTTTCTTGCATTTTTTACTTTAAAATTAAAATCATGCTCTTCTGTATTAGGAGTAACTCTAATTTCTTTGAGTTCAAATACTTTTTGTTTTTTCTTAGCTTCTTTTTCTTTTTTGGCTTGCTCAAATTTGTATTTTCCATAATTCATAATTTTACAAACCGGTGGATTTGAATTTGGAGCAACCAATACTAGATCTAGTTTTTTTTCAAAAGCTATTTCTAAAGCTTCGTTTAAGCTCTTAACTCCTAATTTTTCTCCGTTTTCGCTAATTATTTGAACTTCTTTTGCCCTAATTTTTTCATTAATAGGTAATTCTTGTTTTATACTAACACCTCCCTTAAAATTTGTTGTGAAAAACAAATTTTGTACTATTTATTTCTCACTATTTAATGTGTTATTGTATATGTTGGATACATGCGTCTCCATACATTTTTAACAATTTATTGATTTCCTATTGTAAAAAAAATTGACTATGTATATAGCCAATCCACCTTTAATAAATATTAATTTTATAATAATTTATTAACCTTTTCCTGTAAGTTAAGGTGAGAAGTGGATGACTTCTTCTTTACAATATAATTATAATAAACCATTTTTCAAAAAAAGTCAATGTTTTTTCTTAATTTTATTGACTTTTTTTAAATTTTATATTAGAATATATAAGTATTTTATTAGTTGATAAATAAATATTAGCTTCTCCCCGGTAGTTAATATTTATATCATAATATATTTATAAAAAAACGAAATGGAGGTCTTTATACCATGAATAATACTACATATAGTGTAAAGAAAAATGATATACAAAGAAAATGGTATATAATTGATGCAGCAAATAAGCCTTTAGGTAGAGTTGCTACAGAAGCTGCAAAATTATTAAGAGGAAAACACAAACCAACTTTTACACCAAATTTAGATGTTGGTGATCATGTTATCATATTAAATTGTAATCAAGTTATTTTAACAGGTAACAAATTAAATCAAAAAATTTATAGACATCATTCAGGATACATTGGAGGAATGAAAGAAACTCCTGCTAAAGATATGTTAGAAAAAAATCCTGAAAAAGCTATGATGTTAGCAGTAAAAGGAATGCTTCCACACAATAGTTTAGGAGCACAACAATTAAAAAAATTAAGAGTATATGCTGGTAGTGAACATGAAAACGCTGCTCAAAAACCAGAAGCTTGGAATTTTTAATCATAATAAGAGGAGGAAATAAAAATGCCTAAAGCAAAATCAGAAAAAATAGTATTTTATGGAACTGGTAGAAGAAAAAGTTCTGTTGCTAGAGTTAGATTAGTAGAAGGAACTGGTAAAATAACTATCAATGGTAAAGATATAGACGAATATTTAGATATAGAAACTCTAAAAGTTATAGTTAAACAACCTTTAGTTGCTACAAATACTTTATCTAAATATGATGTAATTGTTAAAGTTACAGGTGGAGGATACACAGGTCAAGCTGGAGCAATTCGCCACGGAATAGCAAGAGCATTATTAGAAGCAAATGCTGAATACAGACCAATATTAAAATCTAATGGATACTTAACAAGAGATCCAAGAATGAAAGAAAGAAAGAAATATGGTCTTAAAAAAGCAAGACGCGCACCACAATTTAGTAAGAGATAGAATTTCAAAATTAAAACTCGAAAGTTTAAACTTTCGAGTTTTTTTGTTTTATATAAGATTAAATTTTCTCAAAGTTTTCATATTATATAAATCTAAATACTCCATTCTTGCCTCTCCTTTTATTTTATATTTTAAATTATATCATATGCAATTTAAAATATATAGTTTATATATATAGCGGAATAAATTCCGCACGGGCGGACAGAGGCGTCCGCCCTCCTACATAAAACAATTTGTTATAATTTCTATTATATCAAAAAAATGCAAATACTAAAGTATTTACATTTTTTTGTTTTTTACATCTTTCTGAATACCCCTGCTACTTTTCCTAGTATTTTGCAGTCTGGTACAATTATTGGATCCATTGTAGAGTTTTCTGGTTGTAACCTAATATGGTCTTTTTCTTTATAAAATGTTTTTACAGTAGCTTCATCTTCTATTAAAGCTACAACTATTTCTCCATTATTAGCTACATTTTGTTTTTTAACTAAAATATAATCTCCATCTAATATTCCTGCTTCTATCATGCTTTCTCCCCTAACAGTAAGCATAAAACTTTCTGAATTTCCAACAAAATCTATTGGAATTGGGAATGTGTCTGTTATATTTTCTACTGCAAGAATTGGTGCACCTGCTGTTATTTTTCCAATTACAGGTACATCTACCATTTCTCTTCCTGTATAAAAATCTTTTTTGGGATCTGTTGCTGTTTTTCCAGAACTTCCTTTTAATAACTTTAATGTTCTTCCTTTTTGTGACTCTTTTTTTATATAACCTTTTTGCTCTAATTTTGCTAAATATCCATGTACTGTTGCTGTAGATTTTAACCCTACAGCTTTTCCTATTTCTCTAACAGATGGTGGGTAACCATTAACTTTTGATTGCTTCTCTATATAATCTAATATTGCTCTTTCTCTTTTATTTATACTATTCGGATCTCTTTTAGCCATGAATCTCATTCCCTTCTCTTATATTATTGCATACATGATATCATATACTTTTATAATTGTCAAACAAATTTTTGCATTTTTAAAATTTAATCTACTTATTTACATAATCACTTCAGTTTGGGTGATAGAATATACTATAATATGAAATTACTATACTTAGGAAGGAAAAAGAAATGATAGTATCTATTATATCAGCCTTACTCTTTAGTATATCAGCAAATATTGATAACATTGTTATTGGTTTTGCTTATGGGGTTAATAAAATTAAAATTAAATTTTCTTCAAATATATTAATTGCTACAATTACAACTTTAGGAACATTTTTTTCAATGTATCTAGGTGATTTTCTAAGTAATTTTATTTCTCATAATATCGCAAATGTTTTAGGTGCTTTAATTATAGTGTTATTAGGGATATTTTTTATAATAAAAAGTTTTATTGAGTTTAATAAAACTAATAATAATATTTCTGAATATGCTTTAAAAAGTGACAAAGACAATTCTCATTACCTTGACCTAAAAGAATCACTTAGTGTTGGTTTAACATTAGCAGTTAATAATGCTCGGTACCGGAATTATAGCTAGTACAACTGGAATAAACATATTATTTTCATTAATTTGTACATTTATATTTAGTATACTCCTTTTATCTGTTGGAGTTATTGTTGGAAATAAAATTATCGGAAAATTTATTAGTAAGTTTTCTAATTTCTTGTCTGGTATTTTATTAATAATATTAGGAGTTATTGAATTATTAGTATAAGAGTAACAAAAAAAATTAGTAGGTGGACACAAATGTCCGCCTACTATAGTTTTAATTATACCACTCAAATTCCCATTCTAGTATTTTTACTGTATCTCCTTCTTTTATTCCAAGTCTTTTTAATCTTGCTTCTATTCCCAATTCATTCAATTGCTTTTGGAAATAGTGCATTGATTCATTATCTTGAATATTAACTCTTCCCATTAATCTTTCTACTGCTTGTCCAGAAACTATATATTCACCATCTATAACTTCTACATCAAACTCATCTTTATCTTCTTTTAATGTATATACCACTCTTTCTTCTGATGGTTCTATAATCTCTTCTTTTGGTAGTTCTTTTAGAAGCTCAGAAATTCTTGTCATTAGTTCTTTTATTCCTTCTCCTGTTGCTGCTGATATCTTGAATATCTCTAATCCTTTTTCTTTTGCAAATTTTTCAACTTCTTTATATAAAGTATCGTCTTGCATAACATCTATTTTATTTGCTACTATTACTTGTTTTCTTTGTGCTAATTTTTCACTATATTTTTTTAATTCTTTATTTATTGTTTCAAAGTCCTTTATTGGATCTCGTCCTTCTTGACCTGAAACATCTAAAAAGTGTAATAATAATCTTGTTCTTTCAACATGTCTTAAAAATTGTAGACCTAGTCCAACTCCTTCACTTGCTCCTTCTATTATTCCAGGAATATCTGCTATTACAAAACTGTCTCCATACTCGCCTTTTACTACTCCCAGGTTTGGTACCAAAGTAGTAAAATGATAATCTGCAATTTTAGGTTTAGCCGATGTTACTCTAGATATAAATGTAGATTTTCCTACATTAGGGAAACCAAGCAACCCAACATCTGCTAACAATTTTAATTCTAGAATAAATTCTTTTTCAATTCCTTTTTCTCCATCTCTTGCAAATCTTGGCGCTTGTCTAGTAGAAGTAGCAAAATGGCTATTACCTTTTCCTCCTTTTCCTCCAGGAAGTACTTTCTCTACTTGCCCAGGAGTAGAAAGATCTGTTACTACTTTTCCAGTTTCTGCATCCTTAACTATTGTTCCAATAGGAACTTTTATATATAAATCCTCGCCACTTTTTCCAAATCTATGACTTCCCTCGCCGTTTTTTCCATCTTCAGCTTTAAATTTTCTTTTAAACCTAAAATCTAGCAAAGTATTAATATCTGGATCAACTTGAAAGTAAATACTTCCTCCTCGTCCACCATCTCCTCCATCTGGTCCGCCTGCTGCAACATATTTTTCTCTTCTAAATGTTATTGCTCCATTCCCTCCGTCACCAGACTTTGCTGTAATTCTTACATAATCTATAAACATATCTTTTATCTCCTACTAATAGTCTATCTTCATTGCTTTTTTAACCTTTTCCATGGTCTTTTTAGCTTCTTTTTGTGCCTTTGCAGTTCCATCCATTAAAATTTGTTTTAATTCTTCTGGTCTTTCTTCATAATATTTTCTTTTTTCTCTTATAGGTTCTAATTTTTTTATAATATTAGCAATCAACTGTTTTTTGCAAGCTACACAACCTCTTTTTCCTGCCTTACATTCTTCGCAAACAGTTTTTACTTCTTCTTCACTGCTAAATAAATTATGATAATAGGCCACCATACATATATCAGGATTTCCTAAATCATCTTTTTTTATTCTGTTTGGATCTGTTAAAGCTCCCATTACTTTTCTAGTTATTTCTTCATCAGAATCAGATAGATATATGGCATTTCCTAATGATTTTCCCATCTTTTCATTTCCATCTAAACCTTTAATTCTTTTATTTGAGCTTAATACCGCTTCTGGTTCTTTTAATGTTTCTCCATATATACTATTAAATTTTCTAACAATTTCTCTACATTGTTCTATTAATGGAAGTTGGTCTTCCCCCACTGGAATTAACTCTCCTGTAAATGCTGTTATATCTGCTGCTTGACTTACCGGATATCCTAAAAATCCATATGTAACACTCTCTCCAAAAATTTCTTTTTTTTGTGCAATTTCTGTTTTTACAGTTGGATTTCTTTGAAGTCTAGCTATTGTTACTAAATTTGAATAAAATACTGTAAGCTCTGCAATTTCTGGTATCATTGATTGTAAAAATATTGTTGTTTTCTTAGGATCTATCCCGGCAAGATAAATAGTCTAATAAAACATTGTAAACATTATCCCTTACTTTTTGTGGATTATTAAAATTATCTGTTAGAGCTTGAACATCTGCAATCATTATAAATCTTTCTAAATCATCGTCTTCTTGCATTTTTACTCTATTTTGTAAAGAGCCAAAATAATGTCCTATATGTAATTTTCCTGTAGGTCTATCTCCTGTTAAGCTTCTCTTCTTCTCCATATAATTTCTCACTCTTTTCTATATTTATAAATTTTATGTTCTATAATTATTATACATTGTCAAAAGCAAAATAGGGTTAGAACAAATAGCAACATAAAGTTACTTTGTTCTCTACTTTAGCTTCGTTCCTTTTCAAAATTTTTATATCCAATAGCAATTATCGCTACTACTAATATTAAGAATGAAATTGCTTTCCATATTCCACTTTCTAATAATACTATTGCAAATAGTCCTAAAGCTGCTGTTATTGCATACATAATAAGTACTGCTTCTCTTTGTGAAAATCCCATTTTTAATAGTCTATGATGCAAATGTCCTTTATCTGCTTGCATTATTGCTTTTATTGATTTTCCTTTTATTATTCTTCTAAATATTGCTACAATTGTATCTACAACTGGTAATCCTAGAACTATTAATGGTGCCACAACAACTACTAATGTATATGTTTTAGCTACACCAAATATTGATATAACGGATAAACAATATCCTAAAAAGTTTGAACCAGCATCTCCCATAAATGTTTTAGCTGGATTAAAATTAAATGGTAAAAATCCACTAATTGCTCCTGCTAATGCAGTGATTAAAAGTATTGCTATTATTGGTGAACCATTAATAGCAAATATAATAAGCATAGAAACACAAGAAATAAGTGCTATTCCACTTGATAATCCATCCAAACCATCAATTAAATTTATTGCATTTGTTACACCAACGATCCACCCTATTGTAAGTATTATTGCAAATGCATTTGGTAATCCTATTTTATCAAAAAAAGGTATATTAATATTATTAATTTTTAAGCCACAAGCAACCACAATAACTGCTGCTAGTATTTGAGCTGCAAGTTTAACCAATGGTGGTAAATCTTTTAAATCATCTACAAAACAAACACTTGCAATAATGATTCCGCCTATAAAAAATCCTATTAACTTGATATACATATTATCTTCAAAAATATTTAAACTATTTTCAATATTTAATATTATTAATAAGTAAACAATAGATACTACAAAGCCTGCTATAATTGCTAAACCTCCAAGTCTTGGCATTGTTACAGTATTTACTCTTCTCTCATCTTTTGGTGTATCAACCGCTCCTAATTTTTTGGCAAGTTTAATAGTATATGGTGTTATTACAAAAGTAGTTATAAATGCTAACATGAAAGCAATTGCAATATCTCCCCACATAATAACGCCTCCTATTATTTCATATTCTCTTTTTCTATTTCTTTAATCATTTCTATTCTTTCTTTATGTCTTCCACCTTCAAAAGCTGTTGCAATAGCCATTCTTAATATACATATAGCTTCATTTGTAGATAATTGATCTGCTCCTAAAGCTAATACATTTATATTATTGTGCATTCTAGCAAATTTAGCTGTTTCTTCATTATAACATGGTGCACATCTAATTCCTTTAAATTTATTTGCTACAATTGCCATTCCATACCCTGTTCTGCAAATAAGTACCCCAAAATCACATTCCTTGTTTTGTATGCTTTTTGAAACTTCTTTTGCTATTAAAGGATAGTCTGTTCTAAGCTCTGAATCTGTTCCAAAATCTTTAAATTCTATTCCTTTTTCTTCTAAATATTTTTTTATTTCTTCTTTTAGTTTATATCCTCCATGATCTGCTCCGATTGCTATTTTCATATGTGTTACCTCCATTTTTTTATCTGCATTTATAATAACATATTTGCATATATATTACAAGAAAAATAACAAAATTACAATTTTTATTGAAGGTGATATTTATGAGAGTTTTTTTTATTAATTTAAAAAGAAATATTCTTCCTATTACAATTATTATATTTACTTTGTTATTGGTCGTTTTTTCTAAATCAAATATATTAGCTGTAAAAAATGGAATTAATATCTGGTTTAATAATCTTGTTCCATCTCTTTTTCCGTTTTTTATTGCTGTAGAATTGTTAAATCATACCAATATTCCTAGTTTAATTGGAAAGCTTTTTAATAAAATAATGCGTCCTTTATTTAATGTACCTGGAATTGGTGCTTATGCTCTATTTATGGGAATTATTAGTGGATACCCTATAGGAGCAAAGATTGTTACTGATTTAAGAAAAAATAATTTATGTACCAAAGAAGAAGGTGAAAGACTTTTAACTTTCACCAATAATTCCAGTCCTTTATTTATTATAGGCACTGTTGGTATATCCCTTTTTAATGATTCTAGTATCGGATTTTTGCTATTATTTACTCATTTACTTGCTTGTATTAGTGTTGCTTTTGTATTTAAATTTTGGAAATTAAATACTAGAAACACAACCTCTGATTATGCTATTTCAGATAATACTATTACATTCAGCAATTTAGGTGAAATAATTTCTAAAAGCATACTAAATGCAATTAAGTCTATCTTTTTAATTGGTGGATTTGTTGTATTATTTAATGTTATTATATCATTACTTAATAAACTAATGATATTTGGTATATTGGCTAATTTATTTTCTCCAATTTTTAATCTAGTAAATGTCGATACTAGATTTATAATGCCTATTTTATCCGGCTTTATAGAGCTTACTTCTGGAATAAACTTAATAAGCTTAATCCATACACCTAAGCTTGGAATTTCTATAATTATAATTGCTTTTTTATTAGGATTTGCTGGTATTTCCATTTTGCTACAAGTATGGAGTATTTCATCAAAAACTGACATCTCCATAAAACCATATTTTTTAGGAAAATTACTTCAGGGAATATTTGCAGCTTTTTATACTTTTATAATAATTTCTAATTTTAATTATTACAAACTATTGTTATTTTGAAATACTAAATAACATTTGCTCAGACATGCAAAGTCGTCCGCTCCAACACATAAATTTTTTCTTTTATATTTATATAAAATTTTTTATAAAACTTTTTCTATGTAATGGGCATGGACCATATTCTTTTATTGCATTTATATGCATTGCTGTTCCATATCCTTTATGTTTTTCAAATCCATATTGCGGATATATTTCATCCCATTGTCTCATAATTCTATCTCTCGTTACTTTTGCAACAATAGAAGCTGCTGCTATTGAATAGCTTTTAGCATCACCTTTTATTATAGATTCATAAGGTATTCCTAATGTATCTATTTTAGTTAATGCATCTACCAAAATTATATCCGGTCTTTGTTCTAATTCTGTAAGAGCTTGTGTTAATCCTTTTTTTGTTGCATTTAATATGTTAATATCATCTATTTCATTTTGATCAATTATTCCAACAGCCCACGCTATAGATGATGATGTTATTTCTTCATACAGCTTTTCTCTTTTGTTTTCTGAAACTTTTTTAGAATCATTAACTCCTTCTATCATTGAATTTCTTGGCATTATAACAGCAGCAATAACAACCGGTCCAGCTAATGGACCTCTTCCAGCTTCATCAATTCCACAAATATATTTTACTTCTTTGCTATTATAAATTTTTTCCTCTATTTCTTTTAATTTTGTTAATCTTTCTATTTCTTTTTCTTTCATACTTTTCTCCATATTATATTTTTATAATAATATAGCTAATTAAAAAATAAGTCAAATACCAAACACATATAAAATTACAATTTGTTTGAAATTTTTTCACATTTTCTTCACATTACTATTGTATTATGATTATAATTTAGGTTATATTAATAATATATAAGGAGGAAAATTATGGAGAATGAAAATAATGATAAAAAATTCGGTGAAATAACCTATACAAATATTTCTTCTGATAAAGAAAATAAGAAAAATCCAACATTTTTAAAGAACGCTTTTGTTCCTTTTGTTTGTAGCGGATTAGCTACAGTTCTTGTAATAGGTGTTTGTTTTGGTGTTCCAAACATTAAAAATAAAATAATAGGAACATCAAATAACAATAGTTTATCTATTACAAGTGGACCTGCTGCTAATAAAATTAGTGCTACTGATTATTCTAATACTTCAATTGCAGTAGCAAACAAGGTATTACCATCTATTGTTGGTATTTCAATTGACTATACTGTTAATTCTATGTTTGGTCAAAGTTCTACTGCTAAGGCTTCAGGATCTGGCATAATTATTAGTGAAGATGGTTACATCTTAACTAATAATCATGTAATTAATAGTTCTTCTTCTAATAGCAACTCATACTATCAAATAACTGAAGCAAATAACTTAAAAGTAACTCTATATAATGATGATACTGAATACGATGCTAAAGTTATTGGCAGTGATTCTCAAACAGACTTAGCAGTTATAAAAATAGAGAAAACTGGTTTAACAGCTGCAGAACTTGGAGATTCTAGTGCTGTGCAAGTGGGAGAATTTGCAATGGCTGTTGGTAACCCTTTAGGCTTACAAAGCAGTATATCTTGTGGTATTGTGAGTGCAAAAGATAGAGAAGTTACAGATACAGACACAAAAACAACTTATCATGTTATTCAAACAGATGCAGCAATTAATTCTGGAAATAGTGGAGGAGCTTTAGTTAATGCTGACGGAAAAGTAATTGGAATAAATACTTTAAAACTTTCTGGAACTGGAGTAGAAGGTATTGGTTTTGCAATTCCAATTAATTCTACAATTGATGTTTATAAAGAATTAATTAGTAAAGGAAAAATTTCAAGACCATTTATTGGAATAACAGGTATAGATTTAGATGAAGCAACTGCAAAAAAGAATAATTTAGTAGAAGGTATATATGTTAAATCTATAGAAAACTTCTCGGCAGCAGAAAAAGCTGGAGTTAAAGTTGGAGATGTTATTATAAAAGCTGATGGAAGCTCAGTTAAAAATATGGATGAATTAAATACAATAAAAAATAAACATTCAGTTGGAGATAAATTAAAAATTAAAGTAAACAGAGATGGTAAAGAAAAAGAACTTACTTTAACTTTACAAGAACAATAAAAAATATACTCAATTTCATTATATTTTCTTATTTCGTTCACACAAAAAACATAATTGATTGTTATATTTTAAATATAGTAAATAAGATAAAAATATCTATTTGCTTATAAAACATCCCCTTTTATTTTAAAACCAGAAGATTAAATCTTCTGGTTCTTTTATTTTTTATATATACAATTTCATTTTATAATACTAATAAATCAAATTCTGATGTATTTCTTGAATTTCCATAAGGATATAAAATATAAAGTGCCTTTCCTTCTCCTAAAAAGAATACTGATGTATTTTGTACTTTATACATATCATCTTTAGGGTCTCTTAAATATTTTGTGTATCCTAATGCTTTATAAGTAGATGCTGTTTGTTCTGCTTCTTTTATTACTTCGTTAATTTTATTTTGAACTGTTTTTTCATTTAATGTTCTATAATTTAACACTTGATTAATATTCAGTGTTTCATTAGAACTTAAATTATAATTATATGTTTTAATTATTAATCTTTGTGGATTTGCCCCTTCTTTTAAATTTGACGAAATCACTAATGACAATATGTTGTTATTAACATATGCCTTATACTTTACACTGTAAATTATTTCTGTATCGTTTATTTGAACTAATATATCATTTATTTTACTATAAAAAAGGTTTTGTATTTCTTTATTAATATTATCTGCTGTAGTATTATTAATATTAATAAATGGCATATTAATATTAACATCATATTTTCCTTCTTTCTTTTCTTCTAATTGATAGTTAGTATAAACTAATTCTTTAGAGGTATCTTTTTTAGAAACTGATTGAATAGAATAATTTTGGCTATTGAGTTTGTTATCAAATATATTTTGAAAATTTTCTGATAATGCTTCTGTATCAACAACTACATTTTCTTCTTTAGTAGGTTTTTCATCTTTATCTACAATTGTTAAATAAACAGCAAAATTAATGCATAATATACATATTATAATAATTCCTATAACAAAAATCATTCTTGCAGTTACCGGTCTTATTTTTTTCTCTTCTCCCATCTTTAGTTCCTTTCTATATTAGTGATTATGCTCATAAATATGATTAATATTTTCATAGTCCTCTTCTATATCTTGAACAATTTTTTCTGGTTCCTCATATTTAGAAGTTTTTTCAGTTTTTCTTTTAAATATCTCTATTAATTTATCTGTTCCTTCTCCTAATTCTTTTGCCCATTCTTCAAAAGTAATATCTTTTCCTGGAACCATGGTATCTTTTGTTATTTCAAAATGCTCGTGAGTGTTATTGTTATTGTCTTCGTCTATGTTTTCTACTCTATCATTTTCGCAACCAACCTTTTCATGTTCTTCTTGTTTCTCAATAGCTTCATTAGCTGCATACTTACCATTTCTTTCTCTTCTCATGTTTCTTGCATCAGAATCTACTCTATAAGTTTTAGATGTTTCTAATTCATACGCAATTCCTTCATCACCCTTGCCTGGTGCCCTATCTTCTATTTTTATTTCTTTACCATAAGTTTCATCATAACCAACTTTAATATAAAAGTTGGTTTCACCTATTTTATAACTACTTCTATTTGCTTCATAGTCTATTGTTCCATCTGCATTAGCTGTTAAATCTTTTGAAGTTGAGTTTACGCCTTCTTGTCTATCTGGAGTTAGAACATCTTCTCCTAAAACAGTAGCTTCTCCATTCGTTTTAATTGCAACAAAAGAGTCAATGTTGCTATGCATTTTTTCTGGATTAGTAAATTTATTTACTAGTGCAGAACTAACAATTACCAATTTATCATACTCACCACCTAGCCCTAATAAATTTCTTAATGTTGTTCCTTTTATTTGCTGATCTAAGTTTGTTTCTTCTCCTCTTGTTAATTGATCTGCTTGGTTTTGCGTTAAGTCAATCTCATCTTCTTTCTCATCGCTAGTTAAATCTATTTCATTTATTTCTTCAATATCTTCTTCTTTTATGCCTGTGATTTCAGAATATTTTTTAAATGCTTCTTTTTGCTCCATTTCATTCAAATCATATTTTTCTGACTCTTCACCAATTTCTTCTTGTTCTTTGGCCTTGTTTATAGTATCTCTAATTGGATTTAAATCTTTATATGTTTTAAGTAATTCGCCCATATCTACTTCTTGTCCATTTAAATATATTTTATTAGTAATTTCATCTGTTTCATAATCGTATACTTCTACTGTATATAACTCAAAATTATCACTTTCTTCACCATCTCTTCTTTGAAGAGTTATAGTGCCGTAATAATTTACATTTTGAACTACTTCGTTTTTTGTATCTTCTGAATCAGATAAATCTTTCTGAGCTGTTTGTTTTACTTGTTTTAATTGTTCTATAATTTTTTCTTCTTCCATTTTGAACTCTCCTTTATTTTAGATTGTCAAAATTTTTCCTATCATATCATAGTCTTTTATGCTTATAATTTTACACTTAATAAATTTATTTATCAAGTCTTTTGTTGTTGTATTTTCTATATAAACTACTCCATCCATTTCTGGAGCATCCATACTTGTTCTTCCTATTAAGTATTTGTTATCAAATGTTTTATTTTCTATTAATACTTCGTATTCTTCTCCAACTCTTTTTTCTAAATTTTCTCTAGAAATCTTTTGTTGTAATTGCATTATTTTATTGTATCTTGATTTTTTTGTATTCCCATGTATTTGATTTGGCAATTTTTCTGCTGGTGTTCCATCTTCTTTTGAATACATAAAAACTCCTAATTTATCAAACTTAGTTTCCTTTACAAATTCATATAATTCATCAAAATCTTCTTGAGTTTCTCCTGGAAATCCTACTATTAGTGAAGTTCTTAGTATTACATTTGGTATTTCTTTTCTTATTTTTGTAATTAAATTTTTTATACTATTAGTATCACTTTTTCTATTCATTCTTTTTAAAACTTTATTTGAAATATGTTGAATTGGTATATCAAAGTATTTACAAATTTTATCGTTTTCTTTTACTTCTTTTATTAATTCTTCTGTTATTGTTTCTGGATATGCATATAGAAATCTAATCCACCTTATACCTTTAATCTTTGAAATTTCATTTAATAATTCTGCTAGTCTTGTTTTACCATATAAATCAATTCCATATTTAGTTGTATCTTGAGCAATAACAATAATTTCTTCATAACCTTGTTTTGCCAAACTTTTAGATTCCTCCATTATATCTTCAAATTTTCTACTTACTAGTGGACCTCTTATATATGGAATTGCACAGTATGTACACCTATTACTACATCCTTCTGCAATTCTTAAGTATGCTGTTTTACTTCCTGTAGTAATTACTTTTTCTATATAATTTTCTAGTCTATTAAAATCTTTTTCTTCTTCCATATTGTCTTTTTTTATTAATTTTTCTATTTCTTCTTCGAATTTATTATAATCTGAAAACTTAATAAACAAATCAACTTCTGGTAAGGATTTTTTTAATTCTTCTTTATATCTTTCTACTAAGCATCCCATTGCAATTAAGTATTTGCATCTTTTATTTTTATATTCTGCCATTTCAAGTATTGTATTAATTGCCTCTTCTTTTGCTGATTCTATAAAACCACATGTGTTTACAACAATTATATCTGCTTGTTTTGGATCATTTACTATATTATAATTTTTATTTTTAAATATTCCTATTGCTATTTCTGTATCTACTAAATTTTTGCTACATCCTAATGATATAAATCCTACATTCATAATATTGCCTCCATATTATCTATTTTACCATATTTGCGTTTATTTTTCTATAATAATTATTGAATATATATTTTTTTTATGTTATTATATGAATTACAAAATTAATATGAAATGAGGTAATAAATATGAAAAATACAATAGTTTTCGGACATAAAAGTCCAGATACTGATACTATATGTTCTGCTATAGTAAAATCAATATTAGAGAAAAAGAAAAATGGAATAGAAATTACTCCTGTTAGATTAGGAAACATTAATAAAGAAACACAATTTGTTTTAGATTATTTAAAAATTGATGCTCCTATTTTGATAGAAAAAGTTGAAGAAGGTCAACCTGTTATATTAGTTGATCATAATGAATTTTCTCAAAGTGCTGACGGTATAGAAAATGCAAAAATTCTAGGTGTTATTGACCATCACAGAGTTTATGGTTTTCAAACAGCAGAACCTCTTTACTATACTGCTAGACCTTATGGTTGTACATGTACAATACTATATAACATGTTCAACGATTCAAATATTAAAATAGAAAAATTAGAAGCCACCTTAATGGCTAGTGCAATAATTTCAGATACTTTACTTTTAAAATCTCCAACAACAACACAAAAAGACATCGATGCTTTAGAAGATTTATCTAAAATTGCAAATATAGATGTTAATACTTATGGTTTAGATATGTTAAAGGCAGGAACCGATTTATCTGACTATTCTGCTGAAGAACTAATAAATATAGACGCCAAATTAGTAGATATGAACGGAAATAAAGTAAAAATAGCTCAAGTAAACACTGCAGATATAAATGATGTTTTAAAAAATCAAGATGAATTAGAAAAAGCTATAACAAATGATATTCAAAAAAATAATTTAAATTTGTTTATGTTAGCAATTACAGATATAATTAACAGTAATTCTGAGATTATAGCATTAGGAAACAGATGTGATATTGTAGAAAAATCATATAATGTAAAATTAGAAAATAATAGAGCATTTCTTCCTGGTGTAGTTTCTAGAAAAAAACAAATGGTACCTATAATGCAAGAAAATGCATAAAGAAATTTCTTCTAATATTATAAAAAAGTTCACTTCATAAAAGTGAACTTTTTTTACAATATTTTTCCTCCACCTAGAACAATGTCATTGTCATAAAAAACCAATGATTGTCCTGGAGTTACAGCTCTTTGTGCTTCCTCAAAAATAATTTTAGCTTTTCCTGTTTCTAATGGATATAATATAGCTTTTGCAGGCTTTGACCTATATCTTACCTTAGCTTCTATTTCTATTTTTTTATTCTCTATGCCTTTTACTAAATAATTTATATCTCCTATTGTTACTTCTTTAGTATACAAATCCTTTTCTGTTCCTACTATTATTTCATTTTTTACTTTGTCTAGTTTTAACACATATAATGGTTCTTTATATGATATTCCTATTCCTTTTCTTTGCCCCACAGTATATTTTATTATTCCATTGTGTTTTCCTAAAATATTTCCATTAATATCTACAATGTTGCCTGGTTTCATTTTTAATTTATCATATTTTTCTATAAATTTCACATAATTATTATCTGGTATAAAGCAAACTTCTTGACTTTCTTTCTTTTCTGCTACTAGCAAATTATTTTCTCTTGCTATATTTCTTATATCTTCTTTATCTTCATACCCCTCTAGCGGAAATATAATTTTATTCAGTACTTCTCTTGGAATTTTATACAAAAAATAAGATTGATCTTTTTTTTCATTAGTAGCTTTTTTTAGTACATATTGATTATATTTTTCACAATATTCTACTTTAGCATAATGTCCTGTTGCAATATAATCACAATTCAATTCTTCTGCTTTCCTTAAAAATTCTCCAAATTTTAGATATCTGTTGCATTCCACGCATGGATTTGGTGTTTTAGCATCCTTATAGCAATTAATAAAATCATCCACTACATATTTTCTAAACTCTGCTTTACAATTTAGTACATAATGTGGAATTTCTAATATATCACATACTCTTTTGGCATCATTTACAGCACTAAAAGAGCAACAAGATTTTTCGTTTTCATCTTCAAAATCTTCTTGCCACAATTTCATTGTTGCTCCAATAACTTCATACCCACTTTTCTTTAATAATACTGCTGATACACTACTATCAACACCACCACTCATACCTAATAATACTCTTTTTTTCATTTTAACTCCATTAATATATTTTTTAATTCAATTTCTGAAAAATTATACTTGCTATTACAATATGGGCAAACAATTTCTGCTTTTTTATCTTCATTTATTATAACACTTAATTGCTCTTTTCCCAAAGATTTTAATGCGTTTTTTGCTCTTTCTCTATTACAACATTCCATTTTTCTACTCTTTCAAAAAAGACGGAGCACAAAGGTCATTTAAATGACTCCTTTAGTACTTCCGCCTTTAAAGTTTCAATATATTAGTCTTCTACTGGATAAACACTAACTTGTTTTTTATCCTTACCTAATCTTTCAAATTTAACTTTTCCATCTACTAAAGCATATAAAGTATCATCGCTACCTTTTCCAACATTAGTACCTGGATGCATTTTTGTTCCTCTTTGTCTCATTAATATATTTCCTGCAAGAACGAATTGACCATCTGCTCTTTTTACACCAAGACGCTTAGATTCACTGTCTCTTCCGTTTTTAACACTACCTTGCCCTTTTTTATGTGCCATCTTTTAGTCACTCCTTTCAAATATGAGTTTATATCTTTCTCTTATTATTCTTAAAATTAAGCTTCAGCTTTTTCTGTTTTAGCTGTAGTAGTTTTCTTTGTAGCTGTTTTTTTAGTTGTTGTTTCAGCAACTTTTTCTTCTGCTACTGCTTCTTTTTTAGCTGTAGGAAGTTTAATAGCTGTTATCTCAACTTTTGTGTATGGTTGTCTGTGACCTTGTTTTCTTCTATAATTCTTTTTAGCTTTATATTTGAAAACAATTATCTTTTTACCTTTACCATGAGCAACTACTTTTCCTTCTACTTTAATACCTTTTACATAAGGAGCTCCTACTTCTACTTTTCCTTCTTCTGATAATAAAACAACTTTATCAAAAGTTACTTTTTTACCTTCTTCAACATCTAATTTTTCGAAGAATACTACATCTCCTTTAGTTACTTTGTATTGTTTTCCACATGCTTCGATTACTGCGTACATACGAAAGCACCTCCCTTTTTTGCAAACTCGCTAACCTTAAACTTTAGGTATCTAAACCAAATTAGACTTTACAGACCTTGAATTATGCGGTTACAGTTAGTAATTATAACATATACATACCAAATATGTCAACTATTTTCTACACTTTCTATTAAGTTTTATTTTTTCTTGAGACAGATTATATTTTGTGATATTATATAATAAAATAGCTTTTAAATATAGTATAATTCAAAAGCTATATAAAATAAAACATAAAAAGAAGAGGATATAAAATGGATTTTAAAAATTTAGAAGAAGAAATTGAGAATATTAAAGCTAGAAATAAAAGAGTTGAATTAGATAAAAAATGGGAAACCTGCTGGACTAGAAAAATATGTATTTGCATATTAACATATATAGTTGTAATTGTTTATTCATACATAGTAAGAAATTACTCTAATATTCTTTTGAGCTCATTAGTTCCTGTTATTGGCTTTACACTGTCAACACTATCATTAAAATATATAAGAAAAATGTGGGAGAAAAGTATTAAATAAATACTTGATTTTTTAAAAAATACATTAAAACAATAATGGAGTTTATAATGATTGATGTAGTTGAAATAACACTAAATGAATTTAAGGAAGATATCTATGCTAAATATATTAGATTATTTCCCGAAGATGAACAAAGAGATTGGGAAAAAATAGAAAGAACTTATAAAAATGGAATTGAGAAGTTCTATAAAATTCTATTAAAAGATATAACTATTGGATTTTTTATGCTGGAAAAAATAAGTGACAATTATCCATTTTATATAGATTACTTTGCTATATTTAATGAATTTCAAAATAAAGGATATGGAACAAAAGCTATGCAAATTCTAGAAAATAAGATTACTGATAGTAATGGACTAATTGCAGAAATTGAAAAGGAAAATATAAACAATCCAATTACTATAAGAAGATTTGAATTTTATAAAAGACTGGGATTTAATAAGATTGGATCTGAATATTTACTGTATGATGTATTATACACACCAATAATAAATATAAATAAAAATATTGATAAAAGAAATATGGATATTATCTTTTTTGATTACTACAAAACTAATTGTGGAGAGCTGGATGTAAAAACTAAATGTAAAATTATTAAATAAGGCAGATATGCAGATTGATAAATATGGTAATGATGTTGGCTATGTAAAAAGACTTGAAGATATAAAAACAGATATGGAGAAAATTCTACAACTTATAAAAATGCTGAAATATTAGTAACAAAGTTACTTAATGAAAAATAGAGTTAGGATGGTATAAATATGTTTTATATAGCACAATTATTTGAAATTATAGCATTAGTAGTTCTTATAACGAGCTTTCAAAAAAATAAAAAAGATACTTTATTAAAATATCAAATATTATCAAGTTTACTATTTGCCTTACAATTATTTCATTTTTTATGTTGTCAAAATTCTCCGTCCCTATTGACAAAAATTCTCCGTCCCTATTGACAAACAGGTGGAACAAATTGCTCCACCTGTTTGAGTTTGCGGGATAGACTCCCGACTAAAAAATGTTGGCGCCATTATTTTTTGGTAACAGCCATGTCAATAAATTTCGGGACATATTGGGCGCCTGCTGTTGGCAGGATTATAATAAATATTGTTCTTCTGGCTCCTTTCCCTCGCACCAGAGAACTAGGCTATTGCCTAATATAAATGTATTATAGCATATTGGGTTGATTTTGTCAAAATTCTCCGTCCCCATTGACATAAAAAACTAGGTTTTATATATAAGCAAGAAGTTGAGAAAAATGAAGGTGGATATGGAAAGTTATTTTATAAAAAAATATAAATGTAAACCCCCTCTCTCGTAATGAGTGAGGGGGAAAACTGAATTCTCAGTTTTTTAGGTCGGCTGATTACTCGAACTGGTGCGTGCCTGCGAATTCTTCGCGTCCGATTCTGTATCCCTTGAACTGACTTTCGTCACTTACCAGGAAAACATCTCCTTCTTCGAGATTGCAGGGCGTTTTGGGGTCCCATTCGTTGAAGCATTCCGTCACACCTGCCTCAATCATTTCCTCAGTGATAACGATGACGCGACGTCCCGATTCACCAGGTGCGATTGCAGGGCGTACTTCAGATGCAACATCGAGCAACGGTTTCAACTCCGCCATCTGCTCTTCCGACAGGTTGGAAAGATCATACGGCTTCCTAAGAAGCTTTTCGATTTTATCCTCGCCAGGAGCATAGATGTCGTACTTTCCGCCGATCAGGACCTTGCCGTCGATTACACGAACCACCACAGTCCTATCATCATCATAGGTGCAACCCTGAGGTGCTTCCTTAGTGACGATAACAGTTTTGCCATCCGCGTTGTGCCAGATGACATCTTTGAGGTTACCGAGATCTTTCACCTGACCAAGACCGATGGTGATAACCTCGATTTTCCGTGCTCCGACTACCGTACCCATTTCGAAAATCTTATTGTTTGCCATTTTTGTATCCTCCTTAAGAATTTATTTTTTTGTTTATGGCATACCAACCCTTGTTCAGACCCAATGATGACTTAAGGGCCTATAATCAAAAGATTGATAATTATATTATACCACAATTAACATAAAATGTCAAAAATTATCGTTCTCTCAATTTTTTCTTATCTTTCTTTTTTTCCTTAACAATTTCTTTTGATTTTTCAAGTTCAAGTTGATTTTTAAGCAGAATAGTCCTATTCTCAATTTCATAGCAGTTGACGATATCTTTTTAGCTTTCTTAATTAAAGCCTTTAAATTGCCGATTTTGTCTATTTCAATGGAACGGAGCTCTTGGGTCAACCTTATTATTTTAAAATCCTTGTCTAAATTTATCTATCATTTCATTTTTATGTTGTCAAAAAACTCCGTCCCCATTGACCCATTGACACAAAGGTGTTTACAGGAGTAACTATCGTCAATGATTCAAATCGGTTTGAATTCGTAAGATTTGATGAGGAACACGAAGTAAAATTCTTCAGAGATTTAGAATTTATTATCGATTTTGATCAGTATAAAGCTCTATCTGATGAACAACTTGAAGACGAGGCACAAAAATTCGGTGCTAAAGCAAATGAAATTGCTGAAAAATGGAATGGCATGACAGAAGAAGAGAGAAAACAAAATGCTTCTCTCTATGACGACCATCGTAATCTCGGCTATATGATTAACTTTTTGTCCGAGATTTATGCGATTAAGCATGGAAAAAGAACAATGCCTTTTCCTGATTTTGTAAAGATGCCTGAAAAACCGAAAAAGAAACCGTTCTTTAAAAGAAAAAAAGATGTGAAATGAAACGAACAAAGCTCTGCTTAAATGCGGGGCTTTGTTCATTATAATAGTATACATTTTTTACCTATAATCTCTATCTCTGTTTTTAATCTTAAATTTAATTTCCTGGCTCATTTCTTTAACATTATCTTTCATTCGTAAAGTCCTTTCTTCAATAAAATTACACAATTTAATATTCTTATTTAGTTCATCTATTTTAGTAGCTAATTTTTGAATTTCAGAGCAAATATGTCAATGGGGACGGAGTTTTTTGACAACCTTATTATTTTAAAATCTTGTATAAATTTATCTATTATTTTATTTTTTATGTTGTCAAAATTCTCCGTCCCCATTGACAATATCATCAGCTGTTTCTCCATTATATAAACCTTTATAGCCTGAATTGTGAAATCTATCAAAATTTTTAACTCCAGCTTTTTTAGCAGTTTGATTAAGTGAATAATTTCCTTTTTTAGTTAAATTTCTTTGATAAAATCTTTTTTCATCTTCTGTTAATGAACTATATTCTTTTTCAGTTATTTCCTGTTTTCTTGTTTGTGCTAAAGCAATTACTTTTTTCCTACTATCTCCATTTTGTGTTATTAAATAACAAGCATAACGAGTTAATTTATAATCCTTTTGCTCCCTTTGTGCATCAGAACCTATTTGCACCATTTTACCGCCGTCGGCAAAATGGTCAAAAACTGATATATCACTATTTTCACAAGACTTTATAGCTTTAGAAATGACTTTTTTAAAATTGCTCCATTTACTATACTATTTTACAATAATATTAAAAAGTTGACAATATATTTACGAAAATTTGTTTTAATCTTTATATAGATTTTTATTATTTTTAATATAAGATTTTAAATATATAGTTCTAACAAGCCTATCAACAGTGCAAACTAATCCTAAGCCAACAAGTCCAATATTAAAATATTTTATTAGACAAAGTAATGGTATTCTTATACATATACCACCAATAAATGAAGTTAATCTAATAGCTTTTGTATCTTTATTAGCAGATAAATATGCTAAATAGTTATTATTAAGTATATACGTAAAAAATTCAGTTGAATATAAATAAACATATATACCACATTCGCTCCAAGGAACACTTCTTCCTAAAAAATACCAAGCTGGATATGGAATAATAATAAAAAATATTAGTGAAAATATTAAAGAGTAAATTGTAATTTTATTTACTTTTGTTAATAGGTTATTTTCTTCATTTTCTATAGAATTTGCATAAGAAACTAAAAGCCCTGTATAGTATCCTTCTGCTAATTGTAATAATACTTGTACGACAGCAGAACATACACATACTATAACATAAACATTAGTGCCGAAAGAACTTGATATGCTCTCAAGAAAAATGTATGCAAATTTTTGAATTGCTTTATTAAATAATAAATCTTTAGCATGATTAATTATATCTTTTATATATACCATTTTTATTTTTCTATATTTATATTTCGAAAATATAAATAATAAAATCGTATTTATAAGTGTAGATATGATTGTAGCTACATATATTCCAACTTCATTAAATCCTAATTTAATACTTATTATATCTCCAAGAATATTAAATAATGAAGATATAACTGTTGCAATTAGTACAAGATTTGTTTTCCCTTTTACCTTTAAATCATTTTTGGGAATATAACTTATTGCTAAAATTGGTAACTGAATTGCTTTTAATTTTAATAAACATGTTAAAATATTTCTGGCGTCATTTTCTAAAGTATAAATATAAGTTAGTTTATTAGCAAATATAAATATTATCAAAGATATAATCATACTACTAAAAATTTGTAAAAAAATAGCTACAGTATTAATGCTATTATTATTTTTTCTATCTCTTGATAGTACAATACTATGTGATTGTGATATACATTCTTGTATTGTATTGATTGCAGAGTCCAAGCTTATAAGTGAAGCAAATACTACAATTGCAGTTGTACCAATAGAATTAGATAATGATCTATCAATTGTTATTAGTATTATATTTGTAAATTCTACTATTATATATGGTAATACAAATAAAAGTACTGACATTACACTTTTATTACTTATTTTTTGTTTCATGTGTTTCTCCTTATTAGATTAGATTTAATTTAAACTGACAAAATTATACTATATTCTACATTTTTTAGCCACATATTTTATAAAAAATATAGAAGATACTAAATTTCTTTAATATCTTCTCAAGAATTACATTTTTATTTTATATTATTGACCAAAAATAATGTAACTTTATTTCTTTCACTTTGTTGCATTTCCATAATTTTAGCCATTGTGAACATTACAAGTTTGTATTTAGCAAAATTTATTAAAGTAGTTCTATATTCTTCATCAACTTCTTTTAGTATAGTATCAAACCTCTCATGGTCAATGGGGACGGAGATTTTTGACAACATTATATACTTTTACATGAAATTTTTTAATAGGATTACAGATGAAATCCAATTTGCTTACATAAATGCATTTGCACATTTACATAAAATATGCTATAATATCTCCGACATTGTGTCAACAGTACAGTAAAATAAATTATAAAGGAGAATCACTATGTGTTTTTTCAGAAAAAAGAAAAAGACCGAAAAAGTCGAATCCAAATTAAAATGTCGGGAAGAAACTCTAGAGGTAATAAACGCAAGAAAGTTGCTTGAAGCAGCTCATCCAACATTACTTCCTAGAGATGGCTCTACTATATCTGGGTTGTGTGGATGCTATCCATTTAACTATCTCGGCTCCTCTCAGCATGGAGAATATACAAGATATCACTTCTGTGAAGGGTTTGAGAGCAGAATAATCTATATCATACCCTGCAAAGAAGAAATTGAGAAGCTCATTCAATTATTTGGTGAGAAAATACCAAAAGATAAAGATGAATTCCGTTACATTGAATCTGCAAAAGGTATGTTTATTGGTGAAACTGTTCAACACCGTTTCTACTCGGTCAGATATAGAGCCTGGGCTCATATGGACGATGAGGGAAATATTTCATTTCCGACTATTCTTAATGGTGAAGACATAGAAGACTAAAGCTGTACAAAGCGGGAGGCCATTTGGTCTTCCTGTTTTTTTATCTACAATCTCTAACTTTGCCCATTGACAAAAAAATAAGAGAGTAAGAATTGTTGTAACTCTTACTCTCCTATGGTGCAGATGGCCGGAATCGAACCGGCACGGATTATTCGTCCGCAGGATTTTAAGTCCTGTGCGTCTACCAGTTCCGCCACATCTGCATCTCACTGGCAAATGTAATTATACTATTTAATATGTATTCTTGTCAATACCTTTTTTAATATTTTTATAAAAGATGTTATAATTATAGTATTCACTTAATTTTAAAGGCAGACTTAAATGTCTGCCTTTGAATTTTTAATTATATTTGTAAAATTATTTTTCTATTTCTTTTACATTTTTTATAAATATTACTTCTTCTATTATATCCATAATAGCATATGATATCATAATTATTCCTATAGTTACTATAATTGTTCCTGGATTAACTATTATATATATTCCACAGAATAGAATTATTAATGATATTATTAATCCTACTATCCATATTTTTTTGTCTGAATTTAATTTTTGTATTTTTAATGATAATCCCAATCTCATAGCTCCACTATATAGAATCCATATTCCTATTAAAATTCTTAATACTGCTTCAATTGTTCCATGGCATATTATAACTATTAAGCCTAGTAAAGTTGCTATAATACCATATACTAGCTCGTAATTATATAAATCATAAGAACCTTTGGTTTTAAAATATTCTATTATTTTTATAATACCAAAAATTATAAAGAATCCTCCTATTAAATATGAAATTACTTTAAAAGTAGTGTCTGGATTATATACCATAATTAGTCCAATAATAGCAAATGCAATAGAAGTAACAATAGAAGCCCATCCCATTTTCTTTAAAAATTGTTCCATATTTTTACCTCCTTTACAACCAAATTATATTTCAATTTTTATTAATTTTCAATATATTTATAATTATTTTTATACATTTTTATCATACTTCTATTTATTTTTGAAATAATTTTTGCATATACTTTTAATTTTTTACTATCTCTTTTTGAAATCTCTTTTGACGATTTATATTTTACTTTATGCTCTATGCAAGACCAAAAATCCATTGCCATTGTTTTTATTTGTATCTCTACTTTTACCCAAACTCTTTTATCTTCTTTATATATTGGTACTTCAACAATAAGATGATATGCAGAATACCCACTCTTCTTGCAATTTTTAATATAGTCTTTTTCTTTTATAACATTTATTTCTTGCATTGATGAAAGTATTTTTACTATTTTATAAATATCTTCTTCAGACATACAAATTATTCGTATTCCTGCTATATCATTTATATTTTCTATTAATTCTTCATAAGTAAAATTTATTTTTTTCTTTTTCATTTTATTAATTATACTATCATAGCTTTTGATTCTTGATGTAACATCATGAATTATTTCATATCCTGCATATTTATTTAGTTCTTTTTGCAAGTCTTTTATTATATTTTTTGTTTTTATTAGTGCGGCATAGTATATTTCCATAACAGATTTATACTCATCGTTTCTATAATCAATTTCTCTATATGTATTATCAATATTTTTCTCTAAGTTTATTAATTTGTTGATATAAACCACCTCTTGTTTCAATATAAAGATATTATATATTTTAATTATGAACAAATTGTGTATTTATATTGCAAAATTTGTAAAGTTTATTTTATATATTCTTATTTCTTATAAAATTCCCTTCAAACTCATCTCTTAATATATCCATTTCTATAGTATCGTAATATTTTCCATTAATAAAGTTACATTTTCTCCTTCTACCGTATTCTTTAAATCCACATTTTTTATAGCATGCTAAGGCTCTTTCATTGAATTCCATTAAATCCAATTTTATATTATTTAAGTTTAAATAATTGAAACCATAATCTAAAAGTAGTTTTATTGCTTCTGTTCCATATCCTTTATTTCTACTTGTTTTGTCTCCAATAAAAATCCCAAGTACGGCAGTTCTCTGTAAATGATTTATATTTAATAATCCTATTGTTCCTATAATTTCTTCATTTGACAAATTTACTATTACAAAATTTGCCTCATCTCGTATATGTTCTTCTAAATATTCTTTTTCTGATTCTACTGTTACTATTGCACAACTTCTTCCTATATAGTCTGTTGTTTCAAAATCGTTTAACCATTCTGTAAACTTTTCGGCATCTTCTACCCTTCTTGGTGATAAATAAATATTATCTCCAACTAATTTCTTAAAATATTTCATAAAATTCCCCTCCCTATATAATAATCAAAAAAGCCTTACTGAAAAATCTTTAAGACTCCTCAGTAAGGCTTACCTACTTCAAGTGTAATAGCTTCTCATTCAGCTATCTATACCGCTCAAAAATATACTATTTTCTAGGTATACTCTTAATATGTTTTTTATTATAACAGGTTATTTCTCTTTTGTCAACGCACAAAGTGGAATAAATTCCGCTCGGGCGGACAGAGGCGTCCGCCCCCCTACAAAAAACGATTTATTATAATTTACTATTATAAAAGAGAGTTATTAACTCTCTTTTGGGGTTCTAGCTTCTTAATTCTGCCTGTAGTTTATTTTGTAAACTTTCTATTATTTTTATCATTATATTATTTATTTCTTCATCCGTTAATGTTCTATCCATTGTTCCAAATGATAATGAGTATGCTATACTTCTTTTTTCTTTTGGTATATTCTTTCCTACATATACATCAAATATTTCTATATTTGTAAGTAATGATCCTGCTGATTTTTTTATTACTTTTGCTATTTCATCTGATGATATGTTTTTATCTATTAATATTGCTAAGTCTTTACTTATTTCTGGATATTTTGATATTTCTTTGAATTTCATTTTTCCTGTTTTCTTAGCTAGTAATTTATCTAAGTTTATTTCTAAAACATACACATCTTCTTTTTCTAGTGATGGATGTACTTTTCCAACTATTCCCACTATGTCATTATTAACTGATATTTCAGCTGTTTGACCTGGGTGCATTTCTTTTGGCATCTCTTTTGGCATTACAAAACTATATCTATTATCATATCCTAAGTAGTCTAGTATTTCTTCTGCTACTCCTTTTATTACATAGAAGTCCACATCTTTTTTATTATCTATCCCTAAATAATATTTTCCAGACATTAATACTGCTAATTTTTTATCTTCTCCATAGTTTTCTTTTTTATAGAATCCTTTTCCTATTTCAAATATTGAAACATCTTTTACATTTCTTGCTTTATTATACTCATATATTTTAAATAGTGATGATATAACACTATATCTTAATGTGCTTCTTTCTTCTGTTATAGGTGCTAATAAATCAACTTTTTCGAATTTGTCTGTTGTAAATCTATCTGCTTCATCATTTCTTACTAATACATAAGATAATGTTTCATTTAGTCCTAATGAAATCATTTTATTTCTTATTTCTCTATCTGTATTGTCCAAACTTCCTTGTTTCATTGGTACTGTTGGTAATTTTCCTTCTATGTTATCTAGTCCATATATTCTTCCAACTTCTTCTATTAAATCTTCTTTTATAGCTATATCTAATCTTCTTGTTGGAACTGTTACAAATATTTTGTCTTCTGTTGTTTCATAAGTAAATCCTAATCTTCTAAACACATCTAGTATTGAATCTTCAGATATTTCCATGCCTAACACATCTGTTATATTTTTATATGTTATTTCTATTATTTTTGGTTCTACATCTGTTTTGTCATATACAACTGTTCCTTTACATACTGTTCCATTTGCATATTCTTCTAACATTTTTGCTGCTCTTTCTGCTGCCATATATGTTCTGTTTGGATCTAATCCTTTTTCAAATCTATTACTTGCTTCACTTCTTAATATTTTGTTAGATGTTATTCTTACTTTTACACTATCAAATATTGCTGCTTCTATAATAACATTTTTTGTGTTTTCTGTTACTTCTGTATCAAGTCCTCCCATTACACCAGCTAACCCTATTGCTGATTCTCCATCTGAAATTACTATATCATTTGTTGTTAATACTCTTTCTATATTATCTAATGTTGTTAGTTTCTCTCCTTCTTCTGCCATTCTAACTTCTAACATTCCTTTTAGTTTATCCGCATCATAGAAGTGTAGTGGTTGACCTAATTCTAACATAACATAATTACTAATATCTACTACATTGTTTATTGGTCTTATTCCAGATGCTATTAATCTATTTCTTATAAATGCTGGACTTTCTTTTATTTCAACATTTTCAACTTTCTTTGCTAAAAATAATTTACAATTTTCTGTATCTATTTTTAATTTAAAATTGTCATTTATATCTTTTTCTGATTCTTTGTGATTAAGATCCACATCTTTGACTTCTTTATCATATATTGCTCCTAATTCATATGCCATTCCTAATATACTTAATAAGTCTCCTCTATTTGCTGTTAATTCAAAATCAGCTACTGAATCATCCATTTGTAATTCTTTTATTGGATCTTCTCCAACTTTTGCATCTTGTGATAATTCATGTATTCCTTCTTTGTCTTCTGGTTTTAAAAATTTTGATTCTATTCCTAATTCTGCAATAGAGCATAACATTCCATTAGATTCTTGCCCTCTTATCATTCCTTTTTTTATTTTTACTCCACCAGGAAGCTCAGCTCCTGCTTTTGCAACTATTACTTTTAATCCTTTTCTTACATTTGGAGCTCCACAAACAATATCTAATACTTCGTCTCCCACATTTACCTTGCAAACATGTAAATGGTCTGAATCTGGATGTTCTTCACATTCTACAACTTCTCCTATTACTAAGTTGGTTGCATTTATTAGTTTTTCTGCAGAATCATATTCATTTCCTACTCTTGTCATATCTTCAGCAAGTGTTTTTATATCTACATCTATATCTATGTAATCTTTAACAAAATTTGTACTTAATTTCATAATATTTCTCCTTTAAATTATATTATTTTTTAATTTAATCTTTTCTATCGAACTGTTTTAAAAATCTTACATCATTTTGATATAAATATCTCATATCTGTAATTCCATATTTAAACATTGCTAATCTATCTATTCCCGTTCCAAATGCAAATCCTGCATATTTTTCTGGATCATAACCATTCATTTTTAGTACATTTGGATGAACTATTCCACAACCCAATATTTCTATCCAACCGGTTTGCTTACATAAGTTGCATCCTTTTCCGCCACATTTAAAACATGTTACATCTACTTCATAAGATGGTTCTGTAAATGGGAAGTAACTTGGTCTAAATCTTAGCGCTAAATTATCACCCAACATTTCTTTAACAAATACTTCTAATGTTCCTTTTAAATCTGCCAATGATACATTTCTTTCTTTTTTATCTATTACTAATCCTTCTACTTGGTTAAATTGATGTGAATGTGTTGCATCATCTTCTCTTCTATATGTTTTTCCTGTACATATTATTCTTATAGGTGACTTTTCTTCGTTAGCTAACATTGTTCTTGCTTGCACTGCTGATGTTTGTGTTCTTAATAAATGTTCATTTGTTATATAGAAACTATCTTGCATATCTCTTGCTGGATGTCCTTTAGGTAAATTTAGTCTTTCAAAACAGAACTCATCTGTTTCTAATTCTGGACCGTCCACAACATCATATCCCATTGAAACAAACAAATCTTGTATTTGTTCTATTGTTCTATTTATCGGATGTTTACTTCCTCTTTTTATTTTTGAGCTTGGTAATGTAATATCTATTTTTTCTTTATTTAGTTTTTCTTCTAGTTCTTTTTGTTTTAATAATTCTTCTGCACTTTTTATTGTTCCTTCTATTTCATCTCTAACTGTATTTACCAAACTTCCTATAATTGGTCTTTCTTCTGGTGATAAATCCTTCATTCCTCTTAGTATTTCTGTTAGCTCACCTTTTTTTCCAAGTATTTTAACTTTTAATTCATTTAAGGCTTGTAAGTCTTTAATTTCTTCTATTCTTTTCTTTGCTTGATTTCTAATTGTTTCTAATTTTTCTTTCATATGAATCTCCTTTCTATTCAATCAAAAAAGCCATTCCATCCATATAGGACGAAATGACTCGTGGTACCACCTAATTTCACTAGTTAAACTAGTCTCATTCTTTATAAAGCTATAACGGAGCTACCGCTTCTACCTACTTTCTTCAATAAAAGTCCAACATAAGTGAAATTTCTGATAAATATATATTGATAAATTTTTCAGCTACCATTTATCTCTCTTATAATATATTTTTATTTATCATACTTTGCTATGTCTACGGATTTAAGTTTTCTATGTATATTATATTAACACATTTATTTAATTGTTTCAAGTATTTTTAACTTATTTCTTTTAATTATACGAATTCTTCCCAAACTATATTTGCTAAATCTAAACCTTTATTTGTTAATTTAATTTCATTTCCATCAACTATTATTAACTCTTCATCTACTAGTTTATTAAGTTGTTCTTTGAATATAAATATTGGATTTTGTGCAAATTTATTCTTGAATTTTTGTATATTTATTCCTTCTATTTTTCTCAATCCCAATAGCATATATTCTTTTTGCATATCTTCTAGTGTTTGTTCTTCATGTATTATTTTATTACTTCCTTTTATATATTCTTCTATACTATTAGTATTTGAATATCTTATTCTGTTATTATATGAATGTGCTGCTACTCCAAATCCCAAATATTCTTCTTGATTCCAACAGTTCATATTATGCTTTGATTCAAAACCTTTTTTTGAAAAATTTGATATTTCATAATGTATATATCCATTGTTTTCTAAAGTATTTTTAACATACCAATACATATTTCTTTCTAACTCTTCATCAGGTAACCTTATTTTATTTTCATTATACTTATTATAAAAAGGGGTTCCTTCTTCTAATATCAAAGAATATACACTAATATGTTCTGGATTTAGTTTTATTATCTTTTCCAAATTTTCTTTTATATCTTGTATCGTTTGATTTGGAAGTGCTATCATCAAGTCTACATTTATATTGTTGAACCCTATTTTTCTTGCCAGATTATATGTTTTTAAAAATTCTTCATATGTATGTATTCTTCCTATTGATTTTAGTAATTCATCATGTGTTTCTTGTAACCCTATGCTTAACCTATTTATTCCAATTTCTTTATAAGTTTCTAATTTTTTCTCAGTAACCGTTCCCGGATTTACTTCTATTGTAACTTCAACATTTTTAAATTCTTTTAAATTCTCGTCATTCATATTAAGTTTTATTGTTTCTATTATATCTGCTATGTAGTTTTCTTCTATTGATGATGGAGTTCCTCCACCTATATATATTGTTGTAATTTTGTATTCTTTATTGATATTATTTTTAATTTCTTTTTTTAATGCATTTATATATTGTGGTACATATTTTTCTTTATTACAATATGATACAAAATCACAATATTCACACTTTTTAATACAAAACGGTATATGTATATAAATTCCTATCTCTTTCATATATTTCCTCTATATTTTTAATTCTTCGGCTATTTGTGATAGTTTTTTTAGTCTATGATTTACTCCTGATTTTCCTATTGGTTTATCTAATAATTTTCCAAGTTCAATTAGTGACATTTCTGGATTATTTATCCTTACTTCTGCAATCTCTTTTAATGTTTCTGGCAATTCATTAAACTTTCCTGCTTTTTTTATCTTCTTTATATCTTCTATTTGTTTTACAGAAGCATTTATTGTTTTGTTTAAATTTGCTGTTTCGCAATTTACTAATCTATTTATATCATTTCTCTTTTCTTTTATTACTCTTATTTCTTCAAACTTTATTACGCTTTTGTTTGCGCCAACTAGCGCTAAAAATTCTGATATTTCTTCTCCATCCTTTAAGTAAAGCATATAGTCTTTTTCTTTTATAATTATTTTTGCATGAATATTAAAATTGTTTAGTAGTGTTTGCATCTCTTCTGCTTTGGCTTTTTCTTTAAACATTATTTGAAGATGATATTTTTTATTTGGGTCATTTACTGAGCCAGATTTAATAAAGGCTTCTCTTATATAAAGCCTTGCTAATTGCTCGTCTTGTTTCATATTACTACCTAAATTCCACATCTTTAGTTCTAATAATTCATCTTTTAAATCCTTTGAAAAAGACATTTTTTCTCCTTTTATAGCAATTTATTTACAAATTACATATTATAATTCTATCATTTCCCGCTAGGTCTTTTTTACAGTATATGTTTATATATTTATTGCTTTCTTCTATTAATTTAATTACTTCTTCTTTTTGGTCATACCCTATTTCTAATGCTAATATTCCATTTTCTTTTAAATGTTTATAAGCTGTCTGTATTATTATTTTATAAAAATCTAATCCATCTTCTCCACCATCTAACGCTATTAATGGTTCATTTTGTACTTCTTTTTCTAATGTTTTTATTATCTTGCTCTTTATATATGGCGGATTTGATACTATTACATCATATTTTTCTTCTATATTCTCAAACATATTTGATTTTATAAACTTACATTTATCTAACACTTCATTTATTTTTGCATTTTTCTGTGCCACTTTTAACGCATTTTTCGATATATCTGACATTGTTACATTTACATTAGTTGCATTCTTAGCAATTGACACTCCTATTGCTCCGCTTCCTGTACAAATATCTAGCACATTTATTTTGCCTTTTAATTTTTCTATCTTGTTTAATACTTCTTCTACTAATATTTCTGTATCTGGTTGCGGTATTAAAACATTTTCATCTACATAAAAATCTAAACCCATAAATTCTTGCTTATTGGTTATATATTGTAATGGTTTACCACTTTTTAAATCATGTATCCCTTTTTTATACTTATTTTCTATTTCTTTAGTAATTTCTTTTTCGCTATTTATTAGCAAATAGGTTGTGTCTATATGTAATATACTCTTTAACAACATTTTTGATAATTTATATGGTTCTTCTTTTTCTATTAAATTATTTTTTCCATATTCTAATAATTCTTTTATTTTCATGTTTTAAATTTTATCATATTTTCCTTATCAAATCAATATTCTAAAAAAACACAGGAGCACTTTTAAAGTACTCCTGCATTTTTTAGTCAAGCGCTTCTTCAATAAACAATACTGGGACATTTTCCTCTCCATGAGATTTATATCCATATTCTGCGTGTAACACAGAAGTGTCTATATCCCCCATTACCTCTGCATAATAGCAATAAATATATCCAGCACAGCAGTCCTGCTCTACTGTTATATCTTTTGCTGAGATTGTGCTTTTAATATACAAAGAACCCTTTGTATATAGGTCGTCAAGCAAATAAATATTATTTGCCCATATAGAAATGTCTTTTCCAATATTTAAGAATTGCGTTTGACATTGTGAAGGATCATTAGGCTGTATATCGCCATTAATGACTATATCGCCACAAAAATCCTTTGGTAATAAATCAATGATCCGCTCAAGTTGCTTCACACTAATATTACCGCCATGGTATACCACAGCATTTATAGGGATATTCTTTTTCATGAAACATTCCTCCTTGTGAAATTTTTATCCCTGTTCTACATTTCTTTTCGAAATGCAATAATATTATATCACGATTTTATGTTATTTTCAATCATTTTTATATATTTCGAATGTACTTAAATATTGACTATTTATTGTTTTTGATGTATTATTTATTATGATATTTTTACAGTAAAGGAGAGACATATATGTTATGTTCAAATTGCAAAAAGAATCCAGCTACTATTTTTATTAATGAACCTACAAAAGAAGATAAAAATCATCTAGTTGGATATTGCTATAATTGTGCAAAAGAAAAAGGAATTTCTGTTGATAAATCTGATATTAATAATATAAATAATATAAATCCTATCGATATTGATAAAATGGCTTCACAATTTGGAGTTATTTTTAAGGATATATCAAATTCGCTAAACAATGAAAATTTAGATATATCTGATGAAAATGGCATGCCAATAGGTTCTATTTTTGGTGCTATGTTTAATCCAAATGAAACAGCTTCTAATAATGAAAATTCATCAGCTGCCAATGGTAATAAACGAGTTAAAGTTGATAAAAAACCTAAAGAAAAGAAAAGAAAATTTCTTGATACTTATGGTACCAATTTAACTAATAAAGCAAAGAATAATCAATTAGATATAGTTATTGGAAGAGATAAAGAAATTAATAGAGTTATTCAAATATTAAATAGGCGTACTAAAAATAATCCTTGCTTAATTGGAGAACCTGGTGTTGGTAAAACAGCAATTGCTCAAGGATTAGCTTTAAAAATTGCTACTCAAAATGTTCCTGCCAAATTATTAAATAAAGAAGTTTATCTTTTAGATATGACAGCCGTAGTGGCAGGTACTCAATTTAGAGGTCAATTTGAAAGTAGAATGAAGGCAATTATTGATGAATGTAAATCTTGTGGAAATATTATTCTAGTTATTGATGAAATTCATAATATTATTGGTGCTGGTGATTCTGAAAATTCAATGAGTGCTGCTAATATTTTAAAGCCATCACTTGCAAATGGTGAAATTCAGTTAATCGGAACAACCACATTAAAAGAATATAGAAAATATATAGAAAAAGACTCTGCACTAGAAAGAAGATTCCAAAGTGTTTTAGTTGAAGAGCCAAATATTGAAGATTCTATAAGTATACTTGAAGGTATAAAAAAATATTATGAAGATTATCATAAGGTTAAAATTTCTACAGATGTTATAAGAAAAACTGTTATTATGTCTGAAAAATATATTCATGATAGATTCTTACCAGATAAAGCTATAGATATTTTAGATGAAGCTTGTTCTAGAAAAAATTTAGACAACATAGATTTATTTAGGCTAGAAGTTTTAAAAAATGAACTAGCTAATGTTCAAGCTCAAAAAGAAGAGGCTGCTCAAGCAGATTCTACAGAAGATTATCAAAAAGCTGCTGATTTAAAAACAAAGGAATGTCAATTAATTGAAGACATTGATGCTCTAAACAAAAAAATAAAACTTCCTAATATTACCGTAGAGGATATTGCTACAGTTATTGAAAATTGGACTAAAATTCCTGTAAAGAAAATAACAGAAGCAGAAACAGATAAACTACTTAATTTAGAAAATAATCTTCATAAACGAATAGTAGGTCAAAATGCTGCCATTGAAGCAGTTAGCCGTGCAATAAGAAGAAATAGAGCTGGCTTAAAATCTAGTAAAAGGCCACCTTCTTTTATCTTTGTTGGTCCTACAGGGGTTGGAAAAACATATCTTGCTAAATCTTTAGCTTATGAAATGTTTGGAAATGAAGATTCTATAATTAGAATAGATATGTCAGAATATATGGAAAAACATTCTACTTCTAAATTAATAGGTTCACCTCCTGGATATGTTGGATATGATGATGCTGGTCAACTTACTGAAAAAGTAAAAAGAAAACCTTATTCAATTATTTTATTAGATGAAATTGAAAAAGCTCATCCAGATGTATTTAATATATTGCTTCAAGTATTAGATGATGGTAAACTAACCGATTCTCAAGGCAACACTGTTAGTTTTGAAAATACAATAATAATTATGACATCAAATGCTGGTTCAAACCTTAATACAAATTCTATTGGTTTTGGAAAAACACCTTCTACTGACTCTGGTAAAATATTAGATACTTTAAAAGAAACTTTTAGACCAGAATTTTTAAATAGAATCGATGAAATTGTTGTATTTAATAGCCTAACAAAAGAAGAATTATTACAAATTGTAGATTTAATGTTAAATGATACAATTAAAGCTCTATCTGATAAAAATATAAGCATGACTATAACACAGAATGCAAAATTACAATTACTTGAAAAAGGTACAGATTTAAAATATGGTGCTAGACCATTAAGAAGAGCCATTCAAAGATATCTTGAAGACGAATTATCTGAGATGATATTAAAACAAGAATTAAAAAATGGTCAAACAGTAGAGATAGATTTTATTAAAGACAAATTTGATTTTAAAATAAAATAGATAGGAGTACAATATGTTAAAACATATTCCAAACATACTTACAATTGCAAGATTTATTATAATACCTTTTATTGTTTATTATTTAATAAAAGATATGTATATTGCGGCTTTAGTTGCATTAATACTATCTGGGTTAACAGATGTTTTAGATGGAGCAATAGCCAGAAAATTTAACTTCATTACAAATTTCGGTAAACTAATTGATCCTCTTGCAGATAAAACAACTCAACTTTCAATTTTATGTACTTTAGTTTGTAAAGGAATAATTCCATTATGGATTGTAATTGTAGTTCTTTTTAAGGAAGCCTTTATGGTTTCAGGTGCATCTTTTCTTTATGGAAAGGACTTAGTAGTTTCTAGTAAATGGTATGGTAAGGTTGCTACTGTTTTATTTTACTTAGCAATTGCATCTTCCTTATTAATAAGGCAATTTAATTTTAACTATTATTTTGATATTATTATTTACTACATGGCATTAGTTATGACTATATTTTCTTTAGTAATGTATTTTAGAGAATTTTATATGAAAGGCTATTTTAAAAAAGAAAATTTAAAATTAAATTAAAAAATTTTATAACATTTTTTACGGGCGGACATATAAGTCCGCCCGTATATGATTTAATTAATAATTATTCATAATCTTCAAGAACACTGCTTAGATTTTCTTTTCCATATACAGTAATACCTTCCTTTAATCTTAATATATCTTCTTCTGTAAGAAATTCAGAAGTTATTTCTGTATCTTTCCATTTAGTTACATTGTTATTACTATCTATTATATAAATATAAACTTTTCCATCTTCTAATTTAAGTTTGTAATGTTCATTACAATACTCCTCCTCTTCTCTTTCTAGCAGTATTTGTTCTTCTGAAAATTGTTCTATCTTCCAGCCTTTATATTTTTCTTTTATCTCTTCTTGTGTTAAATTTACTGCACTTGCGTCTATATCTTCATAATTATTTATATAATGTTTACATTTTGTATAATATGTTTTAAATATCATCAATGTATTAGGGGTCGTTTTTACTTTTGATGTAGATGTTTGAATAGTATCTGATATTCTTATTTTATTTTCAATAATATTTTCCTGCAAATTATTAGTACTAGAAATCTTTTCCCCAGAAGTATTGTATTTATATAAATAATTTCCAGCCAATACTCCCAATACAATTATAAAAAAAATACAAATAACAAAAATAATTTTATTTTTCATTTTCTACCTTTAATCCTTTTTTGTATTATTCTCCACTTTTTCTAATATTATACATTTTAATTATTTATAAATTTTCTTACTTTTATTTTATTTTTTCTATTTACATTTATCTGTATTTCTCCCATTTTATCTGTTCTATATATTTGTATATTTTTCTTTTTTAAATTTTTTATTACGCTTTCAGATGGATGTCCAAATTTATTATTTTGTCCAACACCAATTACAGCATATTTAGGAGATACCGTATTTATAAATTCTTCTGAAGATGATGTTTTAGAACCATGATGAGCAACTTTTATAATATCTGCTCTTAAAATTTCTTTATTATTATCATATCTTTTTAATATGGATTTTTCAGCCACTTCTTCTATATCTCCTGTAAATAGCATAGAAAAATTGTAATATACTAATTTAAAAACAAACGAATTATTATTTATAGCATTATTTTGTATCATATTTTCATAATCTGGCCAAATTATATTAAAATTTACTCCTTTTTCTATAGTTATTTTACTTTCTTTTACTACTTTTATCTTTATCTTTTTTGTTTTAGCAATAGATAAAAATTTTCTATAATTTTCGGAATTTTCATATTGTTTAGTGATAATAATATGCTTGATTTTTATATGTTCCATTAAATATAATATTCCACCGCACATGATCAGTATCAAAATGTGATATAAAAACATAATCCAATTTTCTAATTCTTCTATCTAGTAAATATGGCAACAATATATTTTTGCCAACATTACTACTTTCATTTCCACCTCCATCTATTAATATTGTTTTATTTAATGGTGTGACTATTAAAGTGCTATCTCCTTGTCCAACATCTATAAAATATATTTTTAAAACAGAGGGTATTTGATTAATAAAAATAGATATAAGAATTATTAAGGCAATACAAACACACAGACTTTTCTTATTTTTTAAAATTTTATATTTAATACATGTTAGTATACTTTGAAGTTTTTCCTTTATAAATTTTCTATTAGACTTTTGTATTTCAAAAATTATAATTAAAATTGCAATAAATAAATAATACAAAATAATACTTATCATATATGGTGTTTTTACATATATTCTTGAAATTGGAATCTTGCTACTATAATTTGCAACATTTATCAGTACCTTTAGAAGAACTATATATGGTTTAGCAAATATTTTAGAAATATACATGTTAAAAAAAGAAATTAAAATTAATATAAAACCAAATATAATTATTGGTCCAATTATTATACTGGCAATTAAATTTGAAATTATAAAAGTAAATGATATTGTGTTAAAACATATTGCCATAACTGGTAAAATTAGAACTTGTGCCGATATTGTTAATATACACATATCTTTTAATTTATCGATCAATTTTTTATCTTTACTCTTAATTTTATTAAATATTATAATAATTCCTAATGTTCCTAAATACGAAAGTAAAAGTCCTACATCTAATATTTTATATGGATTCTCCAATAAAATAATACATAATGAAAAACTAATTGTCGTTGCTAAATCTTGTTTTCTGCAAAAAACTATTTGTAAAAGAAGAAATATAGTCATAATCACCGCTCTTGTTGCCGAAGCCGTAAAATCTATTACAAATAAATAAAAGATTAATAAAATTGCTGTTAGTATATAATTTATCTTTTTGGGAATTCTTAATTTTCTAAAAAAAGTTGTTAACCCTAATGCAATGTAAGAAATGTGTTCTCCAGAAACTGCTAGCAAATGTGATAAACTACTACCAGAAAATGCATCTTTAGTTTCATCTGTAATATTTTCTGTATTTCCTAAAATTATTCCTAAAACTACTCCTTCTTCTTCTTTTGTAAATATTGTTCCTGTACTATTTATTATTTTCATTTTTAACCTATATGATAGTCTTCTTACAATAGAAATTTTATTCTTATATTTAGTTTTTGATTTTTCTATTGCTCTTATTGTTCCATAATTCTTTTTTGTTTTCAAATAGTTTTCATAACTAAACCCTTTAAAATTTCTTCTTGAATTTGGTTTTATGTACTCTCCTTTGCAATATATACATGCTCCATATTCTAAATCCTTTTGCTTTTTATCTACAATAAAGCTAAATTTCTTTGGACTAATTTTCTTATTATTTATTTTATGTACTTTTAATTCATAAGTTTTATTATATTCGTTTATTATAGGTTCAGATACTACTATGCCTTCTATTTCTACTTTACCTGATAGCATATATATTTTTTTATATGTATTTTCTATATAATATATATACCCATACCCAAATACGGCAGTTACTATTAATAAAATTATTACACTTTTATTTAACCATAATTTTATAATTCTTATAATTTTTTTATCTTGTATATATCTTGCAATTACTATGGTTAAATTAAATAAAAAAATAAAGAGAACCATATTTAAATATAGTCCCCCTAATATTCCTATTAAAAAACCTATTGTTGCAGTTAGAATTGGCCTTTTCAAAATTTAGCTCCTAATCTGCTCCCTTTATTTAATAATTCTTCTTCCCATCACAAACCTTTGTGGATACTTATGTGCTTTAGAATCTATATCTGTAATTGTAACACCTACCCCTGGTTCTGATGCATGTATCATTTTATTATTTCCTATATAAATTCCTACATGTCCTATTTTTGTTAAAGATTGATTTTTATATATAACTAAGTCTCCTGGCTGTAAATCTTCTTTTTCTACTCTTGTTCCATTATTTGCTTGCCCACCTGAAGATCTTGATAAGCTATATCCAAAATTTTTATATACATAACTTGTGAATCCAGAACAATCAAATCCCTTTTGTGGTGATGTTCCTCCATACACATATTTATAACCTTTGTATTGCATTGCATATTCTACAACTTTTTGACCAGATGTGCTTGTAGAAGAATTGTTTTGATTTTTATTTTCGTTTTTAGTTTCTTCAGTTTTAGTCTCTTCTTTTTGTTCTTCTCTTTCTATACTTTCACCATCTCTTGATGTTGTAGTACTATTTGAATCTTCTTCTTTTGATTCTTCTTGTTTTTCAGCAGATATTAAATCTTTTGAAACATATCCTATATTATCATTTACTTTTACTTTGTTCCAAACAGAGTCTACTTCTTCTAAAACAATAACTTCTGTATTTATTTTTAATTTTTCTATAATGCTTGAATCTGTAGATGGTTCTTTTCTTAAATTAACACTATTAAATTTTATATAAGCTATTTCTTGCTTTTCTTCTGTTTTTTCTTCTTCTGTTGTTGTTTTAGTTTCTTCAGCTTTAGTCTCATGAATTGCATCGCTTCTTACCCAACCAGACACTTTATCTGCTGATATATAACTCCAACCAGATATTTGCTCTAGCACTTTTATTTCTTGTCCTGCTTTTAAAGTATATATATCGCTAGATAATATGTTTGGTGTTATTTTAATTTTTGTTTCATTTATTACTTCTAATTTTGCTTCTACACTTTCAGATGGTTTTTCTACTTCACTACTTTCTGTTATTTTATTTTCTTCAGAATTTTTAGTAGTTTCTGAAATTGCTTCATCTACTTTTATAAAATCGGCATACACATATCCTTCTTTATTTTTGTACTTGATTTTATACCAATCTCCACTTTTTTCTAATACTTCAACTTTGTCATCTTGTGTAACATACATTATTACTTTAGCATCTGTAGATGCTTCTTTTCTAACATTAACTGTTACTTCTGTAATTATACCCGTTGTACTTGCTAAACTCTTTACAGATAATAACATAATAAATATTAATGTTGTAGATAAAATTAGTAATATATTTGTTATCTTTTTCATTGTCTTCTCCTATTAATTTTTATGTAATTAGTATATAATTAATTAGGTAAAAAGTCAATAAGTACATAAAAAAAACAAGCTGCTGCTTGTTTTTTAATCTTTATTTATTTCTTTTAATATTTCTAATTGTGATATTAACAAAGATTCCATTTTTGCTTTGTAAACATCAAATTGTTTTTGCATATCATCTAATTCATGCTTTTTTAATGCTATTTCATTTTCTAATGAATCTAACTCTTTTTTTGCATTAGACTTAGCTTCATTTATAATTTGCTCTGCTTGTTTATTTGCTACTTCTTTTACTTCTTCTGCTGTTGATTGAGCCATTATTAAAGTAGATTGTAATGTTGATTCTATAGTTTTATAATGTTCCATATCTTGTTCTAATTTTTCTATTTTAGCTTTATCTTCTGATTTTTCTTTATATAATTTTTCATAATCAACTGTTAAATCATCTAAAAAATCATCTACTTCATCTACACTATATCCATTTACTATTTGTTTAGAAAACTTTTTGTTTTCAATATCTAGTGGTGTTATCATATAATACCATTCCCTTCTTTATTTTTTAAAAATGGACGGACAGCTATGTTTGTCCGCCCTTGCATTATAATTATACTTTATTATTAACCATTTTTCAACCATGAAACTGAAAGTTTATTTTTTATTTCATCTCTTGCCATTTCTGTTGAAATTTCATAATAAGTAGGTGCAATTAAGAATATAGAATTAGATATTTTTTGGATATGTCCATCTAAAGCATGAACAGCTCCACTCATTACATCTACAATTCTTCTTGCAACATCTTTGTTAACATATTCTAAATTAACAATTACAGATTTTCTGTTTTTTAAATATGTGCATATTTCTTCTGCTTGTTCAAAGCTAGTTGGTTGAGAAATAACCATTCTAACTTGAGTTTGTGGCATATTTACTACTTTATTTCTTTTAAAGAATCCTCCCACTTCTTCTTGTGGTTGTTCTTCTTCCATTACTTCATCATCTTCATAATATTCTTCATCTTCGTTATGCGCATTTAATCCCATTGCTTCCCATATTTTATTTACAATAGCTCCAGCCATTACTAAACCTCCTAAATAATTCCTTAGTATTAACTGTAATTAGTATCTTACTTTTTAGGTTTATTGTCAATACTTTTTCATATTTGTAATTTTTTTTTAATATAGGTGTAATATTGTTGTAATATTATTTTGTTGCTTTTAATAATATTTCGTCGTATAAACTTATATTTTTCATATTTCTAATTTCATCAACCGTATATCCTAACTCTTTTAACTCTAAACTAGTATAGTTTTCGATTATGCAATAATTTTTACTTTCTTTTAATACTTTTATTAAAATTTTGTCAGTATATCCAACTCTTTTTCTAATAATGTATGTTTTATCTCCCTCTTTTAGTATTGATGAATTTGGAACTTTTAGTCCATCTGCACTCCACCAAACTATTTCAAAAGATATTTTTCTGTAATCTATTAATTTGTCAACGCATTTGGTAATTTTTAAAACAATAAGTCTTTTTCCATTACTTTGCTCTGATATATATTCGATATTGGCTTTTATTCTGTCACTTGTAGATAATACTAAATCAACTTTATCATTTATCTGAGCATTTTTTCCTTCTTCTGAATTTAAAACAGTGGCGATATAGCAATAATAATTATTAACAATCTTTCCTTTTTCTTCACTAGTAGGTACCATTGCACCTGTTTTTAGGTTTAATTTGTTTAAACTATCTTCTGTTAAATTAGACAATCCATCAATGGTTAAAGTTTCTTCTAAACCATCTACTTTATATGAAACCATTCCACTAATTGTTGCATTAATATATTCTGAACCAGAGTTTAGTTGTTCTTCATATTTAGTTCTTTGAGAAACCAATTTCTTTATATATGACCCTGAAGGGCTCAAATCACCTATTAATTTTGATTTTTTAGTTAATGCATTAGTAATATTTTTCTTATACTCTGCTATATCACTAAGTTTATTTGTTTTAGTTGTTAAATTGATATTTTCTTCTATTTGTTTTTCTAAAACAGATATATCACTTGAATATATTTTATTTCCTTCTTCCATTGCTTCTTGTATTTGTGTATCTAAATCTGATATTTTCTTTACAAGATCTTCCTCATTATTAGTGTAATATCTAAATATAGGATCTCCTTTTGCTACTCTTTGTCCTTCAGTTTTTATTTGAGATATTCCATTTTTATAATTTTCTCCTTGAAATAATTTCTCATCTCTAATAATATATCCTGTAACCTGTTCTGAAGAAGATATTTTTCCATTATCTATCATAAATGTATCTGACGGATTAATAAATAATGAAACAACATTATATATTAAACATATAACAAAAATCAAAACTATTATCATTGTAATTATTAATTTTACATTAACCCTAATTTGAGGTTTTTTAACTTTTTTAGCCAATATTGCTTTCCTCCAAAATAATATTTATGTTTTTTTGCATATCATTTAAACCATCTATCCAAATTGTTTGTTTATTTTTTCTGAACCATGTTAACTGCCTTTTGGCATATCTTCTTGATTCTTGTTTTATTTTATCTATCATTTCTTGCTTAGTTAGTTCCCCATCTAAGTATTCTTTTACTTCTTTATAGCCTAGAGCCTGCATTGCTGTTGGAAATTCTTTATATTTTTTTAATAATTCTTTTACTTCTTCTATTAGGCCATTTTCTATCATAATGTCTACTCTTTTATTAATTCTTTCATAAAGCTTTTCTCTATCCATTGTAATAGCAAATACTTTATAATTATATGGTATTTCTTTTAATCTAGATTCCGTTTCTTGCTCTGTTTTATTTTTTCCTGTTGCCTCATATATTTCTAAAACTCTCATTATTCTTTTAGAATCATTTGGGCTAATCTTTTTCATTGCCTCGGGATCTATTTTTAAAGCTCTTTCATACAATACTTCTAATCCTTGATTTTGTTTTATACTTTCTAGTTCTTTTCTATAGCTTTCATTTATCTTTATATCTTGATATTCTATTTCATATATTAGAGCATCAATGTATAATCCTGTTCCTCCAACAACAATTGGAGTTTTACCTTTTTTTAATATTTCTTCTATTGCTTTTTTAGCATCTAGTTTGTAATTTGCAACACTATATCTTTCATCTGGAGAAACACAATCCACTAGGTAATGTTTTATTCCTTGCATTTCTTCTTTTGTTACTTTTGCACTTCCTATATCCATATCCTTATAAATTTGCATTGAATCAGCAGATACAACTTCACCATTTATTCTTTTAGCCAGTTCAATTGATAAGGCAGTTTTTCCAGATGCTGTGGGGCCACAAATCACGATTACTTTAGGTTTCTCCATATAATTTTTCCCTTCGCATTTTTATAATTTGCGGGCGGACACAGGGTTCCGCCCCTACACCGTATTATTCATTGTTAATTATTAATTCTTCATTATTCATTTGTATATATTTTTTATTTTCTACGAGCAAATTTTTTCTCAATATCCTTCTTGTCCATTTTAATTGCAGTAGGTCTTCCATGAGGGCAAGTAAAAGGATTTGGTAATTCTAATAATTCATCCAAAAGTTTTTCTACTTCTTGATTATTTAATGCCATATGTGCTTTAACAGCTGATTTACATGCCACTGTTGCAATAAATTTCTCTTCAATTTCTTGTTTTGCAGTTCTAGCCACAGTATTAATTTCATCTAAAGTTTCTAGAAATAACTCTTTTGTATCTAGATCGTAACATACAGGTGGTACTCCATTTAATTTAATTGTGTTTTCGCCAAACTCTTCTAATTCAAACCCTGCTTTTTCAAAGATCTCTATATTATCTCTTGCTATATCCATTTCTTTATGTGTTAGAGTAATAACATCTGGTAATAATAATAGTTGTGATTCTTTTTCTTCATTAGAATAATAATTCTTTTTTATTTTTTCATACATAATTCTCTCATGTGCTGCATGTTGATCTATAATATACATTTCATCTTTTATTTCTATTATTATATATGTTGTAAACACTATTCCTATAATTTTATATACTGGTTTGGTATTATATTTTTCTTGTTCTTCAAATACAGATATTTTATTATCATCACTTATAATGTCATATGCATCAATCTTTTTATTTTCTTCTTCTATTTTTTCTTTTTGTGCAACAGTTGCTTCTCCAAATGTTTTTTCATACATTGAATCAAAACTCTCTGGAATATTTAAGTTGTTTAACTCTTGTATTTTCTCTTTTGTATCACTTATTTTTTCTTCTATAGAGTCATCTTTTGCTAATACATCTATGTTATTCTCATTTTTATTAATATCTAAGTCTGCTTTCATTTTTGCTAAATCTGTTAATATATTTCCAATAGATATATCTGGACTAGAAACAGCATTTTTATCATGTTCAGCTTTATTTAATTTTTCTTTTATTTCTTGCGTATTAATTACTTGAGTATTTGATAGTTCCTCTTTTTTTGCATTATACATTTCTTCTATTATATTAGGTTTTTTCTCATTTTCTTGTATGTTATTACTATTTATTCCACTTGTAATTTTATTAAATAAATTACTAAATGTATTTGATTTTTTTACTTCTTCTACTACTTCTTTATTATCTTCTATTTCTTTTTCTGGTGATGCAACAAGTTCTGCTTTTAGTAAAGTATCTTGAATAGCATGGTATATTGCTTTAAATACTTTATTTTCTTCTTGAAATCTAACTTCCAATTTGGCAGGGTGAACATTAACATCTACTTTGGTAGGTTCCATGTCTATATTTAATATTATAAATCCATATTTTCCAATTGGAATCATTCCTTTAAAAGCTTTTTCTGTTGCTCCTGTTAAAACTTTATCTTTTATATATCTTTTATTAACAAAGAATAATTGGTTACTTCTATTGCTTCTTGCTATTTCTGGCTTTCCAACTACTCCAGTTATATGCATTTCTTCATATAAATAATCTACATCTAAAACATTACTTGCAATATCTTTACCATAAATACTGTATATAACATCTTGTAACTTGCCATTTCCGTTTGTTTGAATTACAGTTTTGCCAGAGCTTACTAATTTAAATGCAATATTAGGATTTACTAATGCTATTCTTGAAATAACATCTTCTATATAACCACCTTCTGTAAAATCTCTTTTTAGGAACTTATATCTTACCGGTGTATTAAAGAATAAATTTGTAACTTTTATTGTTGTTCCATTAGCACATCCTGTTTCTTCAAACTCTAATGTTTTTCCTGCCTCAACTACAATTCTATTTCCAATTTGTTCTTCTTGTGTTTTAGAAACCATTTCTACATGTGCAATAGCTGCAACACTTGCTAAAGCCTCTCCTCTAAACCCCATAGATTTCACAACATCTAGGTCACTTGCTTGTCTTATTTTACTTGTTGCATGCCTTTCAAATGCAATTTCCATATCATCTTTTTGTATCCCTTTTCCGTTATCAGAAACACAAATATATGAAATTCCCCCATTTTTAATTTCTACATTGATATTTGTTGCACCTGCATCTATTGAATTTTCTACCATTTCTTTAACAACAGATGCTGGTCTTTCTATTACCTCTCCTGCTGCAATTTTATTTATTGTTAAATCATCTAATAATACTATATTTCCCATATTTTGCTCCCTTTTTTATATGTAAATTATTCTAGTCGAATTATATCATTTAATTAATAATTTGTGTACTATTTTTTTATATTTTATTTGTGTAACCATTTTTTTATATTTTGAATACTATATAACATATACAAAAGAACAAGAGAAATAAAGAATTTCACATAGGGAGGTCTGCTAATATGGGAAATTGTTGTGGTTGCAATAGTGAATTTTTATGGTTCATTATTCTTTTCGTACTACTTTTCTGTTGCGGATGTGGCAATAGATGTTGCTGTAATAACTAAAATACCCTAGAAAAATTAATTGTATTTGAAAGGGGGGAAATGTGATGCCAGAAAATAGAGGATGCGGATGTGGCGGTTTCGGTTTTGGTGGAGATTGCTGCTGGATAATACTATTAATAATAATTCTTTGCTGCTGCTGCGGTGGAGGATGCAACAACGGATGTGGTTGCTAATTAAGCACATAAAAAAAGAGATATGAAATTTTAAAATTTCATATCTCTTTTTATTAATATTATTAGTACATACCTTCCATTCCAGATGGCATGTCATTGTGTCCTCCACATCCACATTTTTCTTCTTTTTTATCTGTTACTATACTTTCGGTTGTAAGTATCATAGAAGCTATGCTTTCTGCATTTTGAAGTGCACTTCTTGTTACTTTTGTTGGATCTACTATTCCAACTTTTTTCATATCTACATATTCTTCTTTTGCAGCATCAAATCCAAACCCTTCGCTACTTGATTTTACTTTTTCTAATATAACTGCTGGTTCCAATCCTGCATTTCTTGCTATTTGTTTTACGGGCTCTTCTAATGCACTACATACAATTTTTGCTCCTAGTTTTTCATCATCTTTTAATTCTTTTACCAATCCTTCTACCTTAGGTAAAATATTAATATATGCTGTTCCTCCTCCTGCTACTATTCCTTCTTCTACTGCTGCTTTTGTTGCGGATAATGCATCTTCAATTCTTAATTTTTTCTCTTTCATTTCAACTTCTGTTGCTGCACCAACTTGTATTACAGCAACACCACCTGCCAATTTTGCAAGTCTTTCTTGTAGTCCTTCTTTTTCATATTCACTTTTTGTTTCTTCTAGTGCAGCTCTTATTTGTTTTACTCTATCTGCAATATTTTCTTTATTTCCTAATCCATCTACTATAATCGTATTTTCTTTTTGTATTTTTACTTGTCTTGCTCTACCTAATTGCTCTAAAGTTGTATCTTTTAATTCCAAACCTAAATCAGATGTTATAACTTCTCCTCCTGTTAATATTGCAATATCCTCTAGCATTTCTTTTCTTTTATCACCATAGCCTGGTGCTTTTACTGCCACTACATTTAAAACACCTCTTAATTTGTTTACAAGTAAAGTAGATAAAACTTCTCCTTCCACATCATCAGCTATAATTAATAATTTTCCTGAGTTTTGCATTAATGCTTCTAGTAGTGGTAATATTTCTTGAATATTGCTTATTTTTTTATCTGTAATTAATATATATGGATTATCTACTACAGCTTCCATTTTTTCTGTATCTGTTACCATGTATGGAGATACATATCCTTTATCAAATTGCATACCTTCAACTATATTAAGTTCTGTATTTGATGTTTTTGATTCTTCTATTGTAATAACACCATCTTTAGAAACTTTCTCCATAGCTTCTGATATTAATTTTCCAACTTCTTCATTATTAGCTGAAATGCTTGCAACTCTTGCAATATCTTCTTTTCCGTTTACATTTGAGCTGATTTTTCTTAATCCTTCAACAGCTGCATCTACAGCCTTATCTATACCTCTTTTTATTGCCATTGGATCTCCACCTGCTGCAACATTTTTAACACCTTCTTTAATCATACTTTGTGCTAAAACAGTTGCTGTTGTTGTTCCATCACCTGCTACATCATTTGTTTTTGTAGAAACTTCTTTAACTAAACGAGCTCCCATATTTTCAAATGGGTCATCTAATTCTATTTCTTTTGCAATTGTAACACCATCATTTGTTATTAGTGGTGCTCCATAAGTTTTATCTAAAACAACATTTCTTCCTTTTGGTCCTAATGTTACTTTTACTGTATCTGCTAATTGATTTACACCATCTAGCAATTTTTTTCTGGCATCTTCACCAAATTTTATTTCTTTTGCCATTATAATTTACCTCCCTTTTTTCTATTGTATACATCTTTTCTTTATTATAGATGTTTTATAATAGACATTTATATTTTTTCTTAATTAATGTATTTTCTATATGATTTACAATGTTTAATAATATGTGAATTTATATCAGGGATATATAACACACACATATATACTATTCAACAATAGCTAAAATATCATTTTGTTTAACTATTATTAAATCTTCTCCTTCGTATTTTACTTCTGTTCCAGAATATTTGTTTAGAACAACTTTATCACCTTTTTTTACAATCATCTCTATTTCATTTCCATCTACTTTCCCACCTGGTCCTACTTCTAATACCTCTGCTATTTGTGGTTTTTCTTTACTATTTGCAGTTAATATGATTCCGCTTTTTGTTGTTTCTTCTGCTTCTATCATTTTAACTACTACTCTGTCTAATAATGGTTTTAACATTAAAATTACCTCCCTCTCATTAATTACAACATTATATTTTATGCTAGTTGTAATTATAATATTACAAAATTATTAGCAGTCTATTTACTAGACTGCTAATAATTTACACCCATATGGTCGAATTGTCAATATGTTTTTTTAAAATTCACATAATTTTCACAAAACTTGTGTGGCTAAATCTTGATAGTTGATTCAATAAATGCTGAAAATAATGGTGCAGGTTTGTCTGGTCTTGATTTAAATTCAGGGTGAAATTGTCCAGCAATAAAAAATTTGTGTGAAGGAATTTCTACAATTTCTACTAAACTTTCATCTGGAGATGTTCCAGAACATATTAATCCATTTTTTTCTAATACATCTTTATAATCATTATTATATTCATATCTATGTCTATGTCTTTCTGAAATTATATCTTTTCTATATATTTTATATGCTAGAGTTTCTGGTTTTATTTTGCATGGATATGCACCAAGTCTCATTGTTCCACCTTTTTTATGTATTCCTTTTTGATCTTCCATAATATGTATTACTGGATTTTTGCAATTTTCATCTAATTCTGCAGAATTTGCATCTTCTATGTTTGCGACATTTCTTGCAAATTCTATAACAGCCATTTGCATTCCTAAACAAATTCCTAAAAATGGAATATTGTTTTCTCTAGCATATCTTATTGTTTCTATTTTTCCTTGTATTCCTCTGTTTCCAAATCCACCTGGAACTAATATTCCATTATATTTTCCTAAAACTTCTTTTGCAATTTGTTGATTCAATATTTTTTCACAATCAACCAATTCAATATTTACTTTAGTATTATTAGCAAAACCACCATGTTTCAAGCTTTCTATTACAGATATATATGAATCTTCTAACTGTACATATTTTCCTACAATTGCTATATTAACATTTTTATCATCTAAATTTTTTATGTCATTTATCATCTTTTCCCAATTTTCATTTTTAGGTTCTTTATTTTCTAAATGAAGTTTTTCGCAAACTACTTGTGCTAATCCTTCTTGCTCTAACATTAGAGGGACTTCATATAAATCAGATACTGTTTTATTTTCAATTATATTCTTCTTTTTAACATTACAAAACAAAGCCATTTTTTCTTTCATTCCTTCTGGAACTGTACCATCAGCACGACAAACTAGTATATCTGGCTTAATTCCTAAACTTTGTAGTTCTTTCACAGAATGCTGTGTTGGCTTAGATTTAAGCTCATTTGAACCTGAAATATATGGAAGTAATGTAACATGAATATAAATTACATCTTCATCATTTTGTTCTATTCCAACTTGTCTTATAGCTTCTAAAAACGGTAAACTCTCAATATCACCAACAGTACCACCTATTTCAGTAATTACAATATCCACATCTGTGTTATCAAACTTATACACTTTTTCTTTAATTTGATTAGTAATATGAGGTATTACTTGAACAGTTTTTCCTAAATAATCCCCTCTTCTTTCTTTTTCAATTACTTCTGAATAAATTCTTCCTGTTGTAATACTACAATTTTTAGATAAATTTTCATCCATAAATCTTTCATAATGTCCCAAATCTAAGTCTGTTTCACTTCCATCATCTGTAACAAATACTTCTCCGATGTTCACAAGGGTTCATTGTACCTGGATCTACATTTATATATGGATCAAACTTTTGTGCTGTTACTTTATAACCTCTATTTTTTAATAATCTTCCTAAAGATGCTGCTGTTATTCCCTTTCCTAACCCTGATACTACTCCTCCTGTAACAAAAATGTACTTTGTTTGCATAATTTACCTTCCCTTCTTCTTGCAATCTTTTTTATAAAATAAAAAAAGATTTAAAAAATTCCCACAAAAAACGCGGTTTTTTTTAAATCTAAATTCAGTGTAACATATACATTTTATTTTTTCAAGAGGTTAGTCCCAAAAAAATTTACAATACTGAAAAATAATTTTTCAAAGTATTTTTTTAGTAATTGACATTTCACTAAACAAGCTATACAATCACTTCATAAAAAACAAAGGAGGAGATTTTACTATGACACCACATATCAGTTCAAAAAAAGAAGACATAGCTAAAACAGTTCTATGTCCAGGAGACCCACTTCGTGCAAAATATATTGCAGAAAACTTTTTAGAAAACTCAAGACTTGTTAATTCTGTTAGAAATATTTTAGCATACACAGGAACTTACAAAGGGAAGGAAATAACAGTATTTGCTTCTGGAATGGGAATGCCTAGCATGGGAATTTATTGTTATGAGTTATATAAATTCTATGATGTAGAAACTATAATACGCATAGGTTCTTGTGGAGCTTATGATGATTCATTAAATTTAATGGATACAGTTCTAGTTAAAAAAAGTTATACAGAAGGAAATTTTGCTAAAGCATTAAATAATAAAGATTGCCACTTAATAGAATCTGATTTAGATTTAAATAATAAAATTAAACAAACCGCCGAAAAATTGAATATCAAATGTATTGAAGGGAACGCCCTTTGTAGCGAATGTTTCGATTATTATATTGAAGACATTAATACTTTATTAAACAGATTACCATCAGATTTAAAAATTTCAGCCTGTGAAATGGAAGCCTTTGCCCTATTCTACACAGCAAAATATTTAAATAAAAAAGCTGCATGCTTACTTACAGTAGTAGACTCACACTATAAAAAACAAGAAATCTCTGCCGAAGCCAGAGAAAAATCACTAAACAACATGATTATACTAGCCTTAGAAACTGCTATTTTATAAATTTCCAAAAACAAACAAAAAAATGCCCCCATATTCTCATAAACTCATACTCATACACTCATACACTCATAAAATCAAACATCGCCTCTCATCCACCACACACATTCGGAGAAAAAATAATAAAATAAAAAAATTTTTGAAAATGTTAACGCAAGTTTCATACAGTTTCTTAGCAGAAATCAACTTGAGGGTGCGTGTTTTAAGCCACGGAGAGTCTCAAGAGATTTCGCTTAGAAACTGTTGAAACTGAAGATTACATTTCCAAAAATTTTTTTATTTTATTATTTTTTCTCTCGGTGCTACCCAAAAAAGAGGAAAAGAAAAACATCCCAAATTCCTTAAAATATTTCCCCCAGCATAGCTGGGGGTTTTCTCTAACGTTAATAAAATAAAAAATTTTGAAAATGAAAATTACACTTTCAAAATTTTTTACTTTATTATATTCTCTCTCGGTGCTACCCAAAAAAAGGAAAAGAAAAACGTCCCAAATTCCTTATTTTGTAATAGACAAAATTTTATATTTAGCAACCCCAGCAGGAGCCTGAACTTCTACTATCTGGTTTTTCTTAGCTCCCAACAAAGCAGTACCTATTGGTGATTCATTAGAAATTCTATTTTGTAACAAATCAACTTCTGTTGAACCAACAATTGTATAACATACCTCTTCATCAAAATCTAAATCCCACAATTTAACAGTATTACCTACTTGAACTGTTTTAGTATCTATTTCAGATTCATCTATAATCTTAGCATATCTAACCTTATTTTCTAATTCAGCAATTTTCTCCTCATTAGCAGCTTGTGCACTTTTAGCTTCATCATATTCTGAATTTTCAGATAAGTCTCCAAAACCTAATGCTACTTTTATTCTTTCAGCTATTTCAGCTCTTTTTTCAGTTTTTAAATATTCCAATTCTTTTTCTAGATTTTCAAAACCTTCTTGTGTTAGTATTACTTCTTTTTCTTCCATTATTTTCCCTCCTTTATGTTAGTTTATTACTTAATTGTCTTACATATATTAAATCAGATTTAAAAATTTGTCAATACTTTCACAAAATTCATTTTTTTGAATTTTTCCTCTTACTCCTATTAAATCAGAAATTTTCGAATTGTTTTCTTCATATTTATTTTCTACATATTTATAATCTTTATTTAATATAATACTTTCCAAATATAAACTTTCCTTAATATCCCCATAAAATTCTTTGTAAAAACACCTTACATTTTTATCAATACTTATTTCAATATTATTAATGCATACTCCTCTAAAAGTATTTTCAAAAAAACTTTTTTCATTTGTTAAATTTATTATTATAGAATTCATATTAATTGTATATTTTTCAAACACATCTTTACTAAAATCCATATTTATAATTATTTTTGCATTTTTAGCACTTTTTCTTTTATTGTTTGAAACAGTAATTAATATTCCTTCATTATATAAAAAATCTTCTAGTTTTATAAAGTATTTTAAATTTTCAGTTACAATATTTACAGTTTTACATTTTCTAGCTAACATTTCTATTATTCCTATATTGTTTTTTGTATATTCATTAACAAAAATATAAATATTTTCTAATTTTATATTTTTATTATTTACATTATAAATGTATTCTAATAACTTAGAAATTATATTTTTCATAAGATATTTTCCATTAAGTATATTAATTTTATTAAACTCTTCCTTTATAAATCTTAAATTTTCCTCTATAAAACTTAAGTCCTTATCTAGAATTATATATTGCATATTTTCATATTTAATATATTTTTTTATTTGATTAATAATTCTTTTTCTTACAAATTTATTAGTGCTTTTTATAAATTTGTACTTGGGAATTAATATAATTATTCCATTATCTATATTTTCTATTATTACTTTTATAAATATTCTTCTAAAAATATTCGCAATTTTATCTTTGAATCTTTCATATTTTCTATCATTATATCGTATATATCCTATTTTACAATTATTTCTATTCAGCATAAAAATCACCAACATAACATATTTTATATATATTATGTTGGCGATTTTTTATTTATTCTATAACCCTAAATTATTTTTTATTGTATTCCAAATTTTTTCGTTTTCAAATCCTTTTCTCCAGTATGCAGCTCCTGCTAAATTATATTTTTGTACTAAATCTAACTTTTTAGTAAAAGATTTCTCATCTTCTATCCACATTTTATAAACATATCCATCTTTTTCATATTGTATGTAATATTGTTGTAATTCTTCTTTCCATTCTTTTGTAGCATTTTCCGGAATTATATTATTTATGTTTTTAATCATTATTACTGTGCTATTAACAACTTCCCCATTTTTTGTTTTCCATAATTTTGTATAAAAAGGTAATCCTAATATAATTTTTTCTGCTGGTACTTCTTCTTGATTTAAGAATTTATTTAAACTTAAATCTACCCAATTATATCCTGATGTTGTTCCTATTTTTGTTGTACCATATTGATCATATCCCATAAACACTACATAATCTGCTACTTCTCCAATTAAATTTCTATTATAGCATAAAGACCAATTTGCAGATCCATCAGGTGCTGTTACATCAACTGATAAGCTTGCTCCTAAATTTCGTAATTGTGGTGCTAATTCTATAACAAATTTTGAGAACGCATCTTTATCATTTTGATATATATATTCAAAATCTAAATTAATACCATCTAAATTATATTCTTTTACATAATTTAGAATATCTTTTATCATAATATCACGCAATTGATAGTCATTTATTATACATGAAAATTCATCAATTGTAGTTGATAATGTATCATTTGAAACTTTTGGCCATATTTTATAGCCATTGCTTTTTGCCCAATTTATATATTGAATTCCTTGTTCCCCAACATTTTCTAAAACATTAGCTTGTGAAATAACATCTAATTTAGATACATTTTCTTTTTTAGTATCTTGTAATTTTAAATAGAAAAATGATGGTGATACAACATTAACACCATTATAGGTAACTCCTGAATTATCTGGTGCTTTGGCATATTCAGAAAAATATTCCCATGCTAAGCTTATTTTTCCGTTGTTTTTCAATGAATATGTTTTTTCTTCTCTTTCAACAGAAATATTACTTAATAATTTTTCTTCTACATAACCTATATTTCCATTTTGTGTACGCACTTTAACCCACCCCTGTGGTAATGTATTTTTATCAACTTCTGCTATTATAACTTTTTCATTTTCTGAAACCTTTTCTATTGTTCTTGAAAAAAATGTAGGTTTATATTTTACACTAATTTTTTTTGTTGCTTTACCTGTAGTTAATTTTTTATCTAGTGATTCTATAACTACTTTATTTTCTATTTTACTAACTTTTATATTATAAACATCTTCCATTTCAGATATTGGTAAATAATAAATATCATCTTTAAGTTTAGCAGCGCCTTTTATTTTATGTTCTTCACCATTTACAGTTATTTGTTTTTCATCTATTTTTAGAACAGCTAGTTTAGTTTCTGAAGAAGTTACAATTTGATTATATTTTTGGTCATAATATATATGTTTATCATAATAATTCATAATATCATTTAGTGATAGATATATTACATCATTTTCATCTATTAGTAAATTTTGTTTCATTCTTCCTGTTACATTTGAATAATTTATTATTAAATTTGTTTTGTCTGTAATATCATTTCTTATATAATTTGGTGCTATTTTTAGTGAAAACATTGTTCCTGCTAGAAATATTAGTATTATAAATATTTTCAAAAATATTTTGCTTTTTGGTTTTTCTATATTTTCATCATTTTTATGTTTCATTTTACATTTCTCCTCATATTTTTTTATATTATTATAATAACATATAATTTGATTTTAGGAAACAGTTTTGCCGAAAAAAAGATTTTCCAAAACTCTTGATTTTTTTTGAAATATATGTTAGTATTATAGTTAGTCAATTTAATAAAAGCATATAGGAGGTGCAATAATAATGGCAAAATGTGAAATTTGTAATAAAACAAAAAATTGGGGAAATAAAATTAGTATAGCTCGTTCACATGTAAGTAGAAGAGCAACTAGAACTTTTGCTCCAAACTTAAGAACTATAAAAGCTGATATAAATGGAGAAACAAAAAAAATTCATGTATGTTCAAAATGTTTACGTTCAGGAAAAATCAAAAGAGCATAATTTAAATTTTATAAATAAATTGGGCTAAATCAGATTATAATATTATAATTTGATTTAACCCAATTTATTTTTGTTAACTATGAATTAGTTAATATTATGTAGTACTTATGTACACAAAAAACATATTAATCTTTAATTCCAAAAATTAATTTTACTATTCCTCGTAAAAATTTAGGAACTTTTTTAACAACTATAGTCATTTTAAACACTCTCCTTTATTTTAGCAAGCTAGCCATACAAGACCTATTAAACATACAGCAATACCAATAGCAAATAGCCATCCAGTAAGAGGAAGTAGTAATACTAATAATATTCCTAAACCAAGTCCTATTAAACATACACCCAAAGTTTTTTTAAATAAACAAAACATAATATATTACCTCCTCTTTACTATATAATATTAAATTATAATTCAAATGTTACATAAAACATTCAAAAGCACATAATTTTACAAAAAGTGTACATATTACTTATTATACACATTTTTATTAGAGGTGATTTTATTGACAAATATTAATTGTTCTTCTAATTGCATATATCAAAAAGATGGTAAATGTTGTTTAGATAAAACTGTAAGTCAAACTTTTAATACTAATAATGATTGTGCATATTTTAAAAAAAGAGAATAGTGAAGTTGCCCATGTTTTGGGCAACTTTACTATTCTTTATGTTGTATTGTTGTATTGTTTTATTAATTATTATCTGTAATATCTTTTGTGTTATCTTCTGTATTATTTTTTTCATTTACTTTTTCATCATTTTTTATTTTAGTATCATTTTTTTCTTCAGACTTATTTATTATTTTGTTATCTATATTTTCCATGTATTCATCAATAACAATTTGTTGATTTTCGTCTAGTTTATATCTAGGTAGTTCTGGTAATTCATCTAAACTTCCAAGTCCGAACATTTTTAAGAATTTTGGGCTAGTTTCATATGTTGTGGGTCTTCCTGGTGCATCTAGTCTTCCTGATTCTTGTATTAATTCATATTCTAATAACTTATATATTGTTCCATCTGAGTTTACTCCACGAATTGCTTCTATTTCGGCTCTGGTTATTTTTGGATTATATGCTATTATTGATATTGTTTCTAATGCTGCTGGTGATAAGTTTGGTTTACTTCTTTTATCAAAAATAGGATAAATGTATTCGTAATTTTCTTTTTTGGCACATAGTTGAAATGATTTATCTACTTTTATTAATTCTATCCCTCTGTTTTCGTTTTGGTATTCGTTTTTCATTGTGTCTATAATTGACATTAGTTCGGGTTCACTTAGTTCTGTTGCAGCCATTAGTTCTTTTAGGTCTACTTGTCTTCCGGCTGCAAATAAGATTGATTCTATTATTGATTGTTGTTTTTTATTTTCCATATTTTTCGCTCCTTCTTTATGGGTTATATTAAATCATTTGTGGGGGGATATGTCAAGTGTGTGTGTGTTTACTTTTGGTTTTTACTTTTGGTTTTTTTGGGAGCACCGAGAGAAAAAATTTGTTACTTTTGAAAAAACAAACTCCTTCAAACGCGGT
>OIYV01000059.1_pt1 | contig 81804 bp, 86 predicted proteins | sample 1588251 | NCBI WGS metagenome assembly OIYV01 (sample SAMN03283282) | human gut metagenome | biome: human-associated habitat; material: feces | host: Homo sapiens | place: Peru | collected 2012
TGCAATTTCTTGCATTTAATACTCCATTTCTGGAGGGAAAATATATCATATAAACTCCTCTTTTCAGTGGAGTAAACACCATATCTAAGTACATCTTGTGATGATTTTAATATAAATTCAGATAATATGCAATAGATATTTTAGATTTCCTGGTAAGAATATTACTAAAACATTAATCTACTATTTTTAGCAAACAATTGTTTGTAATATATTGACTTTGATGTTAGTCTATGTTATATTTTATTTAGAGATATGGAGGACTTATGGAAGAGAGAATAGTAACACCAGAAAAACTTATGGAAGATGAAAATATTAGGCCAGAATGTTTAAATGATTATATAGGACAAAGTGAAGTTAAGGAAAATATTAGAGTTTTTATTAAGTCAGCATTAATGAGAGACGAAGCATTAGACCATGTTTTGTTATATGGTCCACCTGGACTTGGTAAAACTACATTGGCATACATTATTGCTAATGAACTTGGTAGTAATATTAAAACTGCAAGTGGTCCTGCAATTGAGAAGAGTGGAGATTTGGCAGCAATTCTTTCTTCTTTAGAACCTAATGATGTTTTATTTATAGATGAAATACATAGATTGAATAAGAATGTTGAAGAGATATTATATCCAGCATTAGAAGATTATAGTCTAGATATTATAATTGGAAAGGGACCAACAGCTAAATCTATTAGGATAGATTTGCCTAAGTTTACATTAATAGGAGCAACAACTAAAGCTGGGGCACTTACTACACCGCTTCGTGACAGATTTGGAATAGTAGAAAGATTAGAACTATATAATACAGATGATATAGAATCAATAGTAAAAAGATCAAGTGCTATATTGAATATAGATATTACAGAGGAAGCGGCTAGAGAAATAGCAATGCGCTCCAGAGGCACTCCAAGGATAGCTAATAGAATCTTAAAAAGAGTAAGAGATTATGCATTAGTATTAGCAGATGGAAATGTGGATTTAAAACTTGCAAAAATAGCATTAAATAAGCTAGAAATAGATGAATTAGGACTGGATAATATAGATAGAAAAATATTAGAAACAATAATATTAAAATATGCAGGAGGACCAGTTGGACTAGAAACTCTTGCAACAACAGTTGGAGAAGAAATTGAAACAATAGAAGATGTGTATGAACCATATCTTATGCAAATAGGGTTCATGGCAAGAACGCCAAGAGGAAGAATAGCACTAGAACCAGCATATAAACATATGGGTGTTTAATTTAATAAATAAAGGGAGATTTGAAATGAAAAATAAAATTGCGGTATTGATACCTTGTTACAACGAGGAAAAAACAATAAAAAAGGTTGTTATGGATTTTAAAAAAGAATTGCCCAATGCGGATATTTATGTTTATAATAACAATTCAAATGATAATTCAATAAAAATATTAAGTGAAATTAATGGGATAACAATTAGAAATGAATATAATCAAGGAAAAGGTAATGTTGTAAGAAGAATGTTTAGAGAAGTAGATGCAGACATTTATGTAATGGTTGATGGAGATGATACATATCCTGCTGAAGATGTTCATAAATTAATTTTACCTATAATTGAAGGCAAAGCAGATATGACTGTTGGAGATAGACTTTCAAACGGAACATATAAAAATGAAAACAAAAGGAAATTTCATGAATTAGGAAACAATCTTGTAAAAAAATCCATAAATATCTTGTTCAAAAATAATTTACAAGATATTATGAGTGGGTATAGGGCGTTTAATAAAATATTTGTTAAAAACATTCCGATATTAAGTCCTAAATTTGAGATTGAAACAGAAATAACCTTATCTGCTTTAGATAAGAGATTTATAATAAAAGAGATACCAATAATATATAGAGACAGACCAGAAGGGAGTGTATCTAAACTAAATACTATACAAGATGGAATAAAAGTAAGTAAAACAATTTTAAAGATGTATAAAGATTATAAACCTAGAAAATTCTTTTTATTTGTTTCATTTATATTATTTGCATTAGGACTATCAGTCGGAATTCCTGTTATAGTTGAATTTGCAAAAACTCATTTTATAACAAAAATTCCATCCGCTATACTAGCAACTGGATTTATGATGATAGCAGCAATTTCTTTGCAATGCGGTTTGACTCTAGACACAATATCAAAAGCTAATAAAGAAAAATATGAATTGAATTTAATTAGATATGGAGAAAAAGAAAATGAAAATTAAAAAGATTCTTAAATGCTTAATGATTTTTATCTTGCTGATTTGTAGCTTTATGGCTTTGTTGACTATAACTTCTTGTATTCCTTCTAAAAGTATGTTTAATAATGTAGAAGAGTCTTCAAAAATTTTGATTAAAGAAGGAAATAGAAAAATTATTTATATTCCATACAGAAGAACAAAAATGGAATTCGATAATTACACTGATGCATTAATGATTAATACTGCATATTCTATTGATTCAAAAAAACCATTGTTTTCAGCATTTGTGGCAAGGAAAAACTTCATTCCTGATGTAACAACGAAAATTCATCAAGATCAAGTAGGAGAACTAAAATCGTCGTCAAAATATAAATATCATAACGAGGTTGGAGAATTAAATGATTTAGTAAACAATGAAAAGGCAGAAAGTTTTGAATATGCACGATATTGGCATGGTTATTTAATAATATTAAGACCTCTGTTAGTGATATTTAATTTAACACAGATTAGAATAATCTTAACCTTTATGTTGATTATATTATTTATAATTTTTATAATATTACTTTATAAGAAAAGCGATATTGTTACTTCTATTATATTTTCTACTTGTTTGTTGGGAGTTGAATATTTTTATTTGGGATTTTCTATGCAAGGGATTTTTATATTTCTAATAATGATGATTGCATCTGTTATAATATTGTGCAAATATAGTAAGATAAAAAGCTATAGTATGTTTTTCTTCATAATTGGTATGCTAACTAATTTTTTCGATTTTTTAACTGTTCCAGTTTTGACATATGCAATACCAATGATTGTATTATTTATTATAAAATATACTAAAGAAAATTTTGAAATAAAACTTATATTTAAGAAAATATTAGTTTTAGGAATTGCATGGAGTGCTGGATATGGATTAACCTGGGCTAGTAAGTGGATATTAACAGATTTAATATTCGAAAGAAAAATGTTAATTACAGCATTAAAACAAGTTTTTTACAGAAGTGCAGGAACAGAAAAAATAAACATATTTAATGTTATTAATAAAAATATGAATTATATATATGTTTCATTTTTTATTTCTTTATTTATTACAGTTCTAACTATACTAATTAAAATATGGATTGAAAACAAAAAAATTGAATTTAAAAAACAAAATACAAAAAAAACTTTTTATATAATATTTATATATTTATTAATTGGAATAATACCAATTATTTGGTATACATTATTACAAAATCATTCATATAATCATGCTTTTTTTACATATCGTAATTTATTAATAAGTAATGTATGTATAAATTTATCAATCAAAAAAATTTTTGATTTTTTAACGGAGAAAGAGGAACAAAATGAAAAAGAAATTTAAAAGTATTTTTTTTGAAGCAATTGTCGGCATATTTATTTTTATTATAGCAGGAAAATTAGTATTTCAAGAAAAATTAAATGATTTGGATGAATTGTGGCAATATAATTTTGCAAAAAACATTCTATTTGGATTAGTTCCTTATAGGGATTTCAATATAATTAGTACGCCTTTTTTTTCATTTCTTGCAGCAATATTTTTAAAAATATTTACTAATCAATTGATAATAATGAGAATATATAATACACTTATATTTTCTGGAATATTATACATGGCTTATAGGCTTTTTAAATTATTAGGTATTAATAGATATATAAGTGTACTAGCAACTATTATTATGTATTTTTTGTTTTATTATGATTTAGGAGTGGAATATAACTATTTAATATTATTAATTACAATGTTATCTTTATATATTGAGTTGCAGGGGCTCAAGAAAAATAGTATGTTTGATTACAAAAAAAACGAAATAATCCTTGGAATATTAATAGGACTTACAATTGTGACGAAACATACAATTGGAATACTATTAACAGGTATGTTTTGTTTATACAAAATAATATTTATAACAAATAAGGAAGATTTTAACAAGGTATTGAAAATAATACTGTTTAGGGTAGCAGGAGCTATAATACCTTTAATTTTATTTTTAGGATATTTAATTATAAATAATAGCTTTAATGATTTTATTAATTATGCAATACTAAATATAGGTGAATTTAAAAATAATGTTTCATATCTATATTTGTTTAATAATACAAATATTTTAATAAAGATGTTTTCATTTATAGTTCCAATATCTTTTTTATCTTTTATTTATTATATAAGGTTCAAAAATAAAAAGCAAAAAGAATTGATATTATTAATCTATGCAATTACTATGTTTTGTGGAATGTTTCCGATTGCTAACAGCGGACACTTTATTATATATGCATTTTTAGGAATTACTTATTCTATTTATTTAATGTATTTGTTTTGTAAAAATATAATTAATGATATAAAATTGAAAATATTTATAAAAGAATTTATAAAAATACTTGTTTTGTTATTTATAATTGCTTATTCAATAAAAAGTGTAAGCAATGTAATAAATATATATAAAGAATTATATAAAAATAATAATATAAAATATTTTAATTGGATTATTATTGACAATAACTTAGAAGAACAAATAAAAAATATTGATGAGTACATAATGAATAACTCTAAAAAAGTGTATATTCTGGATTCATCTGCTGCTATATATATGATACCAATGGATATATACAATAAAGATTATGATATGTTTAATAAAGGAAATTTTGGAAAAAATGGAGAGGAAAGATTACTCACAGAGATTTCTAAAAGTCATAATACACAATATCTAATATTAAAAGATGGTTATAAAAGAAACTGGCAAACTCCGATTAAGATTATTGAATTTGTTAAAGAAAATCTAAATAAAGTTGGTGAAATTGAAATATTTGATATATATGAATAAAAAATAAAGAGGTATAAAAATGAAATTATTAATGCATACATGTTGTGCACCATGTAGTGTGTACTGCATAGATACTTTAAGAAGTGAAGGAATAGAACCAGTATTATATTGGTATAACCCAAACATACACCCATACATAGAATATAAAACTAGAAGGGACACATTAAAAGAATATTCAAATATGATAAATGTACAAGCTATATTTAATGAAGAATATGGTTTAGATAACTTTTGTAAAAATGTTATAAATGATTTAGAAAATAGATGTATAAATTATTGCTATAAAGTAAGATTAGAACAAACTGTAAAATATGCAAAGGAAAATGGGTATGATGCATTTACTAGTACTTTATTTGTAAGCCCATATCAAAAACATGAAGAATTAAAAAGCTTGTGCGAACAATTATCAAAAGAATATAATATACAGTTTTTATATAGAGATTTTAGAGTGGGATTTAGAGAAGGCCAAGCAAAAGCAAGAGAACTTGGACTATATATGCAAAAATATTGTGGATGTATCTTTTCAGAGGAAGATAGATATAGTAAGCAAATAAAAAAATAAGAGAATAAGAAAAATAATAACTATCCCATGCAATACAATGATAAAATAATTAAGAATTACTCTATAGAGAAAATATATGTGATGGAAATATAATAATAATATAAATAACAATTTATACATGAAAGGAATGTTATATGGAATATACATATAGAATTTACGAAAAAATATATAATGATATATTATCGGGTAAAAAAACAATTGAGTTTAGATTATTAAATGAAAAATCACATAAGATAAAAGTAGGAAATAAAATTAAATTCTTAATAGCAAATAACGAAGAAAAATATATTATTACAGAAGTTTTAGATAAATATATATATGAAAATATTGATGAACTATGGGATAGCAAAGAACTATTACCATATACATTAAGTTATACAAAAGAGAAATTTTGTAATGCGTTTTATAATATATTTGGAAAAGAAAATGTTGATAGTTCTAAAATAGTTGGTTTTAAAATAAAAATCATTAAATATTAAGATATATAAAAGAACTGAAAATAAGTGGTTATATTTATAAAAGTATGATATAATAGACATGCAATAATCTATAATTTAGTTAAGGAGGTTATTTATATATTTAGTAGATAAATTGCACTTGAAAGAAAAACAAAAACTACTGAATCTGTAGGTGACAACTTGATATGAAAGCAAGATTGCTATCATGTTTTATTTGTTTACTTGTAGATATAAAGGAGAAGACATCATGAGAGAACTTATACAGAAAACAGTGGACACCTATAAGGAACTTGAGATAAACGAGTCAAAAATTAGTTATCTTATTCTTAAACCTAATGCAGCAAAGCATTATCAGCAAATCATCCAAGAAATTGAAGCTAATCAATTTCAGATCTTAGGTCAATATGCAATTATGGACTATGAAAGCATCAATATGGCATTGCATATTGAACAACCGAAGTCGTTGAAATATATTATGCCTATCTCAAGGATGTACAATGACTTTTACGGGAATTATGCTATCTTAATTGTTATAGCAAAGAAAAACATAACATATGAACACTTTTGCATTCAGGTAGCATCATTAAAGAGATACTTGAGAGACAAAATGAAACTTTCTTATGTATCATTTGCTTTTAACACCGCTGAATTAGGAGAAGAAAATGAGAGACAACGGCTCATAATCTTATCTAAAGATGGAACGGAACTTGCAAAGGATGAGTTTAACAAGGAAGGAACATTTATGGTCTTTTATGTTAATGAGATTCATTCACCGGATGATAGTGTTGCAAATACTATCAAAGAAATGAAACTTTTACTCAGCTTAGATAGTTTCAATGAAAATTTAAAAATTCCTAAATCTATTGTTAAAAACATGAAAAGGTATGGAACCTTTGAATTACTTAAAGATCTACTCTAAAGTAAATAAGCACAAGTTTGCAGGTTCTTGAAAAAAACCTGCAATTTAAAAATAATAAGGAAATGAAAGATGGAAATAGAAAGAAAATTTTTAATAGATAAAATAAATTTTGATTTAGAAAAGTATAAAAGTAAATATATAAAACAGCAATATTTATATAAAGATATTTTTACAGCAATTAGAAAAAGATTAATAATACAAAATAATGTATCTAAATATTTCTATACAATAAAAACAAACAAAAATGGGTTCAGTGTAAATGAGATAGAAAAAGAAATAACTCAAGATGAATATGATAAGCTTAATAATGAAAATAATACTGAAATTATAAAAACAAGATATATAATACCATATCAAAACTATAAAATAGAGTTAGATATATTTGATGGAGAATATAAAGGGTTAATGTTTGCGGAAGTAGAATTTAAAAATGAAACAGAAGCAATTGAATTTGAAAAAAATATTCCAGAATGGTTTGTAATAGAAATTAGTAATGATATTACTAATGCTGATATGGCAACGACAAATCCAAAGGTAATATGGAATAAAATAGAAAAATTAAAAAATAAAAACATATAAAAGAAAGGAAGAAAACTATGTTATATATAATTATAGGAATTATTGTATTATTAGTTATATATACTCTAATAACTTACAATAACTTAGTAAAAATTAATAATATTGTGAAAGAAGCCTTTTCAACAATGGATATTTATTTAAAAAAAAGATGGGATTTAATTCCTAATCTAGTAGAAGTAGTAAAAGGATATGCAAAACATGAAAAAGAAGTGCTTAATGAAATAACTTCTTTGAGAGCAAATAGTTATGAAAATATGGCAATGAACAAAAAAATTAATATTAATGAAAAATTAACAGACGAAATTTCTAAAATAATGCTTGTTTCAGAAAATTATCCAGAATTAAAATCATGTGAAAACTTTTTACAATTAAGCCATGATTTGACTAAAATTGAAGATGAGATTGCCAATAGCAGAAAATATTATAATGGATCAGTAAGAATTTTAAATACTAAAATTCAAGTATTCCCAAACAATATAATTGCAAGTATATTTGGATTTAAACAAGCTAGCATGTTTGAGGCTAATTCAGAAGAAAAAAATAGTGTAAAGGTGGATTTAGAAAACAAACAATTATAGAAGTAAATACAAAAATTATAGAAATAAAAAATATGAATGATAAATTAAAAGAAGATATAAATGAAAGAAACTCAAGTTTTGAATTATTAAGAATATTATTAATTTTAATGATAATAGCGTTACATTATTGTAATGCTAATTATGGTGGAGCGCTAGGAAATGTAGAAAAAGGTTCATTTAATTATTGGATTGTACATTTTATAGAAAGTGCATGCATTGTAGCAGTAAATGTATTTGTAATAATAACAGGATATTTCATGAATGATAGAACAGAAGTGAAGATAAAGAAGGTTATTAATATAGTATATCTAACAGTTATATGGGGAATTATAATATATATTATTGCATTATTTAGCGGAAAAACTAAAATAAGTTTAGAAAGTTTTGATGTATTTATAGATACAATAACAAACAGATGGTTTGTTGTTATATATTGTTTATTATATTTACTAATTCCATATATAAATAAATTTATACATACAATGAACAAAGAACAATATACAGTTTTATTATCAATACTAGTATGTACATTATATGTGTATTCAACAGTATTTAAAACCACAGTAGCTATGGTTGATAGAGGTTATGGCATAGCTAATTTTATTGTTCTATATCTTATTGGAAGCTACATAAAAATATACCACGATGATTTTAAAAATTTAAGTAAAAGTATAGTAATGTATTTATTGTGCGTTGTATGTACAACTTTATTAAGTAATATAGACACAAGTAAAGCATGGCAATATAATTCCATCTTTAATCTTATTGGAAGTGTATCGTTATTCTTTATATTTAAATCAATCAAAATGAAGAATATTAAAGTTATAAATTGGCTTGCAAGTTATACATTTAGTGCATATATAATTCATGAAAATAAATTTATTATAAATAATTTATATAAGGAGGCATTTAACTGTACTAAATATTATAATAGGAAAGCTTTAATAATTAATTTAGGAGTAAGCGTATTAGGAATATATATAATTTGTATAGTAGCAGAAACTATTAGAAGATTAATAATGAAAAAATATATAGATAAACAAATAAACAAAATGGAGTATTCAATAAAAATGTAACAGAAAAATTTATTGGGTTATTATTGTAAAAATAAAATTGACATTATTCATTAAATCTGCTAAGATACATAAGTGATTATAATAAATTTGTTATGGAGGAAAAAATGGATAAAAACATATTGGATTGTTTAGAAAGAACAGAAAAAACATATAGTAATAAATTAGCATTTGTTGATAATAAAAGAGAAGTTACATACAAAGAACTTTTAGAAAATTCAAAAAAAATTGGTACATATTTGTCAACAAATGAAAAAAATCAGCCTATAGCAATTTTTATAGATAAAACAGTAAGTTGTTTAGAAACAATGTTTGGAGTATTATACAGCGGAAACTTTTATACTGTAATAGATACAAAATCACCAATGGAAAGAATAAACTTAATATTAAATACACTAGAGCCAATAAAAATAATAACAGATAGTAAAAATTTATCTAAATTAAAAAGTTTTGGTATAGAAGATAATATTTGCTTATATGAAGATATGCTAAATGAAAAAATAGATGAAAAGATGTTAAACCAAGTAAGAAGAAAAATGATAGATACTGATCCAATGTATATATTATTTACTTCAGGCTCTACAGGAGTACCAAAAGGAACAGTTATAGCACATAAATCTGTAATTAGCTATTCTAATTGGGTAAAGGAAACATTTAATATTACATCAGATACCATATGGGGAAGTCAAACACCATTTTACTTTAGTATGTCAATAACTGATGTGTTTTCTACAATATTATCAGGTGCAACATTATATATAATACCAAAAATGTATTTTTCATTTCCTATTAAATTATTGGAATTTATTAATGAGAAAAAGATAAATACAATTTATTGGGTACCATCAGCACTTTGCATAGTAGCAAATTTTAAAGCGTTAGACGAAGTAGAGTTACCAACATTAAAAAAAGTTTTATTTGCTGGAGAAGTAATGCCAGTAAAACAATTAAATATGTGGATAAATAAACTTCCAAATACTATGTTTGCTAATTTATTTGGACCTACAGAAACAACAGACATTTGTACTTATTATATAGTAGATAGAAAATTTAATAACAATGAAAATCTTCCTATTGGACATGCTTGTAATAATTGCGATGTAATCGTAGTAAAAGAAGATGGCACAGAGGCTAAAGATGGAGAAGAAGGCGAACTATGTGCAAGAGGATCTTTCTTAGCATTAGGATATTATAATAATCCAGAAAAGACAGCATCAGTATTTGTACAAAATCCCTTAAATAAAAATTATTCAGAAATTGTTTATAAAACAGGTGATATTGTAAAATATAATGAAAGAGGAGAACTAATATATTTATCAAGAAAAGATTTTCAAATTAAACACATGGGATATAGGATTGAATTAGGAGAAATAGAAACAGCAGTAAACAATATAGATGGAATTATAATTTGTGCATGTGTATATGATACTGAGAATTCTAAGATAGTTTTATTTTATCAAGGCGATGAAATAGAAGAAAATGAACTTTTAGAGCAAGTAAAAAATAAAGTCCCAGCATATATGTGTCCAAACCAAATTATTAAATTACCAAGAATTCCATATAATGCAAATGGAAAAATAGATAGAGTAAATTTAAAAAATATGTTAAAATAAATTTTATATAAAAGAAAGGAAGTATTAAAAATGGAGGAGTTATTTAAAGTTTTAGAAAGAATAAAACCAGGTGTTGATTTTAGAAATAATACAAGTTTAATTGATGATGAAATTTTAGATTCATTTGATATAGTAACTTTAGTTGCAGCACTTGATGAGGAATTTGATGTTCAAATTACTGCAAAAGATATTTTGCCAGAAAACTTTAATTCAGCAGAGGCAATGTATAAATTAATAGAAAAATTAGAAGAAGAATAAAACGGGGGAAAAAAATGGCAATAATTTCAGTAAAATTCATGGCGTTTTTAGCAATAATTAGTTTGCTTTATTTTGTTATGCCTAAAAAAATAAAATGGATTGTTTTGCTTTTGGGTAGTTACATATATTATTTTTTGTCAAGTTCTAAACTTACTATATTTTTAATCATAACAACCATATCAATATATGTATCAGCTTTATTAATAAACAATATAGACAACAAAACAAAAATAAAATGTAATGGGCAAGAAAAAAGTGTAAAGAAACAGTTAAAGAAGAAAGCAGCAAAAAACAAGAAAGTAGTATTAATATTAACAATAATACTTAATTTTGGAATTTTAGCATTTTTAAAATATGGAAACTTCATAAGTGAAAATATTAGTAAATTATTAAATGCAATTAATATTAGTTATGAAATACCATTAAGGAAAATTGTTTTACCATTAGGAATTTCATATTATACACTTCAAGCTATTAGTTATGTGGTAGATGTATATAGAGGAAAATATAAAGCAGAGAAAAATTTCGGGAAAGTTGCCTTATTTTTATCATTCTTTCCTCAAATGTTAGAAGGACCAATTGGAAAATTTGATGAATTAGCAGATCAATTATATGAACCTCATGAATTTGATTATACTAGAGTAAAATTTGCAGCTCAACTAATGCTATGGGGAATTTTCAAAAAAATGGTTATAGCAGATAGAGCAGCATTATATGTAAATGAAGTGTTCTCAAAATATACAGAATATAGCGGAATAGTTATTATTTTAGCTGTAATTTTGTATACAGTTCAAATATATGCAGAATTTTCAGGATGTATAGATATAGTTAGAGGAATAGGACAAATATTTGGCGTTACAATGGCAGAAAACTTTAGAAGACCATTCTTCTCAAAAAATATTCAAGAATTTTGGAGAAGATGGCACATAACTTTGGGCGCTTGGCTTAGAGAATATATTTTCTATCCAATTTCTTTTTCAAAAGCTTGTATTAATTTAACTACATGGTCAAAGAAAATATTTAAAGGACATATTGGAAAACTAATACCAGCAGCATTTGCTTTGTTTTTTGTTTGGTTTGGAAATGGAATATGGCATGGAGCAAGTTGGAAATATATTTTTTATGGATTATATTATTATATTTTAACTATGCTAGGTATGTTATTTGAACCACTATTTACAAAAATAATTAAATTATTAAAAATAAAAACAGAAACATTTGGCTATAGATTATGGCAAATGATAAGAACTACTGTAATTGTATTAATTGGTATGTTAATATTTAGAGCACCAAGACTAAAGACTGCCTGGGTAATATTTAAATCAATGTTTACATTTGATAATATAGGAAAATTATTTAATGGAGAATTATTTAATATAGGATTTAAAGCTGCTGACTTTGTTGTACTTACAATAGGGGTAGGAATTATGTTTGTTGTAAGCTTATTACAAGAAAAAGGATATAATTTAAGAGAAAAGATAAGTAAACAAAACATAGCATTTAGATGGATCTTATATTATGGAATACTTTTTGCAATTATAATTTTTGGAATATATGGTAAAGGATATAATGCAAGTAGTTTTATATATGGACAATTTTAATTTTTAATTAAGAGGGAAAAATGAAAAGTAAAAAAATAATAACAAAAGTAATATGTTTTTTGGCTATAGGATATCTCCTATATTATTTAGGTACTAATATATTAGTACCTAAATGGATAACTACCAAAGATAATAGAATGTCATATATTATTAAAGGTTTTTACAAAGAACCTAAAGATTCTTTAGATGTTGTATTTATGGGAAATAGTGATGTTTATAGAGGCATATCACCTATAACAATGTGGGATGAGTATGGAATTGCAAGTTATAATTTTGTATCTTCAGGACAAAGAATGTGGACAGCATATTATTTAATGGAAGAGTGCTTAAAATATCAAAAACCAGATTTAATCGTTCTAAATATGGATTCAGCTTTTAATGAAAGTCAGTCTAGTGAAAGTAATTATAGAAAAGTTTTTGATAATATGAAGTTTAGCAAGAATAAATTAAATGCAATTACAGATAAATCTTTTAAAAATTCCAAAAAAGAAATAATGAGCTATATATTTCCTATAACAAGATTTCATTCAAGGTGGTCAGAACTAGAAGATTCAGATTTTAAAAAAGCATTTGAAAATAAAAGATTTGCTTATAAAGGTATGGATTTAGTAGCAACAGTAAAACCGTATAATGATGATAACAAGTATATGAGTAAGGATCATTCAAAAGAAAAAATAGGCGAAAAGTGTACTATATATTTAGAAAAAATGGTTAAATTATGTAAAGACAATAATATAAAATTATTATTAATTGAGATACCATCAGCAGAATCTTGGTCAAAAGATTTAAGTGATAAAACACAAGAATTTGCTAACGAAAATAATTTAGAATTTATAGATATGAACTTAAATTATAAAGATTTTGGATTTGACTGGAAAACAGATTCAGCAGATGCAGGGGATCATTTAAATGTTTATGGCGCAGAAAAAGTAAGTAAATATTTAGGAAAGATCATACAAGAAAAATACAACATACCTAATAGAAAAAATGATGAACAGTATTCACAATGGTACGAAGACTCTAAAATATATAATACTGATAAAGAAAAATTAATACAGGAAGAAGAAAAGTCTAAAACCTAAAAGAAATGTGGAGTATAAAATTAAGATAATAATGAAACTAATATATGTTAGTTTTATTATTATTTTTAGTATATAGATATAAAGGAGAATTTAATGTCAAGGTTAGTTTTGGTAGATGGAAACAGTATTATGAATAGGGCTTTTTATGGAATTATGGGAAGCAAGATGTTAACAACTTCTGATGGTACATATACAAATGCTGTATATGGTTTTCTTACTATACTTTTTAAAATAGAAGAAGATTTAAACCCAGATTATATAGGAGTTGCATTTGATTTAAAAGGACCAACCAAACGACATGAAATATATGAAAATTATAAAGCTAATAGACATGGAATGCCAGAAGAACTTGCTATGCAAATGCCAATTATTAAAGATGTCTTAAGAGCAATGAACATAAAAATAATTGAGAAGCAAGGTTATGAGGGCGATGATCTTTTAGGAACTTTATCTAAAATAGCAGAAGATGAAGGAATAGATGTTACAATACTATCAGGAGATAGAGATACTTTTCAGCTTACAAGCGATAAAGTAACAGTAAGAATTCCACGAACTAAAATGGGAAAAACAGAAAATGAAGATTATGATAGAAAGAGAATATTAGAAGAGTATAATTTAGAACCTAAAGAATTAATAGAAGTAAAGGGCTTAATGGGAGATACATCTGATAATATACCAGGAGTACCAGGGGTAGGAGAAAAAACAGCTTTAAATTTAATAAGACATTATAAAACAATTGATAATTTGTATAAAGAAGTAGAAAATAATGACCAATTAGTAGACATAAAAGGAAAATTAAAAGAAAAGATAATAGATAATAAAGAACTTGCAATACTTTCAAGAAAGTTGGGAGAAATTAATAGAAACGTACCAATTGAAGAAAATTTAGAAAATTTGAAAAAACAAGAATGGAATAGGCAAGAAGTATATAATCTATTTAAATATTTACGATTTAATAGATTTATAGACAGATTTAATATGCAAGCTAATTTAGAAACAACAAATGAAACAGTAAATTCAAAATTATTTGATAAACATATTGTAGAAAAAAAAGATGAAATAAAAGATATTATAAAAGAAATAAAAGCAAATAAAGAAATAATATACTATTTAAGTCTAAAAGAAAATAATGATAGCATAATACATAAATCAATAGAAGGAATATATATATATAACAAAGAACAAAACAGATGTTACTATATAAATTGTACAAATTATAGTATAGAACTATTTAGAGAAATATTTGAGGATGAGCAAATAAAAAAAATAGGCTATAAACAAAAACAAGATTATATATTGTTAAAAGAAAAGAATATATCTACAAAAGGCTTAGATTATGATATAGAAATAGCAGGATATATAATAAATCCTACAGATTCACAATATAATATAGAAAAGCTTGCAATAGAATATTTAAAACTTGATATAGATGAAAATGAAATAAAAGAAAACACTCAAATTAATTTATTTGAAGAAAATACAGAAAATATGCAACAACAATATATAAATAAATATTGCCTATATGTATACTGTATATATAATATTTATTTAAAAACACTAGAAAAGCTAAAAGAAACAAATCAAGTTGAATTGTTTAAAAATGTTGAAATGCCATTATTAGAAGTTTTAGCAGATATGCAGTTTACTGGAATATATGTTGATAAAAATGAATTGATAGGAATTGGAACAAAATTAAAATCAGAAATAGAGAAATTAACCCAAAAAATATATGATTTGGCAGGAGAAGAATTTAATATAAATTCAACAAAACAGTTAGGAATTATATTATTTGAAAAATTAAAATTACCAATTATAAAGAAAACTAAGAATGGATATTCTACAGATGTAGATGTATTAGAAAAATTAAAAGGAAAACATAAAATAATAGAAAACATATTAGAATATAGACAGTTAGTAAAATTAAATTCTACATATGTAGAAGGCTTAATTCCTTATATTAATGAAAACGATAACAAAATTCATTCATATTTTCATCAAACAGTAACAGCAACTGGAAGAATAAGTAGTACTGAACCAAATTTACAGAATATACCTACTAGATTTGATTTAGGAAAACAAATAAGAAGAGTATTTAAACCAGAAAAAGGATGCATATTTGTAGATGCAGATTATTCACAAATTGAATTAAGAATACTAGCTCATATTTCTGAAGATGAAAATATGATTACAGCTTTTAACAATAATGAAGATATACATAAACAAACAGCTTCTAAAGTTTTTAATATTCCTTTAGAAGAAGTTACAAGCAAACAAAGATCAGATGCAAAAGCAGTAAATTTTGGAATTGTTTATGGAATTAGTGATTTTGGTTTGGGAGAACAACTAGGTATAGGAAGAAAACAAGCAAAATTATATATAGAACAATACTTAGAAAAGTATAAAAAAATAAAAGAGTTTATGGAAAAAACGAAAGAATATGCAAAAGAGAAAGGATATGTAGAAACATTATTTAATAGAAGAAGATACATACCAGAAATGAATTCAAATAATTATATGGTAAGACAATTTGGAGCAAGAGTTGCAATGAATACACCTATACAAGGAACAGCAGCAGATATTATGAAAATCGCTATGGTTAATTTGTATAAAGAATTAAACAAAAATAATTTGCAATCAAAAATATTATTACAAATACATGATGAATTATTATTACAAGTGAAGTGCAATGAAAAAGAAAAAGTGGAAAGTCTATTAAAAAGCTCAATGGAAAATGCAATGCAATTAAAAGTGCCATTAAAGGTAGAATTATCAGAAGCGTCAAATTGGTATGAAGCAAAATAAGTTCTATATGGGAGAGAAAGTTGAATAAAGAAATAAGAAAAATAATAATATTATTAATTATTTTGGCCATGTTGTTTGGAATATATAAGGGATTTAATATAGAAAATAAAATATTAATACACTTTTATCCCAAAAAATATGAAGAATATGTTTACAAATATTCGAAAGAGTTAAATATAGATCCAATGCTTACTTTTGCAATAATAAAAACTGAAAGTAATTTTAAAGAAAATATTGTTTCTAGAAGCGGTGCAATAGGATTAATGCAATTAATGGGAGAAACCGCTAAAGAGCAAGCTGCTAAAATTGGTATGAATTATAATTCAGAAACATTATACAATCCTGAAGATAATATAAAATTAGGATTATATTATTTTGATACATTATTTAATTATTTTAATGAAAATTATATATTAGCATTTGTTGCATATAATGCAGGATTAGGAAATACTAAAAAATGGATTAATGAAGGTATATTAAAGGAAAATGGAGAAGGTGCAGAAAATATACCATTTACAGAAACTAATATGTATGTTAGAAAAATAGTACGAAATTATAAAATATATAGTGAATTATATAAAGAAAGACCATCATTATGATGATCTATTTTTTATATTTTCCAGAATTAAATTTGTAGTAACAATATGCCCTTCTCCGCCTCTTCTTCTTAAGGCCCCTTCTATAGAGACTTTAAAGATAATAAGGTAATCAGGCAAATATTCTTTGAAGAAAAGTTCTAAAGAAATATCTTTTTCTAAGCTAAAATCGTTATAAAGAAGATCTAAATAAATCCAAAATATCCGATCAACAGCACCTCTATCAAATAAAATAATGTCATAATCTTGATAAGGAGCTTCAATTAAATGTTTTAGTGTTAAAACATTCATCCAAAGTTTTGAATCACTTGTGCAATCAGGATCTCTTGGAAAAAATTGTTTAGATTCTTCAGCACTTTCAGGATATACTTTTACTTTATATCCTAAGTCAGATAATCTTTTGTGTAAAAGGTTAATGATTGTTGTTTTACCGGCTTCTGGTGTACCAGTAAGTTCTACTATAAAAGGTTTTTGCCGAGTCATGCTATAACCACCTCTTAAAGATTTATAGTAGCTATATTGTGTAACACAGTATTATGTTAATGTAAACCAAAAATGATAAATTATCTTGAAAAATTAAGTTTATATCTTTATAATATAAACGAAAGGAGATATAAATGAAGAAAGATAAAATAGAATATGCAATTTATTATGCTACAAAGGCACATAAAGGACAAAGAAGAAAAATAGAAGATGTAGATATGATATTTCACCCATTTACATGTGGAATGTTACTTCAGAGAAATGGATGTGATGAAGATGTTGTATGTGCAGGAATTTTACATGATGTAGTAGAAGATACACCACATACATTTGATGATATTGAAAAAGAGTTTGGAAAAAAAGTACGAGATTATGTGTATGATGCATCTGAACCAGATAAATCTTTATCATGGGAAGAAAGAAAAAAACATACAATACAGCAAATAAAAAATGCTCCTCTAGGTTCAAAACTAATTGTGGCATGTGATAAAATAAGTAATTTAGAAGATTTGTATGAATGTATAGAAAAATATGGAGAAGAAGAATCATGGTCTCATTTAAAGAGAAATAAAGAACTACAGAAATGGTATTATACAAGTGTATACGAAAGCTGCATAAATGGAGTAGATAAAGAACATCCTATATTTGTAAGATATAAAAAAATATTGAAAGAATTATTTAATTATGATGGATAGTACATTAATGCTATCCATTTTGTATTTTTTAAAAAATATAGTGCCATAATATAACTATAAGGAGAAAAAATGCAAATAATAATTTTTAATATGTTATTTATAATAGTATTTTTTATTATAGGAAACTACTTTTTTAATATAGCGTTAAATCCCAATGTATCAAAAAAATATATCATGAGAAGTGTAACTCAGGAAGATATAAACGAAGAAAACACAAATAAAAAAATAGGTGAAAGATGGATTAAAGTTTTCGCAAAAGAAGAAGAAATTATTTCAAAAGATAATATAAAATTGCATGGATATAAAATAGTAAATCCAATAAGAAAATCTAATGTATGGGTAATTTTAGTACATGGATACATGGGAAGTTCTTATGAAATGTCGGGCTTTGCAAAAGAATATATAAATATGGGATATAATGTATTTCTAATCGATCTTAGAGCACATGGAAAAAGTGAAGGAAAATATATTGGAATGGGTTGGAAAGATAGGTTGGATTTAAAAGAGTGGATAAATAAAATATGTACTGATGAACCAGAATGTAAAATAATACTTTATGGAGTATCAATGGGAGCAGCCACAGTAATGATGACAACAGGAGAAAAATTACCAAAAAATGTAAAAGCATGTATAGAAGATTGTGGGTATTCATCTGTATATGATCAATTTAAGATGATGCTAGAAAGTATACCAAGATTTTTTGCAAATTTTATTTTAATATCTTCAGGCTGTGTATCAAAAATAAGAATAGGGTATAGTTATAATGAAGCATCAAGTGTGAAACAAATAAAAAAAACCAATATACCAATTTTATTTATTCATGGAGACAAAGATAAATTTGTACCATATATAATGCTTGGTAAATTATATAAAGCAGCGAACTATCCAAAGCAAAGATTAATAATAGAAAATGCAGGACATGTTGAAAGTGCAAAAACAAATTCAAAACTGTATTGGAGAACAGTAAGAAAGTTTATTAATAAATATTTAAAATAGTATTACTTTTTAAGAAAGTAGTATTTTATTTATATATTTGATATGCTATAATAATCAAGTAAAATATGAAAGGAATAAAAAAAGATGTTAGATCAATTTAGCAGAACAGAATTATTATTAGGAACAGAAAATATAGAAAAAATTAAACATGCAAAAATAGCTATATTTGGAATTGGTGGAGTAGGCTCTTTTGTGCTAGAGGGATTAGTAAGAGCAGGAGTAGAAAATTTTATTTTAATAGATAATGATGAAGTATCAATTACAAATATAAACAGACAACTAATAGCAACGCATGAAAGCATAGGAAAACCTAAAGTTGAAGTTGCTAGAAAAAGAATACTACAAATAAATCCAAATGCTAATATAAAAGTTTATAAAGAATTTTTTTATGCTAATAGTGAAATTGAACTAAGTGAAGTAACATATATAGTTGATGCAATAGACTCGATACAATCTAAGATAGATTTAATCCTTTTAGCAGATAAATTAAATATACCTATTATATCAAGCATGGGTGCGGGAAATAAACTAGATCCAACTAAGTTTGAAGTATCAGATATATATAAAACAAGCGTATGTCCGTTAGCAAAAATTATTAGAAAAGACTTACGAAAATTAGGAATAAAAAAACTTAAAGTAGTGTATTCAAAAGAAGAGCCTATCAAACCAATATTTAATGAAGAAATATATAAAGAAGAAAAAAAGATGGTTCCAGGAAGTGTATCATTTGTTCCTTCAGTAGCTGGTTTAATTATTGCAGGAGAAGTAATTAAAGATATAATAAAAAAGGAAAATAATTCAAATGAAAAATAAAATAATTAAATTTATAAAAGAAAACAAAAAATGGCTTATATTATCTGCTTGTATATTTATATTCACAATAATTTTAGAAGATGTATGCGATAATGAAATAATAAGATTTGATACTAGGGTATATGAATTAATTAGTAAATTAAAAAATAACAATATTACAACTATACTAAAATTAATAACAAATTTAGGTGGAGTATATATTTTAATAACTGCTACAATAATATTAGGAATTTTAATAAAAAACATTAAGGTTAAATTGGCAATAATTATAAATATAATAATAATTACAATATTCAACCAATTGTTAAAATATATTGTTCAAAGACCTAGACCAATAGAAAACAGATTAATAATGGAAAGCGGGTATAGTTTTCCATCAGGACATTCAATGGTTAGTATGGCTTTTTATGGATTAATAATATATTTTTGCTATAAATATATAAAAAACAAAAGTATAAGAAATATTTGTATAACATTTTTAGGCGTTTTAATTTTATTAATAGGAATTAGTAGAATATATTTAGGTGTTCATTATGCAAGTGATGTAATAGCAGGCTTTATGATATCAATAGCTTATTTAATAACTTTTATAACAGTTTTTGAAAGCATAGAAATCAAATAAAAATAAATTATAATATGGTAACAAAATTGTTGACAAATTATATTATTATTTATAAAATATGAATTATTAAAACGAAAGATTACAAAGGAGAGAAAGGAAAAAATGGAAGAACTAGATTTAAAAGAATTGTTTAATATATTTTGGAATAAAAAAACAGAAATTATATTAATAACTCTAATATTTGCTGTAGTAGGAGTAATATATTCATTTTGTTTTGTAAAACCAGAGTATAAATCTAAAACAACACTTGTTTTAGCAACATCAAATGATAGTAAAAAAACAAGTACAAATGGAGAAGCAATTACTCAAACAGAATTAACATTAAACTCAAAATTGGTGTCTACATATAGTGAAATTATTAAAAGAAAAACAGTACTTAGTCAAGTTATGAATAACTTGAATATTAAAGATTTAACTGAAGAACAATTAAAAAATAGTATAAAAGTTAGTGCAGTTAGTGATACAGAATTAATAGAAATCGCTGTTGTAAATGAAAATGCATCATATGCTTGTAGAATTGCAAACGAAATTGCTAAAGTTTTTTCAGAAAAAGTAACTCAAATTTATAATATAAATAATATTTATATATTGGATGAAGCGGAAGTAGAACAGGATCCATATAATATAAATCATGCAAAAGATATATTAATATTTATTTTTATAGGACTAGTTATAGCAGTAGTAAAGGTTTTAATATCAAATATGTTAGACAATACTATAAAAACAGAACAAGATATAGAAAAAAACACAGGATTACTAGTTTTGGCACAAATACCAGAATTTAATATAAACAACAGAAAAGAAGGGAGAAAATAATGATAAAAGAATTAATAGTAGATAAAGATCCTAAATCTCCAGTATCAGAAGTATTCAGAACATTAAGAACAAATATTCAATTTATGAATACAAATAAAAATTTAAAAACATTACTTTTAACTTCAACAGTTCCAGCAGAAGGAAAAAGCTTAGTTGCAGCAAATCTAGCAGCAACATTTGCACAAGCAAATAAAAGAGTAGTACTAATAGATTGTGATATGAGAAAAGGCAGACAACATAATATATTTGGAACAAATCCTAGACCAGGTTTATCTAATTATTTATCAGGAATAAATTCAGATGGAGAAGAAAGTGGAAGTGATTTAGCTAAATATATTAGAAGTACAGAAATAGAAAATTTGTATTTGTTACCAGCAGGAAATATTCCACCTAATCCATCAGAACTAATAGCATCAGAAAAAATGATTAAACTATTAAAAGAACTAGAAGAAGTGTGTGACATGATAATATTAGATGGAACACCATCATTAATTGTTACAGATGCTGTTATCTTATCAAGATTTGTTGATTCAACAATAATAGTTACAGCACAAAATAAAACAAGAATAGATGACTTGAATAAGGTAAAAAGAGATATCGATAATGTTGGTGGGAATGTAGCAGGAGTAGTTATAAACAGAATAGAAGTAAACAACAAACAATATCAAGATAGATATTATTATTATGGACATAAATCTAATTTACCAGCTAAAACTAAAAAAACAATAAGATATAATGAAGAAAATTTTAATACTGTTAAGGAAAATAATAAAAATAACTATAGAACAACTAAAACAACTAAAAATATAGAAAACACTAAAAGAAAAGTTCAAAAAGAAGAGAAAACAAATGAAGAAGATATGTCAAGAATAAATGATATTTTAAATGGTCTAAATACTTATTTAGACAATGAAAAAAATAAAATGAAATAGTGGTGATTTTATGATCGACTTACATACACATATTATTCCAAGTGTTGATGACGGTTCTAAAAGTATAGAAGATACATTTGAATTATTAAAAGAAGCAGCAAGAGTAGGATTTACCAATGTAATTCTTACTCCTCATTATATAAAAGGATATTATGAAACAGATACAAAAATTAGAGAGTATTGGGTTGAGTCAATAACTAAGGTATTGGAAGAATTAAAAATACCAATAAAAGTACATGTTGGAAATGAAATCTATGTATGCGAAGATATGGATGAACTAATATACCAAAATATGGTTTCTTGTTTAAATAATAGTAGATATGTTTTGTTTGAACTTCCAATGAATAATAATATTAAATATTTAGAAGAAATTATATTTAAATTATCTAATTTAGATAAAATACCTATTATTGCACATCCAGAAAGATATAGTTATTTTCAAAAAGATATAAAATCACTTGTAGAATTACATAATAAAGGAGTTTTATTTCAATCTAATTATGGCAGTATTTTAGGATTGTATGGAGAGGAACCTAAAAAAGCATTAACAAAAATGCTAAAGGAAAATATTATTGATTTTCTAGGAACAGATGTACATAGACCTAATACTATTTATCCAATAGTAGAAGATAGCAAAAAGAAAATAAAAAAAATAATTGGAGAAAAGGAATTAGAGAAATTAACCACACTTAATGCAGAAAAAATGATATTAAATATATAAAAAAGATACAAAAACATGTATCTTTTTTTCTTTTTTCATTGTAAAAGTTGGTGAAAAATGATAAAATCACAATATATATTAATCAAAAAAGGGGTTTTAATATTGAACGATATTTACAATAGTCTTGTTACTACAATAGATAAAACAAAAATCAAAGAAAACGAAGATATGAGTAAGTATACATCTTTTAAAGCAGGCGGTAAAGCTAGGTTTTTAATTAAAGCAAATCAAATTCAAGATATAAAAGATGCTATAAAAATTACAAAAGAACAAAACATACCTTTTTTAGTTATTGGTAATGGGTCTAATATACTATTTAAGGATGGATTATATAACGGAATAATAATAAAAGTAGAATTGAACAAATTAGAAATTAACAAGGATAAAGCTACAGTATCTGCAGGAGTGAAAAATGCTGTGTTAGCACAAAAATTGCTAGAAAATGAACTGTCTGGTTTTGAATTTGCAGCAGGAATACCTGGTACAATAGGTGGGGCTATTAGAATGAATGCAGGTGCTTATGGAGGAGAAATAAAAGATATATTAGAAGAAGTTACATATTTAGACTACTCAACATTAGAAGAAAAAACCATAACCAATAAAGAATGTGACTTTAAATATAGACATAGTGTTTTTTGCAACAACAAAAATATAATATTAAGTGCTACATTTAATTTTAATAAAGATGAAAAAATAAATATACAAGAAAAAATGAATTTATATGCTAAATCAAGAAAAGATAATCAACCATTAGAATATCCAAGTGCAGGAAGTACATTTAAAAGAGGAGAAGACTTTATAACAGCTAAACTTATAGATGAATGTGGATTAAAGGGATATACTATAGGGGGAGCACAGGTGTCAGAAAAACATGCAGGCTTTATTATCAATAAAGATAAAGCAACATCTAAAGATATAATAGAACTAATTGATTATGTAAAAAAAGTAGTGAAAGAGAAAAAAGGAAAAAAAATTGAACTAGAAATAGAAATAATATAATAAAATCATGGATTTGTGCAGAAATTGAAAGGAGAATAAATAAAATAATGAAAGGTTTTTTTAAATGGTTTAAGAATGAAGCAAAAATGAAAAGATGGATAGCTCTAATAATGCTAGGAATAGTATTAGCTTGCACAGGAATATCAAAGATATTTGTTGCAAAAGCAATATCTTTTGTTGGTGTCGGTAAAGTAATAGTATTATTTGTTATTGGCTTTACATGTATTATAATTGGTTTAATATACTCACAAAAAAGAGTTTTAGAAATATTAATAGAAGATACTGATTATAGAATGGATAAAGGAACAAAAGAAAGAAATGTAAAATCTTTAATATTTAACAAAAAGATATATCATGAAGGACCTAACATAGTTGTAATAGGTGGAGGGTCAGGATTAAATACAGTATTAAGAGGCTTAAAGAAATATACAAGTAATATTACTGCAATTGCAACAGTCTCTTCTTATGGAAAAACACAAACTGAATCAAGAAAAAAATTAGAATTATTGCCAATTGATGATATAAAAGATAGTATTATTTCTCTAGCAAATGATGAAGATAATATGCAAGCATTACTTAATACAGAATTAAAAGCTAGAAGCCTTAAAGGTTTAACATTTGGAGATATATTCTTTACAACAATGAAAGAACAATTTGGAAATTTTTCAGAAGCAGTAGAAAAAAGCAGAAATGTTTTAAATATAGTAGGAAGAGTTTTACCAGTTACATTAGACGAAATGAAAATTTGTGCAGAATTAGATGATGGTACGATAGTAGAAGAAAAAGAACAAATACCACAAGTAGTATTTGATAAAGTTGCTAAAATAGAAAGAATATATATAAATCCAACTAATTGTATTCCAGCACCAGGAGTTATAGAAGCAATAAAAGAAGCAGATGCAATTATAATAGGACCAGGAAGCTTATATACAAATGTAATTCCTAATTTATTAGTTAAAAATGTTTCTAAAACAATTAAAGAATCAAATGCTATAAAAATATATGTAAGTAATATTATGACTGAACCAGGACAAACAGATAATTATTCTTTATCAGATCATATTAAAGCAATAATAGATCATGCAGGAAAAGGAATTGTTGATTATTGTATATACGATTCAGGAGAAATTATACCAGAATTTATAAAAATTTATAATAAAAAAGGTTCAGATGTTGTTGAACAAGATATACAAAAAGCAAAAGAATTAGGAATAAAATTATTAGAAAAAAATCTTTCACAAATAATAGATGACAATATAAGACATAATACAGAAACAGTAGCAGAATCTGTAATAGAATTGATCTGCGATGATTTGAGATTTAAAGATAAACAAAATGACCCTAAGTATGTAATGTTAAATACTAAATTAAGGGAAGAAAAGAAAAATATAAAAATGCAGAAAAAGCAAGAAAAAGAAGCAAGAAAACCTCAAGAGAAAAAAGAAAAAGCAGATAAAAAAAGAGTACATTCAAAAAGTAAATTCAACTCTAAATATAGTGATAGAATACAATCAATACAAGAAAGTGATTTAAGAAGAGAAGAAAGAAGAAAAAGGCTAGAAAGAGAAGAAAAAGAAAAAGAAGAATTTTTAAGTAAATTAAAGAAAAATGAAAAATAAAATATTAGGAGATACAAATGAAATTTAGTAAAAAATACATGAATTTAGAAGAGGGTCTAAAAAAAGAATGGATAATTACAAATGGAATAGGAGGATATAGTAGTTCCACAATTATTGGTTGTAACACCAGAAAATACCATGGACTACTTGTCGCTCCATTATCTCCACCGGCAAGAAGATTTGTTGTATTATCTAAATTAGATGAAGCGATTATCATTAATAATGAAAATACACCATTATATACTAATATGTGTAAAAACTATATATCAGAAGGATATAAAAAATTAGAAAATTTTGAAAAAGAATATTTTCCAATTTTTACATATAAAGTTAAAGATACAATAATAAAAAAGATAGTATGTATGGAATATGGGAAAAATACAGTTTGCATTTATTATAAAATAAAAAATGGAAACTATAATGCTAAATTAACATTAGCTCCAATAGTTAATTTTAGAGATTTTCATACAATGAATACAAATCATCAATATAATGCTAAACAAAATACTAATTATCAAAAAGTTAAAATAGTTTTAGATAATTTTATAGAGCATCCAATATATTTTAACAGTACTGATGGAAAATATATAGAACATGAAAATGACTATTTTAAAAATATGTATTATCTAGAAGAAGAAAAAAGAGGGTTTTATCCAGAAGAAGATTTATATGTACCAGGGCATTATGAAATAGATGTAGATAAAAATGAAGAAAAAGAAATATGTTTTGTATGTTCATTAGAAGAAAATATAGAAGAACTAAATGTAAAAGAAATAATAAACAAAGAGATTATTAGAATAAATAAATTAATTATACAATCAGAACTGATAGATATAAAAAAGGAAACAGATTCTAAAAAAGATAAAGAATATAGAGAATTTATAAAAGATTATGTAATAGCAAGTGACAATTTTATAGTTAATAGACAAAGATTTAATTTACATACAATTATAGCAGGGTATCCATGGTTTTTAGATTGGGGAAGAGACTCAATGATAGCTTTTGAAGGTCTACTTTTAATACCTAAAAGATATGATATTGCTAAAGAAGTTTTATTGACATTCATAAGAGATATGAAATATGGATTAGTACCTAATGGGTATTCTGGGTTTGATAACAGACCTTTATATAATAGTGTAGATGCTTCACTTTTACTATTTGAACAGGTAAAAAAATTCTTGAATTATACAGGAGACTACAAATTTGTTAGGGATAACTTGTATGTAAAAATGAAAGAAATTATAGAAGCATATAAAGGGAAAATAGATATAGATGACAATAATATCTATTTAGATGAAGACAATTTGATTTACTCTGGAACACCACAAACCCAAAATACATGGATGGATGCTAAATATTTAAATATTCCAGCAACACCTAGAAATGGTAAAGTTGTAGAAGTAAATAGCTTATGGTACAATGCTTTAAAAATTATGGAGGAACTAACAAACCAATACGAAAACAAAGAATTAGCAAAACAATATAAAGAATTAGCATATAGTACTAAAAAATCATTTGTAGAGAAATTTTATAACAAAAAAAGAAAATGTTTATATGATGTTCTAGGAGATTCGAAAATAAGACCAAATCAGTTATTTGCATTGAGTTTAACTTATAGCATTATTGAAGAAGAATTACAAATAAAAAAAGAAATAATAGAAACCGTATCAAAAAAATTACTAAATAATTATGGATTGAAAACATTAGCCAAAGGAGAAAAAGAATATATAGATGTGTATTCAGGAGATTCCTTTAAGAGAGATATGAGTTATCATCAGGGAATTACTTGGCCATGGCTACTAGGTTTGTATTATAATGCAATAAAAAATATGATAAAAACAGCTAAGAATAAAACAGAAAAGAAATATTATGAAACTTTAAAAAGCGAATTGATAGAAACAACTAAGAAAACATTTAAAAAAGCAATAAATGAAGATGATATGGTAGGAAGTATATCAGAATTATATGATTCTAAAAAACCACAATTACCTAAAGGAGCACCAGCACAAGCTTGGAGTGTAGCAGAAATATACAGAATAATGTTAAATAAATAATTGGGATAGGGAATAAAAAATGACTTTAGATGTATTAGAAAAAGAATTAAAAGAAGGAAAATTAAATAGTTTATATTTGTTTTATGGTGAAGAAAGATTTCTTTTAGAAAGTAATCTAAAAAAAATAAAAAAAATATTTGGAGAAACTATACCAGGAATAAATTTTGTAACTATAGATGAAACTAATATACAAAATTTAATTTCTGATTTACAAACACCACCATTTGGATATAATAAAAAATTAGTTATAATAAAAAATTCAGGTATATTAAAAAAAGAGGGAAAAAGAAAAAATGTAGCAATAGCAGAACTAAAAGAAAAAATTACTAATTTTTTTAAAGAAAATATTAATGAAATAAAAGAAAGCAATTTAATTATTTTTATAGAAGGTGAAGTAGAAAAAAATACATTATATAAGTTGATAGAAAAAGAAGGAAATATTTGCGAATTTGAAAAACAAAAACTACCACAATTAATAAAAAGGTTAAAACAGATATTTAATGGATATAAAGTAAACATAGAAGAAAACACTTTAAAGTATTTGGTAGAAGAATGTGGAACTGGGATGCAAGAATTAATAAATGAATCAAGAAAATTAATTGAGTATGCCGGAGAAGATGGAACAGTTACAAAAGAGGACATAGATTTATTATGTATTAAGCAAATAGAAGCAGTTATTTTTACTCTAACAGATTCTTTAGGAAAAAAAGACATACAAGAATCATTAAACACATTAAAAAACTTGATTTATAATAAAGAACCAATTCAAAAGATATTAATTACTTTGTACAATCATTTTAAAAAATTATATTTAACAAAAATAGCAATTGAAAATAATATAAACATAGCTGAAGCATTAAATTTAAAACCTAATCAGATATTCTTAATAAATAAATATAAAACACAAGCAAATTATTTTAAAAAAGAAGAATTACAAAACATAATAGAAGAATTAATATTGCTAGATCAAAATTCTAAAATAGGATTAATAGATTTAAATATAGGTTTAGAATCTATATTATCAAATTATTGTAGCAAATAACAAAACTATATAAAAAACGGAGCGTCTAGAATGGAACGCTCCGTTTTATATAAAAATCAATAGCTTAAAGAATAAAAATATGAAAAAGAAGAGATAATAAATTGAGGTGATTTTATGTATAATTTTAGAACAGATTTAGCAGATGAAAGAACAAATATATTTAAAAAGAATAATAATATTGTAGAAGAAAATATAGATGGAATAGAAACAAATATAAGAAACAATGAAAATATCAAAATAACAGAAATAAAGGTTGTAAATGACAATGGAGCGAACGCAATAGGAAAGCCAATGGGAAATTATATTACAATAGACATTAATAAACTTAAAGTTGCAACTGACGAAGAAATAGAAAAGTATGGCAATATATTATCAGAAGAATTAAAAAAATTAATAGAAAAGCATGCAACAAAACAAGATGAAATTTTAGTTGTTGGATTAGGAAATATATATGTTACTCCAGACTCATTAGGTCCTAAAGTTGTAAATGAATTAGATATAACTAGACATATACTAAAATATATGCCAGAAGTATTAGAAGAAGGAACTAGAAGTGTAAGCGCAATAGCACCAGGGGTATTAGGAACAACAGGAATAGAAACATTGGAAATCATAACAGGAATAGTTGAAAATATACATCCAAAGTTAATTATAGTTATAGATGCTTTAGCTTCTAGAAGTATTGAAAGAATTAGTTCTTCTATTCAACTTGCAGATACAGGAATAGTTCCAGGGGCTGGTGTAGGCAATACAAGAAAAGAATTATCAGAGAAAACTTTAAATGTGCCAGTAATAGCAATGGGAATTCCAACAGTTGTAGAAAGTGCTGTGTTAGTAAATGATTGTTTAAGTCTATTTATAGAAAAACTACAAAATGAAGCAAAATCAAATGATTATTTAAATAATTTAAAAAATAAAGATAACTATGAAGAAATAAAAGAGGCATTAATACCAAATGATTACAATATGATAGTAACTCCTAAAGAAATAGATGAATTAATAGAAAATATGAAAGATGTAGTAGCAAGAGGAATAAATTATGCAATGTAAAAAATAAATATTGACATTTTAATATATATTGATATAATTAGCGTATATAAGATATTATTGCCTAAAAAGATATAAAAACAAAAGAAAGAAGGATAAAAAATGAAAAAGTATAATAAAGGAATAACACTTATTGCATTGGTAATTACAATAATTATATTATTAGTATTAGCTATGGTATCAATAAAATTAATAAGAGACCATGATATTGTGAAATATTCACAAACAGCAACTAACGAGTATAAAAATAAAGAAATACAAGAAAAAATTAAACTTGCATATTCATCATGGAAAATGGCTTCAATAACTGATCCAAAAGCAAAATTAAAAATAGATGGAGCAGAGGTAACAGACTGGGAGGATAGTGAGAATGGAGCAAGGTGGAGTATAAAAATTAATGGAGAAAATATTTTCTTAGACAAAAATGGAAATATTTTGACAAGCGGTACAGAAGGTTTATTTGTGGAGAAAGAAGATGGAACAAAACAATTAATTTGCGTAACTAATACTGAGGATGGAAAAAAGGCTGTAGCAATCTATAATTTAAATAATGACTATACTATTAATGAAGTTTCATACTGGGCATATAATTATAAAAAACAGTTTTCAAGTTGGAGCCTTTTTGAATATCAAGGATTTGATGATGAAACTGGTAAAATGTTATTATTAGAAGATTTTATTTTAAAAAATGTAAAAATATTACCTTTTCATGAAATGATATCTATAGGGGAAAATAGTGATCAAGAAGAAATATCTGGTGCTGTTCCAATGTTTACTATGACAGATGCAACTAAAAATTTAACATTAAATATAACTCAAGGTACTGGTAATAGGGTAAATATATCACTTAAAGATTTATCTGGAGTACAGTGGTAAAAAAATAGATAAAAAGAAGACGGACATATTTGTTCGTCTTCTATAATATATAGCAAATAAGATATTTTTTCGTTACCTTATTTTATTGCCTTAATGCAAGATATATGCTATAATATTAATTACTTGGGGATGTAAATGGTTTCGACAGTAATTATGAATTATAAGTAGCAAGTAGTGGATGGTCGCTTTGGCCACTATAAAAAAGCGAAAATAAAAATAAACGCTGATAATAAAACAGAATTAGCATACGCTGCTTAATTGTAGCGACATCTTACCTTAAATCCCACATTTAAGGATAAGGTGATGACTTTGTGGGAAACAAATCTATTTTGTGTTTCGAAAAATAGAGGGTATTTTAGAAACTACTATATATAAACTTTGTTTGTTAAGTAGATATATAGGAAAAATAATAACAAACTAAACTTGTAGAAGCTTGTAAGGAAAAATTATTGGACAGGAGTTCGACTCTCCTCATCTCCACCATAAAAACATTATAAAACACGCAACTAAACATTTAGTTGTGTGTTTTAATAGTAATAAAGAAATTTTTAAAGATGTAATTGACAAAATAACAAAAATATATTATATTATTTTTAATAAAAGAGTAAAATTTTATTTCAAAATTAACTTTTTTTGTAAATTCCGCCAAAGCGGATAGGATATATGCTTAAATATACCAAAATATGTTAATAATGAATTTGGTGATAAAAAAAGAAAGATGCATATAGAAATTTTATTAAAACAAAAAAGAAAAGAAAAGAATATTACTCTAGCTCAGCTATCAGAAAGAACAGGAATATCTACTACACACTTAAATGATATAGAAAATAATTTAAAAGAACCTAGTATATCAATGATGGTAAGGTTGGCCAAAGGGCTGGATTTAAAAATGGAGGAACTTTATAAAGTTATATGGTAGAAGAATTAAGAAAAAAGTTGCTTGACAGTATAATTAAAAACGGGATTGTACATCATAAAACATATGAAATAAGCCAAAAATTAGACGAAGAAATTAATAAATATTACAAAAAAGAACAAAAAAATAATAAAAACTATTGCAAAAAGAAAAATAAGGTTGTATAATTATAGTAGTATGTAATATAATATTAATTATAAGGAGATTCATATGAAAAAGGTTTTAAGTACAAAGAAAATAACAATGTTTTTAATTTTATTAATTATAATTATAGGAACAAGAGTATTTGCTACAGATAGCATATTAGGTACTTCTTCAACAAACAATACACCAGCTATTCAAATAACACAAGAGGACATGAATGGTGCACAAACAGTACCACAAGATTCAAATTATGTTAATAATGCAACAGGTTCTAATGTTGTTGCAACAGGAAGTAATACAACTAATAATACAGCAAACAATACATCAAATGGTATAAATACATCATCTCAATATAATACAGTAGATGAAGATAAAAAGGACTTACCACAAACAGGTATAGAAGATCATAATATAGGTATATTATTAATTATTTGCGTAGCAGCAGCAATTTATGCATACAAAAAAATGAGAGATTATAAAAATGTTTAATATATAATATAAAATGAAGGAGTTATTCCTTCATTTTTGCTTTTATAATAACTCTTTTAGAGTTATTATTTTTATTACATGTAATTAATGTAACTTCAATTGCATTTGCTTGTTTAGTACAAGTTAAATCATTCCCTTTAGTAGAGTATTTATCATATATAATATATTCAATTCTGTTTTTATTTAAATCTGATATATAAATTGAATCATTTATTTTTAATTCTTCTATTTTACTAAACATAAGACTATTTTTATAATTATGACCAGCAATACATAAATTACCATTATGATTAGGCATTGGACCGAGCAAATCTGCAAACTGATATTTTTAATAGTTCTTCATTACTTTTTGAAAGAATAGGATAAGAAATGTTAATTGAAGGAATTTCTATTAAACCTATAATAGAAATATCATTAGATAATTCTATAGCATTATAATTATTTGAATTAGAATAAAGAGTGCTTATATTATATGCATTTAATATGTCAGAAGAATTTGAATTTTTTTGATAAATTATATATTTATGATAAATAATATATATAAAAATAAATATAGCAACAAAAATTAAAAAAAGAAAAATATAAAGATAGAAAGTTTTTTTCTTTTTATTAATTATTTTATTATATAAATTGCTATTATCATAAGAAAATAATATCTGATTCATAATTCCTCCATAAAAATATTTTTTGTAAAATTTTAAAATATAATAAAGAAATAAAAGTAAAAATAACAAAACTATTACAAAAGAAACTTTATGTTACAGAAATGTTAAATATATATTACAATTGACTAAATATTATTGACTTTATTTTTGTAAAAAAATAAAATATAAACATAAAATAAGGAAAAATATTATGAGAATTATAAGTGGAATTGCAAGAGGAACAAATTTAATTACATTAAAAGGATTAAGCACTAGACCGACATTAGATAGAATAAAAGAATCTTTATTTAGTATTATTCAGCTAAAAATACCAAATGCTAAAGTGCTAGATTTATTTTCTGGAAGTGGTGCGCTTGGATTAGAATCTATTAGTAGAGGAGCACGCAAGGCTATACTATGTGATTGTAATTATGATGCAATAAAAATTATAAAAACTAATATAGCAAAATGTCATTTTGAAGAACAAATAGAAGTTATAAATAAAGATTATATAAAATGCTTAGAAATGCAAAAAAATAAATTTGACATAATATTCATTGATCCACCATATATGAAAAATATAGCAGTAAATGCAGTAAAAATTATAATAGACAAGAATTTACTTGCAGATGATGGAATTATTATTTTAGAAACAGACGATGAAATAAGAGAGTTAGACCAGTTAAAAAATATTGAAAAAATTAATATACAAGATTTAAGAGAATATGGAAGAGTAAAATTAATCTTCTTGAATCGAAAGGGGTAAAAATGGAAATATTCACATTATTAGAAACTTTAGAAGAATGCTTAGAAAGGGCAAAAAATGTACCATTTACACAAAAAGGTATAGTAGATAAAGAAGAAATATTAGATATTATAAAAGAAATAAGATTAAAATTACCAGACGAATTAAAACAAGCAAAATGGGTAAAAGAAGAAAGAGCTAGAATTTTAGTAGAAGCTCAAAAAGAAGCTGATGGAATAGTTAAAGAAGCAGAAAATAGAATTATTTCCATGATAGATGAACATGAAATTACTAGAAAAGCATATGAACAAAAAGCACAAATTATCGAAACAGCAAACGAAATGTCTAGAGAAATATCTAAAGGTACCAAAGAATATGCAGATAATATATTAGAAAAAGTAGAATCTGCACTTCAAGAAGCGTTAAATACAGTTGCCAATAATCGAAAAGAGCTAAAATAAAACTCAGAAATCAGAATCACAGTAATATGCTGGTTTTTGATTTCTGAGTTTTTACTTTTATATTAAGGTTATTATTTAGGAGGAAAGAAACTTGGCTAAAAGAGGAAGAAAACCTACATCAAAAAAAGGAAAAAGAAAACAAAATAATGCACATGTAGAAAATAAAAATATAAATGTAGTAATAATGATAATTGTTAGTATTTTATTAGGAATATTAATATACCAAAAAACAGGATACATAGGAGAAAATTTGAGCCCAATATTAGGCGGAATAATTGGGTGGATAAAATTTATTATTCCTATAGGAACCTTTGTGGTTGCATTAGCATATGCAACTAATAAAAAAGAATTTCTAAGTTATAAAATTTTTGAATATATATTATTTTTGGTATGCATATGTACAATATTATCTATATATCAAATATCAGAAAATACAATAAATATAAAAGATTCTTTATCTAAGATGCTATCTGAATCATACAAATTAGGAACACAAAATATTGGGGGAGGAGCAATTGGAACTATAATTGCTGTACCTCTTATTAATATGCTAGGAATTCCAGGGGCAGTTGTTTTAACAATTGGAATTAGTATAATTATTTTAATATTTATTTTGGGAATACCTGTGGCAGATATCATTGAAGAAATGGCAGACAATATGCAAGAAAGAAAAGTACAAAGAAAAGAAGAAATAGAAGAATACAGACAAAAAGAATACGAGGAAAGAGAAAGAAAAAGAGAAGAAAGAAGAAAAAATAGAAGCTCAATAAAAACAGCAACAATAGATACAAAAGATGAAATTACAGAAGACCAAATTAGAATTAATCTAAATAATAAAGAAGAAAAACTAAAAAAATATAAACATGATAAGGATGATTTAATTCCTTTAGGAAAAAATAAAGAAGAATTTCATCCTAATACATTAGAAGACAACTTGTTTAAAACGCAAGAAGAAGAAAAAGAAGAAAAGACAAAAGCAGTTTTATTATTGGAGCATTCTCAAAAAATTGAGGAAGAAGAAAATTATGAGTTTCCACCAATTCAATTATTGTCAGAAGGAAAATCACAGACTGTAAAAGGCGGGAAAAAAGCAATTGCAGATAATGCAACAAAATTACAAAAAACATTATATAACTTTGGCGTTTCAGCAAAAGTAGAAAATGTATCTGTTGGACCAGCTATTACAAGATATGAACTTAAACCAGCAGAAGGAGTTAGAGTAAGTAAAATTGCAAATCTAGCAGATGATATAGCTTTAAATCTAGCAGCAGAATCTATAAGAATAGAAGCACCTATTCCAGGAAAACAAGCTGTTGGAATAGAAGTACCAAATAAAGAAAACGAAATAGTAAGTTTAAGAGATATAATAGAATCAGATAAATTTATAAATGCTAATTCTAAATTAACTTTTGCTTTAGGAAAAAATGTTGCAGGGGAAGAAGTCATAACAGATATTGCTAAAATGCCGCATGTACTTATTGCAGGTAGTACCGGTTCAGGTAAAAGCGTTTGCATAAACACTTTAATTACAAGCATTATTTATAAAGCAAAACCAAGTGAAGTGAAATTAGTTTTGGTTGACCCAAAAGTAGTAGAACTTTCAGTATATAATGGAATACCACATTTACTAATACCAGTAGTAACAGATCCTAAAAAAGCTGCAGGGGCATTAGCATGGGCAGTACAAGAAATGGTACATAGATACGAATTATTTGCTCAAAAAGGTGTAAGAGATATTAAAGGATATAATAGTGCAGTAGAAAAAGAAGAAGAAGGAAAATTACCTCAAATAGTGGTTATTATAGATGAATTAGCTGATTTAATGATGGTAGCAAAAAACGATGTTGAAGATGCAATTTGTAGATTAGCTCAAATGGCAAGAGCAGCAGGTATGCACTTAGTAATTGCAACTCAAAGACCATCTGTTGATGTAATTACAGGTTTAATAAAAGCTAATATTCCATCTAGAATAGCTTTTGCAGTATCTTCTCAAGTAGATTCTAGAACAATATTAGATATGGCTGGTGCAGAGAAATTATTAGGAAAGGGAGATATGTTATTTTACCCTACAGGTGTATCAAAGCCAACAAGAATACAAGGAGCATTTGTATCAGATAAAGAAGTTGAAAAAATTGTCGATTTTCTAAAATCAAATGGAACAGGACCAACTTATAGAGAAGATGTATTAGAAAGTATAGAAAATGCAAATTCAACAGATAAAGAACTAAAAGATGTGGAAGATGATGATACAGATCCTTTATTAGACGAAGCAATAGAAACAGCAATAGAAACAAGACAAGCATCTACCTCATTTATTCAAAGAAGATTTAAGGTAGGATATGCAAGAGCAGGAAGAATTATAGACCAGATGGAAGAAAGAGGAATTATTTCTGGATATCAAGGAAGCAAACCAAGAGAAGTATTAATGACTAAAGAAAGATGGCAAGAGTTAAATATGCAACAAGAACCTAATAAAGAAAATGAATAACATTCAATGTTTTGAAAAAATCTTTAATGACGATGAGCGAAAAAGACTCAAAGAAGATTTGGCAGACAAGATTTTGAAAAAATCTTGAATGACGATGAGCGAACGAAGTGAGCGAAAGGAAAATATATGAAGGAAGAAATCTTTTCTAAATTTAGAGATTATAATAATGAACTAGAAAAAATATTAGAAAAAAAAGATTTTTCGAAAGATTCGAAAAATCTTCTTCTTAGTATGTTTTATAAGGTAGAAAACTCTTATAGCGATTACGAAACCGTTAAAAGAAATATAAAATCTAAACAAGAATATTTAGAAAATATATTATCTAATATTAAATTATGTAATTCAATAGAACTAGTGAAACCAAACACAAATCAATTTAGAGAATTTAAAGAAAAAAACTTAGTATATAATGTAGATTTAAAAATGAAAAAAATCAAAGTAATTGATAATGAACTTTACTTGTTAGCAGCTATTTTTGAATTAAATGATTTTAAAATTTACTTAGATGAAAGATATAATTTAATTAGAAATGCTTTTCCATATTTATTGAATTCCGCAAATGACATGAGTAACACTGAAGTACTAAGAGACTTTAATGCATTTTCTTGGAATACAAATGTTGAAGAAATTAGTAATATACCTATTAATTTAATCTATGAAAATTTAAAAATTGCACTTTCATTTGACATAATAAACAAATTAGAAACAACAAATGAAAATATGGATTATATAAATTTAATAAAAAATGACCTATGTTTTCAGTATGGAGAAGAAATAGCAAATGCTTTCTTAGATTTGATATTTGAATTATCAATTCTTATATATGTAGAAAAAAGTGAAAGTGAAAAGAAAAGAATTTTATACGAAAAAAATGTTATAGAAGATGAACTAAGCAAAATTAAGGATAAAAAGAATTATATAGAATCAGTTATAAAAGAAAAAATTAATTTTACTGATAGAGTTAAAGAAATAGATTTTATTTTAAATGATAAAGAACTATTAATGAAAGAATACAAAAAAAGAAATCAAACAGCATCAAACTATAAAAAAATATTTAACTTAAGTCATTTGAGCGAGAAATTACAAAAAGAAAGAAATAATTTACTAATACAGATAGATGAAGATAATAGAAAATTGGAACCTAATAGATATTTACAAGATAAACAAAAATTACAAAATGATTATAATATATTAAAAAGCATAAAAGAAAATACAAATTTTGAAAAAACAATTTATAAAAAGATATCTAAATTACAGATAATGTTTTTAAAAGATATTTTACCTAAAAAAATAGATTTTTTAAATACTAAAGAAGAAATATTAGATTTTGTATATAAAGTAAGATATTATGAGTTAACTCCGTACACAGATCAAAACGAAATAAACGAAATAATTGAATTAAACGAATTTAATTTAAATGCATTAGAAAAAATAATAAAAAAAATGTATGATATGAAAATAATACACACAATGTCTACAAATGAACAACAAGATATTAATATTGTAAAAAATATTTTTTTCACTAGAATTATTGATTTAGAGCAAATATATTTAGAATTAAGAAAGATAGAAGAAAATAAATATGCATTGAAAGTGTATGATGGAAAAGATACTTTAGATAAAAATATAGATATCACATTGAATTTTAATAAAAAAGATAGAAAAAAATTAAAAAGAAAAGTTAAACTTTTTTAGGAGGTATATTAATATGAAAATAACATTTTTAGGAGCTACAAAAACAGTTACAGGATCTAACTTTTTAGTAGAAACAAATAAAAGCAAATTCCTTGTGGATTGTGGAATGTATCAAGGACATGGAGAAATAGAAGAAAAAAACTATGATGACTTTTTATTTAATATAGATGAGATTGATTTTATGCTATTAACTCATGCACATATAGATCATTCAGGAAGGATTCCAAAACTATATAAGCAAGGCTATAGAAAGCCAATATATGCACAAAAGGCTACATGTGATTTATGTACAATAATGTTACCAGACAGTGGACATATACAAGAAATGGAATCTGAATGGAAAAATAAAAAAAGAATAAGAAAAGGATTAAAACCATATGAACCAATGTATACAGCACAAGATGCAATAGATTGTCTAGAAGTTTTTAAACCTGTACGCTATGACGAGATTGTAGATATTACAGAAGATATAAAAGTAAGATTTAATGATGCTGGACATATGCTTGGATCAAGTATTATAGAAATATGGGTAAAAGAAGATGGCAAAGAAACAAAAGCAGTATTTACAGGTGACTTAGGAAATAATGATATTCCTCTTTTAGCATCTCCAACAATGATTGAAACAGCAGATTATTTAGTAATGGAATCTACTTATGGAAATAGATTACATATAAGAAATGATGATAAAGCAAAAATATTCTTAAATGTAGTATATGAAACATTAGAAAGAAATGGAACAGTAGTTATACCGACTTTTGCAGTAGGTAGAACACAGGAAATTTTATATGAACTAAATAAAATAAAAGAAAATACATCAGATGAAGAATTTATGAAAAAATATAATAAATTAATGCATGCGCCAGTATATGTGGATAGCCCTCTTGCAGTATCTGCGACAGAAATTTTCAGAAAAAACACTGAATTATTTGACGATGAAGTAAAAGAGGAAATGGAGAGCGGAGACAATCCATTGGAATTTCCAGGTTTGAGATTTACTAAAACTGTAGAAGAATCAAAAGCACTTAATGAAGATAATACACCTTCAATTATATTATCTGCTAGTGGTATGTGCGAAGTAGGAAGAATAAAACACCATTTGAAACATAATATATGGAATCCTAACTCTACAATATTATTTGTAGGATATCAAGCACCAGGAACATTGGGAAGAAAAATTGTAGATGGTGATAAAAAAGTAAGAATATTTGGAGAAGAATTTTCTGTTAATGCAAGAATAGAATATATAGAAGGATATTCTGGACATGCTGATCAAGAATGGTTATTAAACTTTGTGTATTCTTTCTATGATAAACCAAAGCACATTTTCTTAGTGCATGGTGAAGAAGAAGGACAAGAAGTATTAAAAGAAAAAATAGAAGAAAATACAGGAATTTCAGTAACAATTCCATCTTTTGGAGAAACATATACTTTAGATGAAAGTTTGGCTGTTCAAAAAACATATGAATTACCAAAGAAATACAGACCATTAAGATTAGAAGTAATAGAAAGAATGGAAACTTTAAAAGAAGAAGTTGAAGATATGGCAGAAATAGTTAAAAATGAAAAATTAAAAGAAAGTATTAATGATGCAGAAATCGCAGATTTAAATGAAAAAATAAAACAGTTAGAACAACAAATTGTTAAGATCATAGAATAGATAACAAGTAAACAGTTTTATAATACATGTGTACAAGCTTTATGCTTGTACACAAAATAATTTAATAAAAGGAATGAAAAAAATGAAAGCAAAATACTTTAATGATGCAATAATAGGAAATAGAAATGTAAAAGCTACTTTTTCTAAAAAAGGAGAATTATTAAGATTATATTATCCAAACATAGATTATAGACAATTTATAGATGAATTTATTGTAGGAGTAAAAATAAATGATTCTAGATTGATTAATTTATATGATGATATAAATAATATATACAGCCAAGAATATGATGGTGACACTAACATATTGTGCACTGAAATAAAAAATAGATATTTTAATTTGAAAATTTCACAAATAGATTGTGTTTCTAGTAAAGAAAATATTTTAATAAGAAAATATATATTAAAAAATGAACATGATATAAACTTAGATGTAGATATGTTACTTTATTCTAAATTACTAACTGATAAAAATAATGTAGTAAGTGGAGTATACTCAGATGGTGCATTAATTCAATATATGCATGATTATACAATGGCAATTTTCTCTAAAAATGAGCCATTGAGCTATCAAATAAATAATTCAAAGGAAACAATAAATGAAGGAGAAATATCTGGAAAAGACTACATAGGTATGAGTATGGATTCTGCAATTTCATACAATATAAATACAATTTTACCAGGAGAAGAAAAAGAGATTTATTTTGTAATTTCTTTATATCCAAATAATGAAACTTCTATAGAGAAAATAAAAGAAGAAATTATTAGAATAAAGAAATTAGATTTAAATAAACAAATATTAGATACAAAAAAATATTGGAAAAATTATTTAAAAAAACATGATACATTACAATTAAAAGAACCAAGAAATGAAAAAGAGAAGAAAATTCAAAAAATTTATAAGAGAACAATATTATTATTTCCATTATTGTATAACTATGAAACTGGAGGAATAGCAGCAGCTGCTGAAGTGGATGAAAATAGGGAAAAGTGTGGTGGATATGCATATTGTTGGACTAGAGATGCTATTTTTATTACAAAAGCAATGTATGAACTAAACATGGATAAAGAAGTAGAAAAATTTTATAAAGGATTCTGCCAAACCACTCAAAGTAAAGATGGAAAATGGGAGCAAAGATTCTATACAAATGGAACATTAGCACCATGTTGGGGATACCAAATAGACGAGACAGCCTCAGTAATTTATGGTGTGTATGATTATTACGAGTATAAAAAAGATGCAAAATTTTTAAAAGATAATTTAAAAATGTGTGAAAAAGCAAAAGATTTTTTAGAAAAATATATGTCAAATATTTTTAAAAATGAAAATAAAATGCAATTAAGTTATGACATATGGGAAGAATGTGAAAATATACATGCATATTCAATAGCCTCAATATTTGCAGCATTAAATAAAATGTTAAAAATTTATGAAATTGTAAGACCATTTTACGAAACGAATAGATTAAAGTTGGAGCAAATTTCAAAAGCAACTGTTAAAATAGAGAAAGAACTAATAGATATAAAAAAATATTTATTAGAACAATTTTATGATAAAGATAAAAAAGCTTTTGTAAGAAATAAAGATGATAAAAAAATGGATATAAGCTTATTAGGACTAGTATATCCATTTGATATGTTTGCTCCAAAGGAGAAGAAAATATTAAATACTGTAGAAAGAATGAATCTTACATTAAAAACATATACGGGTGGATATTTAAGATATGAAGGCGATTCATATATGAATGGAAATCCATGGGTAATAGCTAATTTATGGCTAGCAGAATATTATTTAAAATATGGAAGTAAAACAAAAGCAAGAGAATGTTTTGATATTGCTGTTATAGGAAGCAATAATTTAGGCTTTTTACCAGAACAAATAAATAACGATACAATGGATTCTGCGTGGGTTATTGGTCTTGGTTGGTCACATGCAATGTTTATTGATGTATTAAAAAAGCTAATTTAAGGAAGGATTAAAAATGCTAACTGTAAATAATAACTTTAAGCAATATATTTCTATGCCTAATATATTAATATACCTTGTTATTGTTAATTTATTAGGCATATTAGTGATGTATATAGATAAAAGGAAAGCTAAATATGGAAAATGGAGAATATCTGAAAATACATTATTAACAATATCGATAATAGGCGGTTCTATTGGTATACTTATTGGGATGTATTGGTTTAGACATAAAACTAAAAAAGCAAAATTTACATGGGGAATACCTACAATATTAATAATACAAATAATCACTAATATACTTATTTTTACAAATAAATTTTAAACACACTTTGATTTAATTCAAGGTGTTTTTTATATAGTAGAAAATAAAGTCAAAAAAGTAAACATAATAGCTACAAATAATTCTTTTATATTATGTGTAAACAAAAGAATTATTTTTTTGTTGATAATTGGTTAGAAAAAAGTTAATGTTTTCAGTTATTCACAAAGTTATCCACAATATCCACAAAACAATCCTTAAAATTATATGTAAACCAAAAATCAATAAAAATTTACATAATTTTAATTTAATGTAATATAGATGTAACAAACTGGTAACAAAATAGTAACAAAAACATAACTGGAAACCTATAAAATACTGAAAAATCAAGGAAAAAAGAAAAGATGGATAAATGCCAGCTATTCTAACTAATATTACGAAAATATAACAAAAAAGTAACAAGAAGAATACAATATAATATGTGAAAAAACAAATTAAGGAAGTGAAAAAATGTTAAGAAACATAAGAATGTGGAAAAAGATTAATAGATATAAGGATATAAAATATGAAAATATCAATTTAATAGAATATAAAATAATAGATGTAAGAAGCAAGAATGAATATAGAGAAAACCATTTGACTGGAAGTGTAAATATTCCATTATCAGATATAAAACAAAAGATTGAGAAAATTGTACCTAATAAAGATAGAAAAATTTTATTGTATTGTCAAAGTGGTTTAAGAAGTAAAAAAGCTATAAGAATTTTAGAAAAATTAGGGTATAATAATCTTTATAATTTAAATGGAGGAATAGAAAATATTTAAAAAAATATTGTAATTTATTTAATTATTGATATAATACTAATAAATAAAAATATCAAGGAGAGAAAAAATGATAAAAAAAGTAGCAATATTAGCAAATGGTGGAGATGTATCAGGATTCAATGCTGTTATTAGAGGTATAGTAAAAACGGCAGAAAATAATGGAGTAGAATGTTATGGATTTATTGAAGGTTATAGAGGTTTATTAAAAAATGAATATATAAAATTAGATTCAGCAACTACTGCCTCTGGTATATTACACAAGGGTGGCTCAATAATTGGCTCATCAACTAATGCCAATGTTTTTAATTATAAAGTAGAAGAAAATGGACAAGTAGTTTATAAAGACTTATCAGATGTTTGCGTAGAAAATGTAAAAAAAGATGGTTTTGATTGTATATTTACATTAGGAGGAGATGGAACACAAAAGTCTGCAAGGGATTTTTCACTAAAAGGAATTAATGTAATAGGAATTCCAAAGACAATTGATAATGATGTAGCTTGTACAGAAATAACATTTGGATATAATACAGCAGTATCTGTGGCAACAGAAGCTATAGATAGATTGCATTCAACTGGTGAAACTCATCACAGAATAATGGTTCTAGAAGTAATGGGAAGATATGCTGGCTGGATAGCTTTGGAATCAGCAATAGCAGGAGGTGCTGATATTGCATTAATTCCAGAAGTACCTTATGATATTAATATAGCTGCAAAGAAAGTAGAACAAAGAAAAGCTATGGGAAAAAGTTTTAGCGTAGTAGTTGTTGCAGAAGGTGCTATGCCTAAAGGCGGTACAATAACAGTTGAAAATGTAAGAAATAATGGAACAGGAGTCGATAATACTAAACTTGGAGGAATTGGAGATAGAGTAGCAAAACAATTAGAAGAATTAACAGGTTTAGAAGCAAGAAATACAACATTAGGTTATATGCAAAGAGGTGGAACACCTACAGCATTTGATAGAGTTTTATCAACAAAATATGGAGCTAAAGCAATGGAATTAGCATTAGAAGAAAAATTTGGAGTATTAACTGTTATAAAGAATGGTAGATTAGATTATGTATCATTAGAAGATGTAGTAGGAAATAATAAAGCTATAGGAGCTGTATCTGGAAATACTGCAGAAAGTAACATTAGAAAAGTAACAAGAGACCATGATTTATTTAAAACTGCAAAAGATATAGGAATTTGTTTTGGAGAATAAGAAAAAGTATTAAAAAACTAGCATATACTTGCATATATGCTAGTTTTTTAGTATAATAGACAAAGTTAAAAAGGAGAAGTAAAATGATGAATTATAAGAAAGAAATAGAAACTTGTATAAATAAAATTGTAGAATTAAATAATAAGGAATTACAGGAATTTATTGAAATACCTCCAGATGAAAATATGGGAGATTTCTCTTTTCCATGTTTTAGATTAGCTAAAGAATTAAAAAAATCACCTGTAGAAATTGCAGAGAAAATAAGTAAAAAAATAATACTAAATGAAGAAATGTTTGAAAAAATACAGGTAGTGGGTGCATATATTAATTTTTTTGTTAATAAAAAGAATTTAATAAAAGATACACTTATTCAAATAGATATAAACAAAGAAAACTATGGTAAAAGCACGCTAGGTGAAGGAAAAAATATAATTGTAGAATATTCTTCACCTAATATAGCAAAACCATTTCATATAGGACATTTAAGAAATACTGTAATTGGTGCAGCTTTATATAATATGTATAAATTTTTAGGTTACAATGTAACAGGAATTAATCATTTAGGAGACTATGGAACTCAATTTGGAAAAATGATAGAAGGTTACAAAAGGTGGGGAACTGAATACGATTTAAATGAAAATCCAATTGAAAAATTAACTCAGATATATATAAGAATAAATGAACTCTGTAAAAAAGATGAAAATGTATTAAATGAGTGCAGAAATAATTTCAAAAAATTAGAAGATGGAGAAGAATACTGTACAAAAATATGGAATGAATTTAAAGACTTGAGTTTAAAAGAATTCTATAAAATATATGATTTATTAGGTGTACATTTTGATTCTTCAAATGGAGAGGCATTTTATTCAGATAAAATGCAAGAAATAGAAGATATATTGGAAAAATCAGGAAAACTACAATTATCAGAAGGTGCTCAAATAATTAATTTGGAAGATCAAAAACTAGGTGTATGTATGATAAAAAAATCAAATGGATCTACAACATATGCGACAAGAGATTTGGCAGCAATCTTATATAGAGCAAGAACATATGACTTTGACAAGTGTTTATATGTAGTAGCATATGAGCAAAATTTACATTTTAAACAAATTTTTGAAGTAGCAAAATTATTGGGATTAGATGAAAAATATATAAAAGGATTACAACATATACCTTATGGAATGGTACATTTAAAAGAAGGTAAAATGTCTACACGAGAAGGAAATGTTATTAAAGTTGATGAATTGCTTAAAGAAGCAATTAAAAGAGTAAAAAATGTTATAGAAGAAAAAAATCCAGGTATGGAAAACTTAGATGAAAATGCTCAAAAAATAGGAATAGGAGCAGTTGTATTTTATAACTTAGCAACTACTATTATTAAAGATCAAGTATTTGATTGGAATTTAATTTTGAACTTTAATGGAGAAACAGGACCTTATATACAATATACATATGTTAGAACAAATAGTGTTATAAAAAATGCAGAAGGCATCCCTAATATTGAGGATATTAATTTTAGTAAGTTATTAGATGATGATTCAATAAAAATAATAAAAACAATATCACAATTCAATAAAATACTAGAAAATGCTGTATTAAAGAATGAACCTTCAATATTGGCTAGGTATTTATTAGAGTTAGCAAAATTGTATAGCACATTTTATAATAACAATAAAATAATTGTTGAAGATAAAGAACTAAAGGATGCAAGAGTTTATTTAACTTATGCCACTGGAAATGTATTAAAAATAGGAATGAAACTACTTGGAATAAATATGCCAGATAAAATGTAAAGGAAGAATAAAAGTGAAAAAAATATTAGAAGCTATTGGAATAACAATATTAAAATTTTTTGCTAATTTTATATACTTATTTTTAAAATGTATGCCAACTAAAAACCGAATTGTTATGATAAGCAGACAAAGTAATAATATTACATTAGATTTTAGCTTGTTAAAAGATAAAATAAATGAGTTAGATAACAATGTGGAATTAAAAATCCTTTGCCACAAATTGGAAGAAGGAATAAAAAATAAAATAAAATACTGTTTTTATATTTTAAAAATAATGTATTATTTAGCAACTTCAAAAGTATGTGTTTTAGATGGTTATTGTATACCAGCTAGTATATTAAAACATAAAAAGAAATTAAAAATAATACAAATTTGGCATGCATCTGGAGCAATTAAAAAGTTTGGCTATCAAATATTAGATAAAAAAGAAGGATCAAATTCTGAAATTGCTAGGTTAATGTGTATGCATAAAAACTATAATTATATAATAGCACCAAGTAAAATAACAGGAGAAATATTTGCAGAAGCTTTTAATACTCCAATAGAAAAGGTTGTACAATTAGGATTACCTAGATTAGAATATATAGTAAACAAAAAATATGATTTAACAGAGGAAATTTATAAAGAATACCCAAAATTAAAAAGTAAAGAAAACATACTATATATTCCAACATTTAGAAAAGACAATAAAATAAATTTAGTAGAGGAATTATTGAAAGCTGAAATAGATAAGGAAAAATACAATTTGCTAATAAGTTTACATCCATTAGATGATACAATAGTTCCAGAAGAATATTTAATAGATAAAAAATATTCTTCATTTGATTTAATAAAAATAGCAGATTATATTATTACTGATTATTCAGCTCTTTCAATAGAAGCTAGTTTGCTAGAAAAACCAGTATTCTTATATGTTCCGGATTATGAAGAATATGTAAAAAATAGAGGTTTAAATATATCTTTTGATAAAGAGTTAAAGACATTTACAAGTAAAAAGATTAGTGATATAATGACGAAAATTGAAAAAAAAGATTATGATATGAAGGAATTAATTGCATACAAAAATAAATACATAAATGTTGATTCAAGCACTTCAATTAGTGATTTATCAAGATATTTGTTGAAAATAGTTAGGGAGTAATTTATGATAAAAAAAATACTTGTAGACATATCTAAAAAGAATAAATTTATAAGAAAAATATTAAGAACTATAATAAATATTAAAAATAAAATATATTTTAAACTTAATACCATAGGAATTAACGCAGATGAAAAAACTGTAATATTTGGATGCTTTAATGGGCGCTCTTATTGCGATAGTCCAAAAGCAATATATAAATATATGCTTACAGATAGAAGATTTGAAGAATTTAATTATATATGGGTATTCAAAGAGCCAAATAAACACAAATATTTGGAAGAAAACAAAAATACAAAGGTTATAAGCGTAAAAGGAAAAAAATATGTACAAGCAATGGCAAAAGCAAAGTATTGGATATTTAATTACAAAATACCAGATTATATTTATCCTAAAAAGGACCAAATATTTGTACAATGCTGGCATGGAACTCCACTAAAAAGACTAGGATGTGATTTGCAACATTTTGACAACGCACTAAATACTATTGAGGGAATGAAAAAAAGGTATAATGAAGAAACTAAAAAGTTTTCATATTTTCTATCTCCATCAAAATTTGCATCAGAGAAGTTTATATCAATTTGGAATATGAAAGAAAACAAGAAACAAGATTGTGTACTTGAATTAGGATATCCAAGAAATGATTATTTGTATAATTATACTGAAAATGATATAAAAACAATAAAGAGCAAATTAGGAATAGAAAACTGTACTAAAAAGATTTTACTATATGCACCAACTTATAGAGACAATCAACATACCTCTGGTATTGGCTATACATACAAAACAGAAGTTGATTTTGATAAGTTAAAAGAAGAATTAAGCGGTGAATATATAATTTTATTTAGGTCTCATTGGCTAGTTGCTAACTTATTTGATTTTGAAAAATATAAGGATTTTATTTATAATGTATCAGATTATGATGATATAGATGAATTATATGTAGTATCAGATTTATTAATTACAGATTATTCTAGTGTATTCTTTGATTATGCTAATTTAAAAAGACCTATATTGTTTTATATGTATGACTTAGAAGAATACAGAGATAATATAAGAGGTTTTTATCTAGATATAGAAGACTTACCAGGACCTATATTAAAAACAGAAGAAGAACTTATTGAAAATATTAAAACTATTTCAGAAGATTTTTATAATGAAAAATATAAGAAATTCAATGATAAGTTCAATTATTTAGACGATGGACAAGCTAGTAAAAGAGTGGTTGATAAAATTTTTACTTTTAATGACGAAACAAACTAGGAGGAAAATATGAAAAGAATTTTAACATATGGTACATATGATTTGTTACATTATGGGCATATAAGATTACTAAAAAGAGCAAAAGAATTAGGCGATTATTTAATTGTAGCATTATCAACAGATGAATTTAATGCTACAAAAGGAAAAAAAGCATATCACAATTACGAAACAAGAAGAAAAATGCTAGAAGCTATTAGATATGTAGATTTAGTTATACCAGAAAATGATTGGAATCAAAAGATAAATGATGTTAAAGAATATCATGTGGATGTTACTGTAATGGGGGGAGATTGGGAAGGAAATCCTAAATTTGAAGAATTAAGAGAATACTGTGATGTGGTATATTTACCTAGAACAGAAGGAGTATCAACTTCAAAGATAAAAAGAGATTTAGGATTACAAGAACCAGTAAATGGAAAAGATCAAATTCCAAGCCCTACACAAAAGGGGTAATATCAACTAACTAATTGAGGTAAAATAAAAGTAAAGAGGAATGAATGAAATGTTAAAGTATACCTGGCTATTTGGAGAAAACTTAGGAAACACATCAAATAATAACTCTTTCTATTTTTGGAAAGAAATAAATGAAATTGATGATGGAATAAATAAATTTTTTGTAATGAGCAAGACAAAAGAAAATAAAAAAACATATAAAAAATTAACTAAAAATCAGAAAAAGAATATTATCTGGAAAAATTCAATTAAACATTGGAAATATTATAAAGAATCAGACTTATGTTTTGTTACATTAAGTTATAAAGATGTACAACCTTCTAAAATCTTAATAAAAAATGTAAACTTAAAAACAATTTCACAAATAATATATTTACAACATGGAACATTAGCAATGAAAAAAATTGGATATAGCGGAAAAAGTTATGGAAATAATATGTTTAAATTTCTTTATTATAATCCTAAAATATACGAGATATTAAAACAAGAAAATAATTTTAAATCATATCAATTAGTTTATATGCCTTATCATCCAAGATATAAAGAATTAGTATTAAAGAGCGAAAAATATAAAAAAGATAACCCTAATAAAGGCAAAAAATCCATACTATGGTTTATGACATGGAGAGAATATTTTGGAAATAATAAAGAAACAGATATATTTATCAATCAAATAAAAAGTACATTAAGTGATTATAAGATGATTAAATTACTAGAAGATGAAAAATACGAATTGAAGATATGCTTACATCAATTTTTCGATAAAGAAAAAATAAACTACATGACTAAGGGACTTGAAAAATGTAATGTTAAAATTGTTACTCCAAATGAAGTAGATATTATGGATGAGGTAGTAAAGAACGATATATTGATTACAGATTATTCGTCTTTAGGTTTCGATTTTTCTGTACTTGGTAAAAAAGTTATTTTGTATCAACCTGATATTAAAGTATACTCAAAATATAGAGAATTTTATTTCTTTAACAAAATGAAAGAAAACTCTGTAACTACGATTAAATCATTGTTACAAGAATTAGTTAAAAAAGATAATGATATAAACCCATTTTTTAAAAGTATGTTACCAGATATAGATATAAATGAAATTAAAAGTGGAAAATATATGATTGAATTATACAACAAATTAGCAAATATGCAAAAAAATGATATTACTTTCATTGGATATAATTTCTTTGGAAAAGGAGGAACAGTATCTGCAACATTATCATTAGCAGAAGGGTTACTAGAAAAGGGATACCTTGTAAAATTAATATCGTTAAAAAAACACATAAAAAATAGTAGTTTTCCTAATGGATTAAATGTTAAAGCTTTTTATACAACAAAAGGCAAAAAGACTAAAGTAAAAAGATATTTGTTTATATATAAAAAGAAAACAGCATTTAAATATGATCCAAATAAAAAATATTTAATACCATATGCAGAATATGCACTAAATAAAAAATTAAAAACTATTACTTCACATACTGTGGTTTCTACAAGAGAAAGTCTACATTTATATTTAAAAAATGCAAAATCAGAATTAATAAAGAACAAAATATATTTTTTCCATACAGATTATAAAATTTTACGATCACAATTTAAAGGCTTGATTGAAAAATTAAAAGAGGTAGAATTAGAAAAGGTTGCATTTGTAAGTAACAATTCCAAAAATAATTATGAAAATAAATTGAATTATAAACAATATAAAGAATGCAAAATTATAGAAAATTGCCTTGATAGTTCAAAAATGATAGACATTAATAATATACAACCAATAGAAAAGAAGAGAAAATATAAAGCAGTTTATTTATTAAGAATATCTAAAGATCGAATAAATGATATAAATAATTTAATAGGATTTGCAGAATTTTTGAAAGAAAAAAGATCTAATAATATTAAAATTGATGTATATGGAACAGGAGATTATGTAGAAGAATTTGAAAATTTGATCATTGAAAAGAAGATAGATAAATATGTTTCATATCAAGGATTAACTACTAATATATCATATACATTAAAACAATATGATTGTGTAATCGATTTTAGTTTAAATCATTCATTTGGTATGACATATATAGAAGCAATCTTGAATGGCAAAATGCTATTTGCAATGAAAAACCAAGGATCGTTAGAAGTGCTTAAAGAACTACCATATATGTATATAGAGTCTTATCAAGACTTATTTGAAAAAATCAATAAATTAAAAGATATAAAATTATCAGATCTAAGGAAAAATTATGAATTAATTTATTCTAAGTTCTCAAGAGATAAAATAACAAACAAGTTTATTGATTATATAAATAATAATGAGGAGAATAGACAAAATGAAAGAGAGATTAAAGAATAATAAAAAAAATATAATTATATTCTTAATGATTGTATTATTCCTACTATGCTTTATACCAAATAAAACTAATAATGCAAAGAATCAGTTAAGAATAGAAGGACCATATGGTGATATACAATCATATCATCCAAAAGTTTTAGCTTTCGAAAATAAATGGAATGGATATAAATATTGGATGAGTTATACACCGTATCCACAAGGAAACGATTCAAAAGAAAATCCTTGTATTGCAGTAAGTAATGACTTAATTAATTGGCAAGCACCTAGTAAAAACACCAATCCATTAGATGAACCAGAAAATAAACAGTCAGGGAAAAGATATAATTCAGACTCTCATATTGTATATAATAATGATAAAAATGAGTTAGAATGTTATTGGAGATATGTTGATGATATTGAAAATAAGGTATATATATATAGGAAAACTTCAAAGGATGGAATAACTTGGGGTTCAAAAATAATTACAGCATATTCAGATAATAGAAAAGAAAAAGATTATATTAGTCCTGCTATAATATATGAAAATAAATTATATAAGATGTGGTATGTAGATAAGGATTATACAACTATATATGCAACATCAAAAGATGGAATAACTTGGAATGATCAAAATTTTATGAAACTAGAATATCCAACTAAATTAAATACATGGCATTTAGATGTAATACATACAAAAAAAGGATATGAAATGTTAGTTGTGGCTTGGGATAAATGGGCAAATAGAAATGATATGAGTTTATATTATTCTTACTCAGAAGATGAAATTGGATGGAAAAAAGCAGAAAAAATATTAGATCCAAATATAAAATCAAATACAGCATGGGACAATAAGGGAATATATAGATCATCATTTATATATGAAGATGGAATTTACTATGTATTTTATGGTGGAACAGATAGAAAATATAATCACGGAATAGGCTTAGTAATAGGAAAGGATATATATAAATTAAGAGATAATGATATAGATTATAAAAAAACAGATTCATTAGAAAAATTTAGAAATATGGTAAAAAATGAAAAAACAAGATAATAAGGAGAAAAAATGAATACATTAGTAAAAATTATAAAAGAGCATTTTGAATATAGAAAACAAATTACCAAAATGGCTAAAGCAGATTTAGTTAAAACTTATAGGGGAGCTGCACTTGGTTGGTCATGGGCAATAATTAAACCAACTGTAACAATATTTGTATATTGGTTTGCATTTTCAATAGGACTTAGAGCAGCAAGTAATGTTAATGGATATCCATATTTTTTGTGGCTTATATCAGGAGTAATACCATGGTTTTATATTAGTGAAATGATTACAGGAGGAACTGATTGTATAAGGAGATATAGTTATTTAGTAACAAAAATGAAGTTTCCTGTGGCCACTATACCTACCTTTGTAAATATATCTAAGTTGATAATACACATGCTATTAATTTATATAGTAATTATTATTTTCAGATTATTTGGATATGTACCAGATATATATATGTTACAAATACCATTTTATATGTTATTAACATTTTTGTTTTTAAATGCATGGTCACTATTTTCAGCACCATTAGGAGCAATAAGCAAAGATTATGGGAATCTAGTTAAATCATTTATTACTGCTGTTTTTTGGCTATCAGGTATAATGTTTGACCCAGCAACAGTTAAGGGAGCAACATTTAAAAAGTTTTTTGCAATTAATCCAGTAACATATCTAGTGAATGGTTATAGGGCATGTTTCATTAATAAAACATGGTTTTGGGAAAGCCCTAAAAAATTGATGTACTTTCTTATAATAGTTGTTATCTTATACATTGTTGGATTACATGTATATAAAAAATTAAGAAAAGATATACCAGATGTTTTATAAAGGAGAAAAATAATGTCAGATATAGTAGTAGAATTTAAGAATGTAAATAAAACATATAAATTATATAAGAGCGATAAAAAAAGATTTTTAGGATTAATATTTAAAAACATAAAATATATCCCTAAAAGAGCTGTTGATAATGTTTCTTTTAAAATAAATAAAGGAGAATCAGTAGCATTATTTGGAAAAAATGGTGCAGGAAAATCTACAATATTAAAAATGATTACAGAAGTTGTATTTCCAACTTCAGGCGAAATACAAATAAATGGTAGAGTTAGTGCACTTTTGGAATTAACTTCTGGATTTGATCCAGAGTTTACAGGCAGAGAAAATATATATTTAAAAGGTCAAATACTAGGAATAAAAAACGAAGAAATCCAAAGACTAGAACCTACAATTATTAAATTTTCTGAGTTGGGAGAATACATCGATCAGCCAGTTAGAACTTATTCTAGTGGTATGAAAGCAAGGCTTGGATTTTCTATAAATGTAAATATAGAACCAGAAATACTAATTGTAGATGAAGCTTTAAGTGTTGGTGACGAAGAGTTTAGAAGAAAATGTATAAAGAAAATTAATCATTTATTAGAAAAAGATAATGTTACTTTATTATATGTAACACATGCAACAAGGACAGCAAAAGATTTTTGCAAAAGAGGAATGGTTATGCAAAATGGAAAACTAATATATGATGGAAACATAGATGAGGCAATGGATATATATAATGCAACTATAAAAGGATAGGGAGAGATTCAGTTGGAAGAACAAATAGAAGAAGCTATTGAAAAACTAAAAGAATTCAATCAAGAACAAATATTAGAGCTACTAGAATTGTTGAATAAAGATGAAAGAAAGATAATATCAAAACAAATTTTAGAATTAGATTTTGATAAAATTAATAGTTTATATAAGGAACTTAAAAATAAAGAAAAAATAAATTCAGATAATACAGAAGCTATAACAGCTGTTAATAAAGATAAATTAGAAACCAGTGAATTAGAAAAATATAATGAATTAGGTAAAAACATAATATGTAATAATCAATATGCTGTTGTTACTATGTCAGGTGGACAAGGAACAAGATTAGGGTATGATGGACCAAAGGGGACATTTAAAATTGATATAAGGCCAGAATCAAAATATTTGTTTGAAATATTAGCAGATAGATTAAAAGAAGCAAATAAAAAATATAATGTAACAATACCTTGGTATATTATGACAAGCACAGAAAATAATGATGATATTGTTGAATTTTTTAAATTACATAAATACTTTGGATATCCTAAAGAATCGATAATGTTCTTTGAACAAGGAAATTTACCATTAATAACTGTTGATGGCAAATTAATAATCGGAAGTAATAAAAAGATAAAAGTTGCAGCAGATGGAAATGGCGGAATATTTAAATCTATGTTTAAAAATTCTGTGTTGGAAGACATGAAAAAAAGAAATATAAAATGGATATTTATTGGGTCAATAGATAATGTTTTATTGAAATTAGATGACATAACATTACTAGGACTAGCAGAGGATAGAAAAGTTGAAATCGCAACTAAATCTATATTAAAAAATTCACCTGAAGAAAAAGTTGGAGCTATTTGTAAACAAAATGGAAAAATACGAGTAATTGAATATTCTGAAATGTCAGAAGAAATGAAGCAAAAGAAAAATGAAGATGGAGAATTAGCTTTTGGTGAATCTCATATTATGTGTAATTTATTTAGTATTAATGCATTAGATAAACTATCTGATAAACAATTACCATATCATATTGCATTTAAAAAATCTGATTATTTGAATAAAGAGGGAGTAATTGTAAAAGTAGAAACTCCAAACATTTATAAATTTGAAACATTCATATTTGATGCATGGAAATATTTTGATGATATTGCAATTTTAAGAGGAAAAAGAGAAGAAGATTTTGCACCAGTAAAAAATGCAACAGGAATAGATAGTCCAGAAACAGCAATAAAGTTGTATGAAGCTTATTATAAAATATAGTAAAATATAAGGAGGAATTTTAAAATGAGTATTTTAGTTACTGGAGGAGCAGGTTTTATAGGGAGTCATACAGTAGTAGAATTACTAGAAGAAAATGAAGACATAATAATTGTAGATAATTTTATAAACAGTAAACCAGATGTTTTAGACAAAATAAAAGAAATCACTAAAAAAGATTTTAAATTTTATGAAGTAGATATGCTAAATGAAGAAAAAATGGAAGAAATATTTAAAGAAAATAATATAGAAGCAGTAATTCATTTTGCAGGTTTAAAAGCAGTAGGAGAATCTGTTGAGAAGCCAATAGAGTATTATCACAACAATATAACAGGTACATTAGTATTATTAAAATTAATGAAAAAATACAATTGTAAAAAGATTATATTTAGTTCTTCTGCAACAGTTTATGGAACTCCAAAAGAAGTACCTATTAAAGAAGATTTTCCATTATCAACAACTAATCCATATGGAAGTACTAAATTAATGATAGAACAAATATTAAGAGATGTATGTGTAGCAGATAAGGAATTTTGTGCAATATTATTAAGATATTTTAATCCTATAGGAGCTCATAAAAGTGGTTTATTAGGGGAAAATCCTAACGGAATACCAAACAATTTAATGCCATACATAAATCAAGTAGCTTTAGGAAAATTAGATCATTTAAATGTATTTGGAAATGATTATCCAACAGTAGATGGAACAGGAGTAAGAGACTATATACATGTTGTAGATTTAGCTAAAGGACATGTTAAAGCATTGGCAAAGGCAAGAGAAATTACAGGAGCAGAAGCATATAATTTAGGAACAGGAAGAGGATATTCTGTTTTAGAAATAGTAAAAGCTTTTGAAAATTCAAATAATATAAAAGTAAAATATGAAATAACAGCAAGAAGACCAGGAGATATAGCTGAATGTTATGCAGATCCAACAAAAGCAAAAGAAGAATTAGGTTGGACAGCAAATAAAACTTTAGATGAAATGTGTAAAGATTCTTGGAATTTTACTAAAAAATCAATTTAATATTATAAATAAATTGAGAAAGGATAATAATTAATGAATTTAGCAAACAAATTAACTATATTTAGAATATTATTAGTATTAGTAATGGTTATAATCTCATATATACCAATTAGTGGGAAGTTTTTTGATATAGAAATTAGTATGATAATAATTAATATAATATTTATCATAGCATCAATAACAGACAAGTTGGATGGAACTATTGCTAGAAAAAGAAATCAAATAACAGACTTTGGAAAATTTTTAGACCCAATAGCAGATAAAATGTTAGTATTATCTGCTATGTTAATATTAGTAGAAAAAAATTTATTACCAGCATTTATACCAATAATAGTATTAATAAGAGAATTTGCCGTATCTGGATATAGATTAATTGCTGTTGAGAAAGATGGAAAAGTTATAGCTGCTAATATATGGGGAAAAATAAAAACAGTAACACAAATGGTGGGCATAAGCTTAATGTTTTTAACGAGATTTCCATACTTTGCTTTTCTACATAGAGCATCATCCTTTAAAGAAACATACAATTCTGCGTATATTTATATGAATACAGGAGAGTATATTATAAATATTTTGGCAAGTATTATGATAACTGTATCAGTAATTGCAACAATAATTTCAGGATGGAAATATTTAAAAGAAGGAAAAGAATTATTGTTAAAAGATTGTTAGAATAATAAAAAATGAAGAGTTAATATGAGGTTTTTATATGAACAAAACAAAAGCAAAGAAAAGAATTGAAGAGCTAAGAAAAGAAACAGCATATCATGCTAAAAAATACTATGATGATGATAATCCAGAAATTAGTGACTTTGAATATGATATGTTAATGTTAGAATTACGAAATTTAGAAAAAGAGTATCCAGAATTAGTATCTAATGATTCATTAACACAAAAAGTTGGCGGAAATGTAAAAGAAGGATTCACTAAAGTTACTCATGAGGTCCCATTACAAAGCTTGCAAGATATTTTCAATTTTGATGATTTATATTCTTTTGATGAGAGAATGAAAGAACAAGCACAAAAATATAATAAAGAATTAAAATATGTAGTAGAAACTAAAATTGATGGTTTATCTGCAGCCTTAGAGTATAAAGATGGTGAATTCGTAAGAGGAGCAACAAGGGGAAATGGATTAGTTGGCGAAGATGTAACTAAAAACATGCTAACAATTAAAAATATACCTAAAAAACTAAAAGAAAAAATTGATATAACAGTAAGAGGCGAAGTATTTATTGGCAGTAAGGAGTTCGAAAAACTAAATGAGGAAAGAAGTTTAGAAGAAGAGCCACTTTTTGCAAATGCAAGAAATGCAGCAGCAGGGTCACTAAGACAATTAGACAGCAATATTACAGCTAAAAGGCCATTAGATATTTTTATTTTTAATGTACAAAAATCAGATACTATTAAGTTTAATTCACACTATGAATCATTATTATATTTAGAAAAAATAGGTTTCAATGTAAATCCAGTAAAAATATTATGCAATACAATAGAAGAAGTTATAAAAGCTATTAATAAAATTGGAGAAGAAAGAAAAAATTTAAGCTTTGGAATTGATGGAGCAGTAATAAAAGTAGACGATCTAGATTTAAGAGAAAAAATAGGAAGTACTGCAAAAGTTCCTAAATGGGCAATAGCATATAAGTATCCGCCAGAAAAGAAGGAAACAATTTTAAAAGATATAGTTTGCCAAGTAGGGAGAACACGGAGCAATTACTCCTCTTGCAATTATTGAGCCTGTTGTTGTTGCAGGATCAACAATATCAAAAACTACACTTCATAATGAAGATTTCATAATAGAAAAAGATTTGAAAATAGGTGACCATATATATATTCAAAAAGCAGGAGATGTTATTCCAGAAGTAGTAGGAGTATTAAAAGAAAAAAGAACAGGTAAAGAAAAAAATTTTGAGATGCCTAAACAATGTCCTATTTGTGGAGCAGAAGTAATTAGATTAGAAGGCGAATCCGTAAATAGATGTATAGGAATAGAGTGTCCAGCTAAAATGCTTAGAAATATTGTTCATTTTGTTTCTAGAGAAGCAATGAATATTGATGGATTAGGAGAGTCAATTATACAGCAGTTAATTGATAAAAAACTTATAAATAATATAGCAGATATTTATTATCTAACATATGATGATATTTCATCATTAAAAAAAGAAGGAAATAAGTTTACAAATAATCTTTTAACTGCAATAGAAGAAAGTAAACATAACGACTTGGATAGAATAATTTGTTCTTTAGGAATTAGAAATGTAGGCAGTAAACTAGCAAAAGTACTAGCTAAAGAATTCAAAAACATGGATAACCTAATGCAGGCAAGCTTAATTAGATTAAATAGTATACATGATATTGGTGAAGTAACAGCTAATTATATATATGATTTTTTTAGACAAGAACAAACTATAGATTTAATAAACAGACTAAAACAAGCAGGTGTAAATATGAACTACTTAAAAGAAGAATCAGGAGATGAAAGATTCTATGGAAAAACATTTGTACTAACAGGTAGTCTAGATAAATATACAAGAGAAGAAGCTAGTAAAATTATAGAGGATTTTGGAGGAAAAACTTCAAGTTCTGTTTCTAAAAAGACATCATATTTACTTGCTGGAGAAGATGCTGGCAGCAAATTAAAGAAAGCAAAAGAGTTGGGCGTAAAAATAATATCAGAAGATGAATTTGATGCAATGATATAAGAGAGGATATTAATGGAAAATTATAAGTTTAGTGATTTTGAAAAAGATTTAGAAAAAGGTTTTCAAATATATTTAACATTTGTAAATAATAGATACCTTATATATAAAACGAATACAAACTGTTATACACAAGAATTGGTGGAATATGATGAAAAAAATCCTCAACCAAGAGTAACAATAATAACATATAAAAGATTAAAAGAAATATTTAAATATTCTGAAGAACTTGAATATAAAATGTAAATAAAAAATTTTCTATTATATTAAAAGAGCGACTTTATGTCGCTCTTTTGGGTTCAACCATAATGCTGTTGTATTTAGAAAAAGTAACAAAACCAGGCCTTGAATTTTTAGGCTTTTTTATAAATTTAATTGTGGTATATTGAACTTCAACTTTAGAAGAATCTTTACATTTAGAATAATATGCAGCAATAGATGCACATTTTTTTAATAACTCTTCAGAAACATCAATATTAGTTTTTTTCCTTAATAATACATGGCTACCAGAATTATCTTTTACATGAAACCAAATATCTTCTTTATTTGCAACTCTAAAAGTTATAAAGTCATTTTGCTTATTATTTTTTCCAACTAAAACTTCATATCCATCTATATTTAATACTAAATAAGAAGATAAAGAATCATTTTTTTTATCTATTTTTTTATTATTTATATCATTTTTATTTAAGATATTTTCTTGTATTTCTAAATATATTTCATCTATTTCTTTAATAGTTGAAGAAGTATTAAGTGAATAAATAATACTTTCTAAATATTCAATTTCTTTTCTAGTTTGAATTTTTTGTTCAGAGACAATTTTTAGTGTGTTTTTTAATTTATTATATTTTTTGAAAAATAGTTTAGCATTCATAGAAAGTGAATATTTTTTATCTAATTTTATATCAATTAAATTATTATTATCATAATAATTTTCTAAAGAAATGGAATCAATATTTACATTATTATTAAATCTATATAAATTAGAAGTAATAAGCTCACCATACAATTTATACTCATCCATTTTATTACAATCTTTTAATTTATTATTTATATTCAATAATTTTTTTTCATATTTTTTTAAAATATTTAAAATAACTTTTAAAATATTTTTTCTATAATTCTCAAAATTATCATTTTCTTCTTTAAAGGTATAATATGTATCCAAAAAAGTATTAACATCTAAATTTGATATGTTTTCGGATGAAATAAGTACATAATCTTTTTTGTTATTAAAAAAGTAATATTCACATTTAAAATGCAAAGTGTCTATATTTAATATTAATTTTTGAATATAATTAAAGAAAATTTTTATATCATTAGTTGAAAAATTCTCATTATTTAAATTTAATGTTGAAACTATATAAGAGGTAAAAACTTTACTAAAACCATAAAATGTACTTGATATAGAATCAATTAAATTTTTATTAGAATTTGCTACTGTATTTTTAAAATTTTCTAAACTAGTTTCATTAATCTTTAATTTTGTTGATGCGGGTAAAGTATAAGGATTAGCAGGTAATATGTTTCTATCTGCTGAAATGTGTCTTAGAGAATCTATAATTATATTATCATTATTTACTAAGATTATATTACTATGTTTACCCATAAGCTCAATTATTAATTTTTTAGATATTAAATCATTTAGTTCATTATAAGTTTCAAAGTTAATAGTAACAATTCGGTCAAATCCATTAGTTTCAATATCAGTAATTTTAGCACTAATTAAATGTTTTCTTAAAAGCATACAAAAAGAACTTGGCGTAATAGGATTTGATTTTTTATTACTGCTTAAATATAAACAACAAAAAGCAGAATTTATATTAATATCTAAATTATATTTAGAAGAATTGGAATATATATTAATAACTATTTCATCTTTATTAGGTTGAAAAATTTTGGAAACTTTACCACCAATTAAAAATGAATGTAATTCACTAACTGTAGCCTTATTTATAAAACCATCAAAAGCCATTTTTTATCTCCTTTACAAAACTTAATTAAGATTATACAACAATATAGTTAAATATTCAATAATTGTTTGCAATATAAAAAGTAACAAAAACCTCATAAATAGCCGAAAATATTAGTTTTTTCTATTGACATTTTATGAATTGCTGAATTATAATACAGATATAGTTTTTGAAGAAGGATTGTATCATTATGAGTAACATAAGCGCATTTTACACAACAGATAACAATTATAGCATTAAAAGTGACGAACAATTAATAGCACTAATTAAATCAGGAGATAAAATTGCAATCGACTTTCTAATTGAAAAATACAAAGATTTAGTAAATAAGAAGGTTGGAAAATATTTTATGATTGGTGCTGAAAAAGAAGATATTATTCAAGAAGGAATGATAGGGCTATTTAAAGCAATACAAAGTTTTGATTCTACTAAGCAAAATTCATTTAAGACATTTGCAAACTTATGTATAGAAAGGCAACTTATTACAGCTATAAAAACATCAAATAGACAGAAACATATGCCATTAAATTCATATTTATCACTTAGTTCTTCAGCATATAATAATGAGGAAGATGGAGATACTTCTATGATAGAATTTTTTGATTCACATACAACAGAAGATCCTCTAGAAACTATTACTAAAAAGGAATATTATAAAAAAGTAGAAAATACTATAGATAAATCATTAAGTACATTTGAAAAACAGGTATTACAAAGATTTATTAAAGGAGAAAGCTATCTAACAATAGCAGAACAATTAAATTCTCCAGTAAAATCAGTAGACAACGCAATACAGAGAATAAGAAAAAAAGCTATAAAAGGTATGGCAGAAAATGAATATTAATGATTTGCTAGAAACAAAAAAATAGTTTCTTGTTTCTAGTATAAATGCTTCTATAGCTCAGTAGGTAGAGCACAGCCATGGTAAGGCTGGGGTCGCCGGTTCAATTCCGGCTGGAAGCTCCATAAAATAAAATTATGAAAATCGACTTCTAAAGTCGATTTTTTATCTACTATAAATTTTCTTGCAATAATATTTTATTTCATATATAATGATGTCGAAATATTATAATAGGAGGAAAATTAAATGACTCAAGCTGATAGAAATTTTATAGAAACATGCAAAAAGATATTAGATGAAGGATATTCATCAGAAGGAACTAATGTAAGAACACGATGGCAAGATGGAGAAGAAGCAAATTATATTTCAATAGTAGGAGTTAGTAATGTATATGATGTTGGAAAAGAATTCCCAATGATTACACTTAGAAATAACTCTAAAACTGTTATAAGAGCAATAGATGAGATATTATGGATATGGCAAAAGAAATCAAACAACATTAAAGATTTAAATTCTCATATTTGGGATCAGTGGGCAGATGAAAATGGTAGTATAGGTAAAGCTTATGGATATCAGCTAGGTAAAAAATATAAATTTAAAACAAAAGATGGAATAAAAGAAATGGATCAAGTTGATTATGTATTATATTTATTAAATAATGACCCAGCTAGCAGAAGAATTATGACTAATATATTTAATCATGAAGAGTTAAAAGATATGAATTTAGAGCCTTGTGCATATGGCACACAATGGCTAGTAAAAGGGGGAAAATTACACCTAATACTAAATCAGCGTTCTCAAGACATGCTTGCAGCAAACGGATGGAATACAATGCAATATGCAGCACTTTTATGTATGTTTGCTCAGGTAGCTGGTTTAGAAGTAGGAACTTTAACACATAACATAGGAGATTGTCATATATATGATAGACATATTCCATTAATAAAAAAATTGATAGAAGCAGATACAATGGAAGTTTCTCCTAAATTAGTAATTAATAATAATACTAAAAATTTTTACGAATTTAAGGTAGAAGATTTTGAAATTAAGGATTATGATTATAATAAAGATATAAATTTAGGAAAAATACCAGTAGCTATATAAGTAAGAGAGGAATGAAAAATAATGTTAAGTATAATAGTAGCAGTTGCTAAAAATAATGTTATAGGAAAAGATAATCAACTAATTTGGCATTTGCCAGAAGATTTGAAGAGATTTAAAGAAATCACATCAGGTCATACAATAATAATGGGAAGGAAAACTTTTGAATCGTTAGGAAGAGTATTACCGAATAGAAAACATATTATATTATGCAATGATGCAGATTTAAACATAAATGATGAAAATGTTACAATTGTTGATGACATTAATAGATTAGGAGAATATATAAATAAAGAAGAAGAAAACTTTATAATAGGAGGCGCAACTATTTATAAACTAATGCTTCCTAAAGTAGACAAATTATATATTACTAAAATAAATCAAGAATTTGATGGCGATGTGTATTTTCCAGAAATCAGCGAAGAAAACTGGAAAATTACACAACGAGTAAAAGGAAAAAAAGATGAAAAAAATCCATATGATTATGAATATATTACATATGAAAAAATATAACTAAAATTATTGAATAAATTTATCATATATTGTAAAATAAAGTTGTAAAATAAATAAAAGGAGGAAATTTTATATGTATGCTGACAATTTATATTTAAGTGCAAGTTCAAATATGACAGATGCTGGGTATGCAGCTTTAGGAGGAGTAGTAGGAGGAGCTTTTGCAGGAATGATGATGGGAATAGTTTTCATTTCTATATGTATAGGAGTTTTAACTATTATTGCAAACTGGAGATTATTTAGCAAAGCTGGACAAGCAGGATGGAAATCAATTATACCAATATATAACTTAGTTATTTTATTTAGAATAGCTGGAGTATCACCATGGTGGATATTGGGATATTTTGCAGCATGGGTACCTTTTGTAGGATGGATATTATCAGTTGGAGTTTCAATTTATGTAATGGTTAAACTTGCTAAAGCATTTGGAAAAGGTGACGGATTTGCAGTAGGTTTAATATTATTAAATACAATATTTATAATGATATTAGCATTTGGAAGTTCAGAATATCAATTAAATAATTCTTCAGAAGTAAAAGCAGAATAAAAAAATTCTTACTATATAAGTAATATAAAAAATTCTTAGTGAATAACTAAGAATTTTTTTGTGCTTATTAAATTAAGTAAATTTCATTTACTTTTGAATATGTTTATGATATTATAATACACGAAAATGAAAATATAAATAAAGGAGTAATAATAAATGAAAATAGGTATTGTAGGGCTTCCTAATGTCGGAAAAAGTACAATGTTTAATGCAATTACCAATGCAGGAGCAGAATGTGCAAATTATCCATTTTGTACAATAGAACCAAATGTTGGAGTGGTTCCTGTTCCAGATGAAAGACTTGATGCTTTAACTAAAATGTATAATCCACAAAAAACTACACATGCAGTAATTGAATTTGTAGATATTGCAGGGCTAGTTAAAGGAGCAAGTAAAGGAGAAGGATTAGGTAATAAATTTTTATCACATATTAGAGAAGTAGATAGCATAGTAGAAGTAGTTAGATGTTTTGAAAATCCAAATGTTGTTCATGTGGATGGAAATATTAACCCAACTAGAGATATAGAAACAATAAATTTAGAATTAATATTTGCAGATTTGGAAACAATAGAAAAAAGATTAGAAAGAGCAAGAGTGAAACTAAAAGCAGATAAAAAAGCTAAACTAGAAATAGATGTATTAGAAAAAATAAAAACAAGTTTAGAAGCAGGTATATCAGCAAGAAGTATAGAATTAACAGAAGAAGAAAAAGAATATATAAAAGATGTATATCTTTTAACAGCAAAGCCAATACTTTATATAGCAAATGTTTCTGAAGAACAATTAAATAAAACAGATAGTGATGAATATGTTCAACAAGTAAAGGAATATGCAAGTAGAGAAAGAGCTAAAGTAATTCCATTATGTGTAAAAATAGAAGAAGAATTGTCTTCTTTAGATGGCGAAGATAAACAAGAAATGCTAGAGGCATTAGGATTAAAAGAATCAGGATTAGACAAAGTAGTAAAAGCAAGTTATGACTTATTAGGACTAATGTCATTTTTAACTGCAGGTGAGCCAGAAGTTAGAGCGTGGACAATAAAAAAAGGCACAAAAGCACCAGAAGCAGCAGGAAAAATTCATTCTGATATTCAAAGAGGTTTTATAAAAGCTGAAGTAGTAAGTTTTGGTGATTTAATGAGAGAAGGATCTATGAATGCAGTTAGAGAGAAGGGGCTTCTAAGAATGGAAGGAAAAGAATATGTTATGCAAGATGGTGATATTGTTTTATTTAGGTTTAATGTATAGATATTGTGTTTGAGAAAATAACTTCAAACTAAATATAAATTTAACGAAAAGGAGAAAAGAAAATGAGTGAAGAAACTAAAGAATTAAAAAACAAATTATTTAATAAAAAAGAAAATGGTTGGCTTAAAGTTGACGAAGAAAAAAATAAATTAATAATGAATTTTTCTGACGAATTTATTTATTTTCTTAACAAAGGAAAAACAGAAAGGGAATGTGCAAGTTTTGCTAAGAAAATGTTAAATGAAAACGGATTTAAATGTATATGCGAATATGAAAGATTAAATCCGGGAGATAAGGTATATTATATAAATAAAAATAAAAGCGTATATGCAGCAATTATAGGAAACCAAAAAGTTGAAGACGGATTAAATATTGTAGGAGCACATATTGATTCACCAAGATTAGACTTGAAACCAAATCCATTATATGAAGAAGGTGGATTTGCATATTTTAAAACACACTATTATGGCGGAATTAAAAAATATCAATGGACAACAATACCTTTAGCAATACATGGTGTGGTTATAAAAACTAATGGAGAAAAAGTAACTATAAATATAGGAGAAGATGAAGAAGATCCAATATTTACAATAACAGACCTTTTACCACATTTAGCACAAGAACAAATGGAAAGAAAATTAAAAGAAGGAGTAAAAGGAGAAGATTTAAACTTATTAATTGGAAGTAGACCATATAATGACAAAGATATTGAAGAAAAAGTAAAATTGAATATTTTAAATATTTTAAATAAAAAATATGGAATTGTAGAAGAAGATTTCTTAAGTGCAGAATTAGAATTAGTACCTGCATTCAAGGCAAGAAGCTTAGGATTTGATAGTAGTATGGTTGCGGGATATGGACAAGATGACAGAGTATGTGCATATACTGCTATAAGAGGGTTATTAGATACAAAATCACCAGAAAAAACAGCTGTAATGATATTATCAGATAAAGAAGAAATTGGAAGCGTGGGAAATACAGGAATGGAATCATTAATATTTGATTATTTCATATCTAAGATTTTAAATAAAACAGGAGAAAACAAACCAGATTTAATTAGAAAAGTATTTTGCAATTCAAGAATGTTATCATCAGATGTAGATGCTGGATACGATCCAATATATGCTAGTGTTTCAGATACAAAAAATGCTGGATATTTAGGAAAAGGAATCGCAGTAGTAAAATATACTGGAGCAAGAGGAAAATCTGGAGCATCTGATGCAAATGCAGAATTTGTTGCAGAAATAAGAAAAATGCTAAATGATAATAATATATCTTATCAACTTACAGAATTAGGAAAAGTAGATGTTGGAGGCGGCGGAACAATTGCATATATTTTAGCTAATAAAGGAGTAGATGTAATTGATTGTGGTGTGCCGGTATTATCAATGCATGCACCATATGAAGTAACATCAAAATATGATATTTATTGCGCATATGAAACATACAGAGCTTTTTGGAATTAAAAAGAACAATGGTAGAAAATAAAAAAATGTGATTATAAAAATCACATTTTTTTATTTATTTTCTTCATTATTTTTTATAGTCATAACTTCTTTACCTTTGTAATATCCACAGTTAGAACATACTCTGTGTGGTAATACAGTTTCATGACAATGTGGGCAAGTAGCTAATGTTTTGTTTTCTAATTTCCATGTAGATCTTTTTAAATGTGTTCTAGCTTTTGACCATCTTCTTTTTGGTTGTGCCATTTCAATCCCTCCCCTGAATGCGATATTTCTATCTATATAAATTTTAATCTAAATTAAGTCACTATAAAAGTATACAATTTTTTTATTTATTTGTCAAGAGAGAGCAAATGAATTTGTCAGTAAATTTGAAATATTATTAAATTTGTGGTATTATTATATTGTATATGTGGTTAAAAAGCCATAATACAGAAAAGATCATACACAAAATAAAAGGAGAAGTGATATGTTTTACAAATTCAGATATCAATCTGATAATGTTCGGGTATTATCCAAATGCAGATTGACCCAAGAAGAAGTGCAAGCAATAATAAAACTTGTAAAAGAGAGTTTAAATGCAAGGACGATTTGGTATGAATCGTCCATGAGGGAAATCCCAAGGGAAATATATCATCTTTTAGAAGATGATATAAAATTGAAAATGGTAAAAACAAAGCAATCTATATCTGGCAAAATCATTATAAAAATTATTTTGTAGTATGATGAACAAAAGCGTGGTTTTATAAACTGCGCTTTTCTCATATAGTATGAAATTTCTCATTTTCTACTATATGAAAAAATATATTTATTTAAATATGTATTTTCATTATTAATAAAATATGATATAATAACAAACATAGAAAGGTGGAAAAATATGCCTAAAAGAGTTGATAAAATAAATTATTATTTAGATATTGCGGAAACGGTAGCTGAAAGAGGAACATGTCTTAGAAAAGATTATGGATGCATAATAGTAAAAAATGATGAAATAATATCAACCGGATATAGTGGAGCACCTAGAGGAAGAATAAACTGTATAGATTTAGGATATTGTATGAAAAAGAAAATCTATCCAGATGTACATCATGGAGGACACGATGCATGCAGAAGTGTTCATGCAGAACAAAATGCTATTATAAGTGCAGCTAGAAAAGATATGTTAGATTCAACAATGTTTCTAGTTGGTAGAAGAAAAGATAATAAAAAATACGAAGAAGGAGCGATGTCCTGCCAAATGTGTAGAAAAATGATAATCAATGCAGGAATAAAAGAAGTTATTGTTAGAATTTCTAAAACAAAATATATAAAAGTAAATGTACAAGAATGGATTGATAATGACGATTTATTAAAAGGAAAAACAACTTACTAGAAAGGAAAATTTAAAATGGCAAAACCAATTGTAGCAATAGTGGGAAAACCAAATGTAGGAAAATCTACATTTTTCAATTATATAATAGGACAAAGAATATCTATTGTTGAAGATACACCAGGAGTTACAAGAGATAGAGTATATGGAGAAACAACTTGGAGAGATAGAGAGTTTACATTAGTAGATACAGCAGGTATAGAAGAAGAAAGTCAGGATATAATTGTTAATCAAATGAGAAAACAAGCAGAGATTGCTATTAATATAGCTGATGTAATATTATTTTTAACAGATTTAAAACAAGGTGTTACAGCAGCAGATAAAGATATTGCATTAATGTTAAAAAAATCAAAGAAAAAAATCATATTAGTATGTAACAAAGCAGATAATTTTGGAAAAGAATCAGATGATATATATGAATTTTATAATTTGGGTATAGGAGAACCAATGCCTATTTCCGCTGCTAATGCAAAAGGAATAGGAGATGTATTAGATAAGGTATATGAAGCATTACCAAAACAAAAAGAAAAAGATGATGATGATGAAATAATTAAAGTTGCAGTAATAGGAAAACCAAACGTAGGAAAATCATCATTAATTAATAGAATATTAGGGGAAGAAAGATTAATTGTAAGTAATATAGCAGGTACAACTAGAGATGCAATAGATTCATATTTTGAAAATGAATTTGGAAAATATAAATTCATTGATACAGCTGGAATAAGAAAAAAGAGTAAAGTAAAAGAATCAATAGAAAAGTTTAGTATTATGAGAACCTTGTTAGCCATTGAACGCTCTGATGTGTGTTTGATGATGATTGATGCAACAGAAGGTGTTACTGACCAAGATGCAAAAATAGCAGGAGAAGCACATGAAGCTGGAAAAGGCATAATTCTAGTTGTTAATAAATGGGATGAGATAGATAAAGATACTAACACTATTGAAAAATTTAAAAAAGATATATATAATAAATTAGCATATTTAAATTATGCACCTATCATTTTTATATCTGCAAAAACAGGTCAAAGAGTTAGTAAATTATATGAATTAATAAATAATGTAGCAAGTCAAAACGCAATAAGAGTAAATACATCTATGCTAAATCAAGTATTAAATGAGGCCATTGCAATAGTACAACCTCCAACTGATAAAGGAAAAAGGTTAAAAATATTTTATATTACGCAGCCAAGTACAAAACCACCAACTTTTGTAGTTTTTGTAAATGATAAAGAATTATTTCATTTTTCTTATCAGAGATATTTAATAAATCAATTAAGAAAAGAATTTGGGCTACAAGGAACACCTGTAAGGTTGATTGTTAGAGAAAAATTAGAAAAAGATATTTAAACAAAGGAGAAAATAAAAATGTTACCTTATTATATTATAATTGGAATAATAGCTTATTTAATTGGAAGTGTTAATTTTTCTATTTTAATAAGCAAAAAAAAGGCAGGGTTTGATATAAGAGAAAAAGGAAGTGGCAATGCAGGAACTACTAATATGCTTAGAAGTGTAGGAAAAGGAGCAGCATTAATAACTCTTATACTAGACATATTAAAAGGAATTATTTCTATACTATTTTCAATATTCTATGGTTTTATATTATATAAAATTTGGAATATACATGTTGATCCTGCAATATTAGTACAAATTTCAGGAATATGCGTTATATTAGGACATACATATCCTATATACTTTGGATTTAAAGGTGGAAAAGGGGTTGCTACTGCATTAGGAATATTATTAATAACTAACTGGCATATAGGAATTATTTGTTTAGTTTTTGCATTGATATTAATAATAATGACAAAAATGGTTTCTGTTGGAGCTCTGGGAGCAGCAATATTATTTCCAGTTTTAACATTATTTAGTTATGAAACATATTTTATAGAACCAGGAAATTACATTATATATAGTATATTAATTGCTGTTATAGTTTGTTTTAATCATAGATCAAACATTAAAAGACTTATGAATGGAAACGAAAATAAAATATCTTTTAAAAATACTAAATAAGGAGAAATGTAATGAAAACTATAGCAATTATAGGTAGTGGTAGTTGGGGAATGGCACTAGGAATACATTTAGCTAATATAGGAAACAATGTAAAAATATGGTCATTCTTGCAAGAAGAAGCAGACATTATTAATATAGAAAGGAAATGTAAATTCTTACCTAATGTTGATAAAATACCAAATAATATCACAGCTACAACTAATTTTGAGGAATGCATAAGTAAATCAGATTACATATTTCATGTAACACCATCAAAATTTACGAGAAATATTGTAAAAGAGTATAAAAAATTTGTAGATAATCAACCTATTATATTATGTTCCAAAGGATTTGAATCAGACACATTATCTACTTTAGATGAAATTTTTAAAGAAGAACTACCAAATAATGAACTTGTAGTATTTTCAGGACCTAGCCATGCAGAAGAAGTTTCAAATAAAATACCAACTGCTATGGTTCTAGCGGGGGAAAATAACAAATTATTATTTGATTTACAAGATTTAATGATGAATGAATATATGAGAATATATTTATCAAATGATCTTAAAGGAGTTGAGCTTGGAGGAGCACTAAAGAATATAATAGCTTTTTGTGCAGGTATGTTAGTGGGAATGAACTTAGGTGATAACTCTTTTGCAGCTTTAATTACTAGAGGACTAAAAGAAATTTCGAGATTAGGTGTAGCATTAGGCGGAAAATATGAAACTTTTTATGGGCTATCAGGTTTAGGAGACTTAATTGTTACATGTGCTAGTAAGTATAGCAGAAATAGAAAAGCCGGAATATTAATAGGTCAAGGAAAAACAATAGAAGAAACACGAACGGAAGTTGGAATGACTATTGAAAGTATAGATAATATAGAAGTTGCATATGAATTAAAAAATAAATATAAAATAGATATGCCAATTGTTACAACAGTTTATGATGTATTATATAATAACTTAAAACCAAATATGGCAGTAAAAGAACTAATGCTTAGAGATAAAAAATTTGAATAAAAATTTTTTTATTGATAAAAATATTTAAAGGAGGTATTAATATGGATTTTTTTAACAAATTAGGAAACATGGCAAGTGAAACTTACAAAAAAACAAGCAAAAAGACAGGAGATTTAGCAAAAGAAGCAAAAATTAGAATGAAAATGAATGAGGATAAGGCTCATGTAAAAGACTTATATGAAGAAATAGGAAAGATAGTATATCAAAAACATTTAAAGAAGGATGAAATATCTATAGAAGAGGATTTAAATTCATATTGTACACAAATAGATGAATTATCAGAAAACATAGAAAAATCATTAGACACATTATTAGCTTTAAGAGGAAAAAGAGTGTGTGAAAATTGTCATTCTGAAATAGATAACAAAGTTAAATTCTGTCCTTCATGTGGAAAAGAACAACCAGAAATAAAAATTGAAGAAGTAACAGAGGATTCAGAAAAAGATAAAAATGAAGAAAAAGCAGAAGTAAAAGAAGCAGAAATAGTAGAAGAAAAAAAGGAAGATTAGAATTTTAAAAGAGCAGGTAGTTTTGTGCCTGCTCTTTAATATGGAAATCTTTCAAAAATATATCGTATAATTCTATCTGCATTTGTAGAAGTTATATTAATAAAAATATTCTTATCAAAACTAACCCACATATTTATTTTAAACTTATCATTATTATCTATAAAAGCTCCAATTATATCACTGATTTCTACAGAATTGTCAAAACACTTTTCCCATTTGAAATCATTTTTTATATCTAAATTATTATCATAAAAAGCTCCTAGAAATTTTTTTATTTCCCCTTTTTTATCACTATATAAATTTACAATTGTACTCACAATAATCACCTAATTATATTATTTGTTCTTATCAATTTGATATACAGAGAATAAAAGGTAATTATTTGAGAAATAATAAAAAATAGGTGAAAAGTATGAAAAATAATAATAAAATTATTATTTTTATTTTTATATTATTATTTTTAATATTTATTAGTATTTATATTTTTTTACTATTTAATACACAAAAAAATGAAGAAGAAATATTAGCAGAAAAAGCAAATTCACAAATATTATATTTAGATAATGAAATTATTGACATTGCAAACTTAGCTAATAATATTAATTTAAATATTAAAGAAAAAGATAATTTGAATAAAAATACTAATTGGGAAGAAATAGAATTAAAACTTAATTCTATATATGAAGGATGGAATTCTATTATTATAGATTTAAATTCATTAGGAATAAAAAACACAGACTTAACAAATTTTGGAAGAAAAATCGATGATGTAATGATTTCATCCAAAAATCAAGATAAAGCTAATATGTTGAATAATTTGTGCGATTTATATTATTTTTTGGTTATTTATACAAACTCATATAATAGCAATGAAGAACTAAAAAATAATATAGCTACAAAATATTACTTACTAAAATCTTATTCTGCTTTGGAAAAAGAAAATTGGATAATAGCCAAAGAAAACATTATTAAGGCTGAAAATAGTTATTATAATAATATAAATAACATAGAAACAAATAATTTTTATCGAAATAAAACTTACGTATCAATAAAAGAACTAGAAAACATAGTAAATTCAAAAAAAATTGATATATATTATTTAAAATATATAATAGTACTTAACAATATTAAATATCAATAATCAGTAGAATTGACTTTTTATATAAATTGTAGTACAATAAAAAAATAGTAAGCCGAATAGTCGCTGGTAGAAACCGCAAGGTTCTACGAGAGGAAAGTCCGGGCTCCATAGAGCAATGATGCTGGTTAACGGCCAGTAAGGGAAACCTTAAGGAAAGTGCAACAGAAAATTACCGCTTAATTATATAATTAAGTAAGGATGAAAAGGCGAGGTAAGAGCTCACCGCTGGTATGGTAACATATCAGGCTGTGTAAACCCCATCTGGAGCAACACCTAAAAAAGAAGGCTAAGACTGCTCGTCATCTTCTTGAATTGGTGGCTTGAAATATATAGTAATATATATTCTAGATAAATGACTATTCAAGACAGAACCCGGCTTATAGACTTACTAAACATAAAAAGAAATAGGCTAAACCTATTTCTTTTTTATATAGTAGGAAATTCCTCGTTTTCTACTAGCATATGTAGGGGCGGACGCCTCTGTCCGCCCGAGCGGAATTTGTTCCGCATATTAATAGTTAATAATCTATTAATATCATCAGGAATATCTGCTGTTATTTTTAGTCTTTTTTGAGTTAGAGGATGATTAAATATAACTTCATAAGCATGTAGAGCTTGTCTAGAAATAATATCCGATTGTGATCCATATAAAGAATCACCAAGAATAGGATGACCCATATAGCTCATATGTACACGGATTTGATGAGTTCTACCTGTTTTTAATATGCATTCAACTAATGAATAATTTTTATAAATGTTTAATAATTTTACATCAGTTATAGCTTCTTGACCGGCTAGGATTTACACATCTTTCAATTATACTTCCATCTTTTCTGGAAATTGGTTCATTTATAGTTAGGTTATTAAATTTTATTATTCCATCAACCAAAACTACATATTTTTTTTCAAATTGATTTAATTTCATTTGTTTTATTAAACATTCTTGGACATATTGATTTTTAGCAAATATTACTATTCCAGATGTATCTTTATCTAATCTATTAATTGGTCTAATTTTTCTTTTTAAACCTATCGAATCAAAATAGTATTTAACTCCATTTGAAAGACTATCTGTATAATGTTCCATTGAAGGATGAACAGGAATTCCGGCAGGTTTATTTAAAATTAAAAAGCATTCATCTTCATACAATATATTCAATGGTAATTGATTAGGTAAAATATTATCATTATCCTCATTAAAATCTAAGTTAACAGTTAAAATATCATTGATTTTATATTTGTAATATATATTTACAGGAGAATTGTTTATATAAATTTGATTTGCTTTTTTTAACTTTAATATTAATCTTTCAGATACGAAAAATTCTTCTTTTAAAATTTGTTTAATTGTTTCATATTTATTTGATTTTTCTATTATATATTTTAATTTCATAATGACTAAAGTATATAAAGAAATAAAACAAAAGTCAAATGATTTTTATAAGCGTTATAATTGCAAAACATTTATTATTATGATAAAATATTACAAAATTTATATTTGGAGGATAATGTGCTTACAAAATATAAAAAAGATAAAAATACAAAAAATAAAGATGATTTTGATTATAGTTTATTGGTAGATACAACTATTTTACTTGGAGAGATTATGTTAAAAAATGGGGCAGAAACAAATAGAGTTGAAAATGCCATGGATAAACTACTTAGAACTACTAAAATGAAACATATTGAAGCAGTAGTAATGACTACAAGCATAATAGTAACTTTGTCAGATCCATCAATTGAACACATTACAGCAGTATCTAGAATACATGACAGAAATACCAATTTAAACAGAGTACAATTAGCACATAGTTTAACAGAAGAATATTGCAATGGAAAAATAGATTTAGAAACATTATTTCATGAGTTAAAAACCATTAAAAATATAAATCAATATAACTTTGTTTTAAAAAACATGGCCTTAGCTTTAGTACCACCAGGTTTTACTATTATGCTTGGAGGAACAGTTATAGATTCACTTTCTGCTTTGATTTGTGGATGTATATTAGCTCTTTTAAATATTATGTTTAAATTTGTAAAAATAAATAATTTTACTAAAAACATATTTGAAATGATGTGTGTATCATTTGTTGCAGTATTTTTGAATACTATTATTTCAACAGATATACAGTCAGTAATAATAGGTTTTATAATGCCATATGTACCAGGAATAGCCATTACTAATGCAGCGAGAGATACTTTTAATGCAGATTATATGTCAGGAGCAGCCAGGTTATTAGATGCATTAGTTCAAGCTTTTTCAGTAGCATTAGGGGTATACATTGGATTGTTCTTAGGAAAAATATTTTTTGTTTAAGGAGAAAGTACATGATTTTTATACAATTTATTGCTGCTTTTATTGCAACAGCAGCATTTTCAATAACAATAGAAATACCTAAAAAATATATAGTAATTGCAGGATTAGTAGGAGGAACCGGATGGGTAATATACCTAGCATCCTCATACTTAGGAATTTCTGAAGTAGTATCTTATTTTATTTCTGCTTTAATTGTTACTATAATTTCAAAAATTTTATCTAAAGTGCTAAAAGCAGTGTCAACAATATTTTTAATACCAGGCATATTACCAATTGTACCAGGTGCTGCAATGTATAAAATGGTATATGCAATTATAAATAATAATTCAAGAGAAATAGGATATTATTTACTACAAGCAATACTTATAACTGGTGGAATAGCACTAGCATTCTTTATAGCAGAATCAATAAAAGAAATACAAATAATAAGAAAGGACAAAGAAAAAGTAGATGAGAATACGATTTAAACCATGGGCAAGACCAGAATTAGAAGCTAGTTATTTTTATGAAGACAATCCAGAAGATTTTAAGGGAAAATGGATTACAAAATTTAAAAATAAAGATAATCCAATCTATTTAGAATTAGGATGTGGAAAAGGTAGCTTTATATCAGAATTAGCATTTAGAAATCAAGATATAAATTACATAGCAATAGATTTAGTTGATGCTATGCTAGGACTAGCAAAAAGAAAAGTGGAAGAAAAATATAATTCCAATAATAAAAAAGTAGAAAATTTAATATTAGTAAGATATGATATTGAAAGAATAAACCAAATAATAGATGCAAAAGATGAGATAAAAAGAATATATATAAATTTTTGCAATCCTTGGCCTAAAGCAAAACATAAAAAGAAAAGATTAACACATACTAAACAACTAGAACATTATAAAGAATTTTTATCAATGGATTCTGAAATATTTTTTAAAACAGATGATGATGAACTATTTAATGACAGTATAAAATATTTTGAAGAAAGTGGTTTTATTGTATTAGCAAAAACTTTTGACTTACACAATGATGATATATTTGATGAAAAAAACATAGAAACAGAACATGAGAAAATGTTTTCAGATGAAGGAATAAAAATTAAAGCTTTAATAGCAAAGCTCGCATAAACAAAAGAAAAAGAACAGTAAAATGCTGTTCTTTTTCAATTATATTTTATAAAAATCCTTGTACTTTTCAACTTTTATTTGTATAATAATATAGATTTAAGAAAGGAGAATTTAAATGAATTTTATTGATACAATTAAAGAAAGAGCAAAGAAAGATATAAAAACAATAGTATTACCAGAAACCGAAGATATAAGAACACTTCAAGCAACAGAAAAAATCTTAAAAGAAGGTTTTGCTAAAATAATTTTAGTTGGAAACAAAGAAAAAACAGAAGAATTAGCTAACCAAAACAATATTAATATAGAAGGGGCAATCATCATAGACCCTGCCAAATCTGAAAAATATGATGAATATGTAAATAAATTTTTTGAATTAAGACAAAAAAAAGGAATTTCAATAGAAAAAGCAAAGGAAATAATGTTAAACAATGTTTATTTTGGAATGATGATGGTTAAATGCAAAGATGCAGATGGCTTAGTATCAGGTGCAGCACATTCTACTGCAGATACTTTAAGACCAGCACTTCAGATATTAAAAACAGCAGAAGGAACTAAACTTGTTTCAGCATTTTTTTTAATGGTAGTGCCAAATTGTGAGTATGGAGAAAATGGTACTTTTGTATTTTCAGATGCAGGACTAAATGCAAATCCAACAAGTGAAGAATTATCAGAAATTGCAATTTCTTCTGCTAATAGTTTTAAACAATTGGTAGGAAAAGAACCAAAAGTAGCAATGCTTTCTTATTCTACATATGGAAGTGCAAAATCTGAATTAGTTGAGAAAGTACAAAATGCAACTACAATATTAAAACAAAAAGCTCCAAATTTAAAAGCAGACGGAGAAATGCAATTAGATGCAGCGTTAGTCAAAGAAATTGGACGAAAAAAGGCTCCTGGAAGCGAAGTAGCAGGGCAAGCTAATACATTAATATTTCCTGATTTAAATGCTGGAAATATAGGATATAAATTAGTTCAAAGATTAGCAAAGGCAGAGGCTTATGGTCCACTATGTCAAGGAATTGCAAGACCAGTTAATGACTTATCAAGAGGATGTAGTAGTGATGATATTGTTGGAGTTGTAGCTATAACTGCAGTTCAAGCACAAGAATAAAATTTATAAAATAAAAGGGAATGTAAATGAAAAATAAGAAAATCAGAGTAGTGAATTATCCTAGATTTTTAATTTCAATACTGATTATTATAAGTATTATATTTGCTATATTTAAAATAAGCATTAATACATTACAAAATAAAAGTGAAAATTTAAAAGAAACCAATTCAAATAATGTATCTTATCAAATAACATTATTAGGTGAAGAAACAGTGTATTTATACAAAAATAATGAATACTCAGAACCAGGCTACAAAGCTATAACAAATAAAAATGAAGATATTACAAAGGATGTAAAAATTAATAATAATGTAAATACTTCTGTTCCAGGAAAATATGAGATAACATATTCAATTGGAGATAATATAATTAAAAGAAATGTTATAGTAAAAGGTTCAACTTTATTAAAAAAAGGACAAAAGTCTAATAATACATTAGCAGTTTTAATGTACCATTATTTTTATGATAAATCAAAGGGCGAAAAAGGTAAAAATAATAATTGGATGGAAATTTCTAAATTTGAAGAACAATTAAAATACTTAAAAGATAATGAATATTATTTTCCAACATGGGATGAAGTAGAAGATTTTGTAAATAGAAAAGTTGATTTACCTAAAAAGAGTGTAGTAATAACTATGGATGATGGTCAAGAAAGTTTATATGATTTGGCTATTCCAATATTAAAAAAGTATAATATACCTGCAACTGCATTTATTATTACTAAAAATTTTGATACTGATAATATAGAAAAATACAAAGATTCAACAATTGATTTTGAATCACATACAAACAATATGCACAGAGGAGGCGGAAATATTGGACATGGAGGAATATTTACAGCTCTGCCTGTATCAGAAAGCATAAAAGATTTACAAACATCAATAGAAAAATTATCGGGAAATAATAATGCTTTAGCATATCCATATGGAGATCACAATGAAAACACGAAAAATGCAGCAAAACAAGCAGGATTTAAAGTAGCGTTTACTACTGAAAATAAAAAAATAAGACCAGGAATGGATCAATATGCTCTTCCTCGTGTTAGGATGTATGCAGAAATAACATTAAAAGGATTTATTAATTCATTATAAAAAATTTAAGGAGGAAAATAAAAATGAAAATTTTAGTTATCAATTGCGGGAGTTCATCATTAAAATATCAGTTAATAGATATGAATGATGAACATGTTATGGCAAAAGGAAATTATGAAAGAATAGGAGAACAAGAGGCTTTTTTAACACATAAAGTAAATGGAAACGCAACTGTTATAAAAAAAGCAGCATTAAATCATACAGAAGCATTGGAAACTGTATTAGCTCAATTTACTAATCCAGAGCATAAAGTAATAGAATCTTTAGAAGAAATAGATGCAATAGGACATAGAATAGTTCATGGAGGAGAAATATTTGATAAATCAGTCCTAATAGATGAGGATGTTATAAACAAAATAGATGAGTGCGCAGCATTAGCACCATTACATAATCCAGCAGCTATACTTGGTATTAGAGCATGTCAACAAGCAATGCCTGGAGTGCCTATGTCTGCAGTATTTGATACAGCTTTTCACCAAACAATGCCTAAAGAAAATTACATATATCCAATACCATATGAGTTTTATGAGAAATACAGAATAAGAAAATATGGTGCACATGGAACATCTCATCAGTTTGTTGCAAATTTAGCTGCAAAATTAGAAAATAAACCAATTGAAGAATTAAAAATTGTTACATGTCATTTAGGACAAGGAGCAAGTATTACAGCAGTTGATGGAGGAAAATCTATAGATACATCAATGGGACTTTCACCATTAGGAGGAATACCAATGGTAACTCGTTCAGGAGATTTAGATCCTTCAGTAGTTACAGATATAATGGAAAAAGAAAATTTATCACCTAAAGAAGCTAATACACTATTAAACAAAAAATCAGGATTATATGGAATAACAGGTTTAGATCCTGACTTTAGACAAATTGAACTTGCTTCATATGAAGCTGATAAACCAAAAGCTCATATAGCAATAGAATTATTTACAAAATCAATTGCACAATTTATAGCAAAATATGCAGTATCAATGGGTGGAATAGATGTTGTAGTATTTACAGGAGGAATAGGCGAAAATCAAATTAATATAAGAAAGAAAATTTGCAACAATCTAAAATTTATGGGTCTAATTGTTGATGAAGATAAAAATAATGTAAGAGGAGAAGAAGTATTAATAACAAAACCAGAATCAAAAATAAGAGCTTATATAATACCAACAAATGAAGAATTGGTAATAGCACGAGACACAAAAAATTTAGTTGAAAATAAATAAAATATAAATTGTATAAGAAAGTATAGAAAAATAATTTAAATTTTTCTATACTTTTTTGTTTTAATTAAATATATATATCACAAATTTACATAAAATCAAATAAAATATAAAGAGCTTATATTTTAAGGGGGGATAAGTTTGAAACTCAAAGATAAAAAAATAGGATTTTGTTTAACTGGTTCCTTCTGTACATTTAAAAAAACAATTGAACAAATGAAAATATTAGCAAAAGAAGAAGCAATTATAATTCCAATAATGTCATATAGTGCATATAATTTAGATACTAAATTTGGAAGAGCAAATGATTTTATTAAAGAAATAGAAGATATATCAGGTAATAAGATAATTCACTCAATTCAAGATGCAGAACCAATTGGACCTAAAAAAATGACAGATATTATGATTGTTGCTCCTTGCTCTCGGGAATACAATAGGAAAATTAAGTAATGGAATAAATGATGGAACTGTAATGATGGCTGTAAAGTCACATTTGAGAAATAATAATCCAATAGTAATTGCAGTATCTACTAATGATGGATTATCTAGTAGTGCTGAGAATATAGGAAAACTATTGAATAGAAAAAACTTTTATTTTGTTCCATTTAGACAGGATAATCCTATTACTAAACCGCGTTCTATTGTTTTTGATCCTACTTATATAAAGAAAACATTAGAATATGCATTAGAAGGTGAGCAAATACAACCAATATTATTATGAATGTAAAAATAGATGTGTTAAACAATAACACATCTATTTTTTAATTACATACTATAATACAAGGAGGTATATATGAAAAGAAAAATAATTTTTGCTTTATTTATGCTATTTATTATATTATCAAGTGTATGTTTTGCTATGGAAGCATCTAATCAAAAAATATATAATGGAATTGATATAAGTCAATGGCAGGGAAATATTAATTTTGAAAAAGTAAAAAAAGATGGAATAGAAATAGTTTATATTAAAGCAAGTCAAGGAGAAAGTTTTAAAGATCCATATTTTGAAACTAATTATAAAAAAGCTAAGGAGAATAATTTAAAAATTGGTGTATATCATTTTTTAACTGCCAAGAACATATCTGAGGCAAGAGACCAAGCAGATTTCTTTTCTGCAATTATCAGTAAAAAAGAAATAGATTGTAGATTAGCAATGGATTTTGAAGTGTTTGGTAGATTAACTAAAGAAGAAATAAATGATATATCTAAAGAATTTCTAACAAGGGTAGAAGAAAAAACAAGAAAAGAAACAATTATTTATTCAGATAGTTATAATGCCAAAAATGCATTTGATAAAGAATTGGCAGAAAGATATCCTATTTGGATAGCAGAATATGGAGTAAGAAAACCAAGTAAAAACGATAAATGGAAAGTATGGGTAGGATTTCAATATAAAGATAATGCACGAATTTCAGGAATAAGAGGTTATGTAGATGCAGATTATTACACGAGTTCAATTTTATTAAAAGACCATACAGTATTGCCAGAAAATACACATAGAAATAAAGAAAAGGATAATATTAAAGTAATTAGAGTGAGAAGAGGAGATACATTAAGTAGAATAGCTATAAAATATAACACAAGTATAAGTGAGATTACTGCTTTGAATAACATTAAAAACCGTAATTTAATTTATGTGGGAGAAAAATTAAAAATTTACTATTCAGAATATGATAACCTAGGTGAAACAAACCACTATATATACACTATAAAAAGAGGTGACACACTTTTCAAAATATCTAAGAAATTTAAAGTCAGTGTTAGAGAATTAATTAGAATTAACAATATAAAAAATCCTAATAAAATATATGCTGGAGAAAGATTAAAAATAGAAATAAAATAGTACAAACATTTTTTCTCTTTTTTTACAAAAAAGTATTGACACAAAACCTATGTTCGTATATAATAACAATATAAATACGAACAATGTTTCGCAAAGAGGTGGTTAATATGAAAATAGTAAATAAGAAAAAATTTATAAGAAGTATTATTATAGTAGGAATTATATTATTTATAAGTTTCATACTTATAAATAATACTTTATCACACAATGAGTTAAGTTATAAAACTATATATATATCTTCAGGAGATACTTTATGGGGAATAGCAAAACAAGAAAAAAATTGCAATATATATTTTGAGGATAAAGATATAAGAACAATAGTAGATGAAATAAAACACACTAATGGTTTAAGTAAAGCAGATCTTATAATTGGTCAAAAACTAAATATTCCAACAATATAAAAAGTAATATGTAGGGGCGGACGCCTCTGTCCGCCCGAGCGGAATTTATTCCGCTTTG
>OIYV01000060.1_pt1 | contig 81631 bp, 82 predicted proteins | sample 1588251 | NCBI WGS metagenome assembly OIYV01 (sample SAMN03283282) | human gut metagenome | biome: human-associated habitat; material: feces | host: Homo sapiens | place: Peru | collected 2012
TTTCTACATTTCTATGTCCAAGTATATCAGCAACATCTCTTATCTCAATTCCATTAGTTAATATCTTGGTTGCACTTGGGAGCACTCCAGAGCACCCGGCAAACCTAGCATAACTTATCTAAAAACTTATCTAAAATAATTTAATTTTAATTTTTTACAATTTTTAAATAATCTTAATTTTTATTTAGAAGTTCTCTTTCTTGATCAATTATTTTTTTATCATATCTGATAAATAATGGATTTATTTCCTCTGATAATACAACCTTTTCTAATTTTTGATAATTCCAACTGCTAATATTGCTATTTAAATATTCTTCTACCTTTTTTGTTGTTTCTACAAAGTATGGTTTAAGTAAATTATTTATATTAAATATAATATTACAACAATTATATAAAATATCTTCACATTTGATTACATCTTCTTTAGCTAATTTCCATGGTTCATTTTCATCAAAATACTTATTTGAATAGTTTATAAAATCAAATATTTTTGATAAACCTTCTTTTGTATCTCCATTATCAATATCATTACCAATATTAATATATAAATCTTTTAACTTAGCTTCAATTGTTGAATTAATATTACTACTGCTTAAATTACCATAAAATGATTTATTAATAAATTGCAATGTTCTATTAACAAAGTTACCCCATTTACCAAGTAACTCTCCATTAATAGAATTAATAAAACCTTCATAAGTGAAATTGAAATCTCTTGTTTCAGGATTATTAATACTAAAATAATATCTAATAGCATCTACTGGATAATTATCTAATAAATGTCTTAATGTAATATAGTTACCTTTACTCTTGGATAATTTTTCTCCTTCAATAGTTATATATTCATCTGACACTATTTTATCAGGCAATCTATAATTATCATTGGTTGCTAGTAATAATGATGGAAATATAACTGTATGAAATGGAATATTATCTTTTGCATGAACTAAATATATTTTGCTATTATTCCCTTTCCAAAAATCTTCCCAATTTAATTTATTTTCTTCAGCATATTTTTTACTAGCAGTTACATATCCCCATACATTTTCAAACCAACCATATAGCTTTTTATCTTTAAATCCATCTATTGGAATATCAATACCATAGTTTAAAGTACGAGATGCACATCTATCAGGTATTCCTTCTTTAAGATATCTTTCAGTGAAATTAACAGCATTTTCTCTCCAAGCATTTCTTTTAGAATCTAATAATTCTTTTATATTGTCTTGAAAGATTGAAAGTTTAAAATATAAATTTCTATTTTTCTTATATGATGCCTTATTACCACATATAGCACATTTAGTTTCTTTTACTTCATCGATTGTAAGTAAACTTCCACATTTTTCACATTCATCACCTTTTATTTCGGATCCACATTTAGGACAAATACCAATAATGTAACGATCTGCTAAAAATAATTTGCAGTGATCACAATATAATTGTTCTTCCTCCTTTTCTTCTAAATAACCATTGTTGTAGTATTTAACAAATTGTTCCTGAACAAACTCTTTATGATAAGGATCATCTGTTCTATTGTATAAGTCAAAACTTATACCAAAGTCTTTAAAATCTTTAGAAAATGAAACATGGCAATCATCTACTATTTTTTTTGGACTTTTATTTTCTTGTAATGCTTTTACCTCAATTGGTGTTCCATGACAATCAGTACCAGATACTAATATAACTTTATCTCCTTTAAGTCTATGGTATCTAGATATAACATCTCCTGGTAAACTACTTGCTGCATGACCTATATGCAATTCTCCATTAGCAAAAGGCCAACTAATTCCAATTATAATATTCATATTATCTCCCTCTTTCTTTAAATAAAAAACCTCTTAGAAACAATATTGTCCCTAAGAGGTGAATATATTCACGTTACCACTCTTATTTATTAATACATTACTGCATTAAACTCACTAACCTACTTATGTCTTTTGCATAGTTATAGGTATCTGCTATAACGGGCATTCCCGTAATGACCTACTAAGAGCATTTCAGTCATTCACCTTGAGGGCCATGTTCAAAAAATACTTACATCCTCTTTTTCACCTAACAGAGTTCTCTAAAATGCTTTATATTTTTTTACTCTTCCTCGCAATGGCTTTGTGAATGAGTAAATTATACTATATTTTATTCAAAATTGCAAATTTTTCAATTGAATTAATAATAAATTACAATTTTCTATTTTTTAGATACGTTTTGTATTCAATTTAAAAATTATACTTCAATATACGTTTTATCCTTATTTTATGCGGGTTCGCGGGCTTATTTACCACAACACTGTTTATACTTGCGCCCACTGCCACATGGACTTGGTGGTATGTTATACATAGTATTATCAATATTATGAATATTATTGATATTTCAGTAAAATCTAAACAAGGTAACATTTATATTTATAGTACATTTAGTACAAATAATATTATAAATATTCATCTTCTGCAAACAAATTGAAAACATTGTTTGCATTCATTTACTGAACTCATTATACCCTATATTTATATAAATACCAATATGCGATTTTCAAATTCATACATTTGACATTCATATTATAATATAATTACTTTTTTTTCAACGGCTCTACTCAAAATCAAAATTTATTATTTCATTTATTATTTCTGATTGAGTAGTTTTATCAAATATTTCTGTTGCATTTTGTCTTGTTTCAGAAGTTAATGATATATAATAATTATCTGTTGTTTCTATATTCTTATGTCCAAGCAAGTCTGCAACATTTCTAGTTTTAATTCCATTATTTAATATTTTAGTTGCATAACTTCCACGAAGATCATAAAACCTACATTTTTCTAGTCCTAATTCTTGATGAATAACTTTAAAAGGATACCTAGTTAAATCAGTTCCTATATATAATCCGTTTTCTCTTGTAAAAATTAAATCAGCATTTTTATCGTATTTGAAGTTGTCAACAAAAAGTAGACACTTTTTTTATGTCTACATTTATATTACAACTTCAATGTTAATATTAGTAACTACTTTATTTTTTATTTCATAAAATTTACTTTTCATCTTCTATAATTTTTAAAACTATTTTTTTAACTTCTAACCAAATTTTTTTTAAACTATCATATGATAAAGTTTTATAAACATCATCAAATGATGTCCATATTAAATCATGAGTGTCTAAAGAATCATTATTACTTTTACCATTATCAATTGCAATATAATAATACATATCAACTTCATCATTTTTTGAATCATAATAGTGTTCTTGAGCCACAGGCTCATTACTATACAAAATACAATCTCTTTTTGTTTCTTCTGCTGTTTCTCTTATTGCACATTCTATCAAAGACTCCTCTGATTCTCTATGCCCCTTCGGAAAAGAATAATCTTTTTGTTTTTGCCTATATATTAGTCCTATCTTATTATTTTCTTTATTAATTAATATACATCCTGCCTTTTCCACTTTCATTTTCTTAACCCTTTCATCATTAATATTCTATCATAAATATCATTTTTTTCAATATCTAAATCCTTATATTTTGAACTATTTGAAAAACTGATAAATTCTTCAAAACACAACAAATTCAACTAATTTAGCATTCGGAATCATCATTTTTATGATTTCCCATTCTAAATTACTATGAACCGCATCTAATATTAAATTATCTTCCTTGTAAATTTCATTTACAATATCAGCAGTTATTTCATACAGATTTAATTCAAATTCTCTACAAATATTGCTAGGTAAAAGTTCATTATTGTATAAATTTGTCAATTCTTTTTTATCAATATAATATCTTTTTCCTTTCACCAAATCAAAAACAGTTGCACCAAAAATTTCTTCTCTGATATTATAGTAATAATTATTTTTTAACATACTCACTGTAAAATACCCCCTCTTCTATTTCCTTAAAACTTCTAAATAATTTTTTGTGTAGTTTCTTAGGTAAATGCTTATAATCAAACCATTTTATATCAGAATATTCCATCAGAATTTTGTTTTCCAATTTTCCATTAAACTTTTTCGTTTTTAATAAAATGTATAATTTTTTCCCTAATGGGTAATGCATAATATGAACAATTTTAATATCCTTTTTTTCTACTCCAAGACCGATTTGTTCTTTCACATGAAAAACCACAGATTCATATAAATCTTTATTTTCTAAAACATATCCCCCGGGTAACTCAAAAGCATCATCTCTTTTTTTTAAATATAATAAAATCTTATTATTCTTTTCTATAATGAAAAAGCCAGCACGAACGCTGACTTTTATTTGTTTGCATAAATTGTTTGCAAAAGATTTCCTTTATTTATAAGGGTTTCACGGCTTTTATGTTTTTTTTATTTTGTTTGCAAACAAATTGCAAACATTTGCCTTATTTTACGATTTTTTTGTTTTCACAAATCTTCGCAAACCCTTGATTTTACTACTACTTACCACAACAATTTTTATACTTTTTACCTGAACCACAAGGCCGACAAGGTTTAGTGTTTTTACCACTGTCCTTTTGCACATTCCTTTATTTTACGGCACTTTTCTATTTAGTTCTTACTGGTTCTAACCTGCTAAGTTTACTCAAAATGGTTCTAAAAATGGTTCTAAAATTGCTAATTTTCCACATCTTATTCTTCTTATATTCATCTACAACATATCACTTTATCTTTTATAAGTCCATACAACTTGACTATTTTTCTAATAAGAGTGATTAATATAACACTTATTGGAGGTGTGATATGAAGTATATTATTAAACAGAAGAACAGAGTTGAATGTATAAGTAGAAATGGCGACTATCATGGATTCTTTACTATTAGGAATGTAGATATTGTTCTTTCTGCTAAAAATCCAAGAGACCTAGAAATACTAATGAAATTCAGACACAAGATCGAAGAACACATAGTTGAATACTTGAACTCAAAAAGTTATCGAAAGGATAAAGAATAATTATTATAATTCTTAACGAAAAAAGCCCATAATTATAGGGCTTTAATTTTTAATTATTGAATTTATTTGGTTTTGACATTCTAATACTAATTCTTTCTTTTTGTTTAATAAACTAAATGCTTCTTTTATTTTTTCAGTAATAATATTTATACTTTCTGAATCTAAAATTGGTACAACCATTTTCTTAATAAAATCTTCTTTAAGATGTGGAATAGTACTAGCTGTTACAGTATACCTATCAGCTGTGTACTTTCCTATTTTTTCACAACACATGATTGCAAAAAGATATTCAGGAGTTAATCCCTTTTGATATCCTTTTTTATTTAATCTTATTTTTTCTACTCCTGATGATATTATTACTTTGTCTGCTTCAGTTATTAAAGCAATTTCTCCAATTTTTCCATCTTTTGTATATAGAATATCTCCTGTTTTAATATCTTGATCTAATTCAACATATGAATTTTTATCAATAAAGTTATCTGGTGAACTATCAATTTGATAATTATATAAATCAGATGTACGAACAAAAGGAACATCAGTATCATTCTTTTCTAAATAATCAATATAATAATCACTACCAGGCTCATCACCTTTTTTCATATCAGCAATCTGACCAAGACTACATGTTTCAAAATTATTTATTAATTCATTTTCAGTATTTATATATAAAGGATAAAAATATTTTGGTGTCCATAAATCACAGTCATTAAATAATTGTTCTGGATTTATACTATAAATATTTGTCTTATTATCATTATCATCAAGACCAAGCTTTAATTCTAATTCTTTAATTACATTACTTATTTTCTCTCTTGCTATATGTGAATATTCTAAAGCTGTTTTATATTTTTCTTCAATTTCTTTTTCGATATTTCTATCATCTGGTCTTAATATTTTAATACTTTTAATTTTTGGATATGTAAGTATGGATTGAATATTTCCTGTAAGTAAACTATTAATTTCTCTTCTAGCAACTTTACTATTTAAAAAACAAGTAACATAGTAAGGAGAAATTTGTTCTTCATTTATTTTCATTTTTACAAAATTTTGATTCATATTTGCTTCACAAAAATTTTCAGGAACAATAGCTGCAGATCCTAAATGCCCAATGGTTGTAAATAACACATCTCTAGGATGTAATGCTGATCTGCTTAACATTTTATGTTTTTCTTCTGTAATGTAAAAACCATCATTTGTACTTATATCAAAATCTTTTATACTTGAATTTTTTAAGAATAGGATTCCTTTTTTAACAAATACTTGTCCTGCATGTTCTCCATCTGTTATATTATCAATTACATCACCCAATCTTAATACATTTTTTTGATTCTTTATTTCATATTCTTGAATGGTGTCCCTTAATTGATAATACTTGGAATCCAATCTATTGATAAATTCTATATCATTATACGGTATAGTTTTATAACTTAATGCCATTTTCTATACTCCATTTTTTAAATTGTTCTGATACAAGGGAAATATCATCAACTTCATTTTCGAGAATGTTACCTCTACGATCATGCCCACATGTTTCGCAAACAGCCATAAATACTGGATGTTTTTGTTTTCTATCTTCATTATCTCTATATTTTTGAATAATTATAACAGTCGTTTTTGTAGAAGTATGTGGCATAAAAGTTTCTTTTGGCAAATCTACAACTGCTAATACTCTTCCGTTCTCTATTATAAATTTTCTTAAATAACCTAATCCATCATTACCATAAATTCCATCAGGCAATACAAGAGCTAATCTTCCACCTGGTTTTACAAAATCCATGCATCTTTCTATAAATAAGTTTTGTGGAGTATCATTATCTCTTATTTTTCCTTTTTCCCATACTCCTGTTTTTTTATCTTTTTTCCACTTATAACCCATATCAAATTGTTTTAAGACTTCTTTATCATCTATTTTGATTTTTGAACCATAAGGAGGGTTAGTAATTAATACATCAAATTTACCAAGTTCAATTTTATCTTGAGTTTTTTGTTGCCATTTTGTTGGTATATCTAAACTATTTTCGCAGAATACACCACCTCTTCCATCTCCTAAGATAGCCATTTGAGCCTTACAAACTTTACTTAAGAAATCATCTTTGTCTATACCTCTAAAGTTCTCTATTGCAATTCTTTGTTTTTCTATTTCTATTTCTCTTTCTGGCCAGCCCAATTCAGCAAAGTTTTGTTCTGCTTTTAACCATACATTTTTTAATGCTTCAACTAAAAATCCTCCTGATCCACAACACGGATCAATTATCTTTTCATTAGGTTTAAGGTCAATCATTTCTACAATCATTTTAACAACATTTTTTGGAGTAAAAAATTGCCCTTGAGCACCTTTTAGTGCATGACCTATAAAGACTTCAAATGCATCACCAACCGCATCTCTTGTAGCATCCAATAAACAAAATTTTTGAAGTTGTGCAACAACATACCCCATTGATTTTTCATCTAAAATAATTGTTTCCTCTTTATCAATTACATCAGGATATCTTTCTTTAACTCCCTCAAACATTTTTAATATTCTTTCTTTAACATCTGCAAGTGGTTCATTAACACCACATCTAAAACTAACCATATCATCAGGTTTAGTATATTTCTCATCATATATCTTACAAAATATTAAATTAATTAATTGTTGAGCAAGGCTTTCATCACGAGTAACACCTACTGCATTTGGAGCAAGATAGTTTCTTATTACTTTAAAAATAGTTTTCAAATTAGTTGGAGCTTCTAGATCTTTTCTTAAATATTTTCCAACATCTTCTATTCTTTGACCATATGAAGGAATATCAGTTATTTCTTCAAATAGAACTTGGCCATTATTCTCAATTTTTTGAATTGTTAATTTTTCATTTCCATTAAACCAAACACCAAGTCTAGCTTTTGATAACCTCATATAATCTTCTAATTGTGTTTGTCCATCTTTTCTGTTTTTCTTTTTACATTCAACTATAATATATAAAGAATTATCATCTTTTTTATTTGAATTAAAAACAGCAATATCAACCGGATATTCTTTTTTTGTATCTGATGGGCGAGCCTTTACTCTATATTGTGGTCGAGTTTGTATATTTTCTTTTGGATATTTATAATCCTCTACTAATATTTTAGAAAAAACTTGAGTTGCTTCTACTTCTTCTGGAGTGCTTTTAACTTCAACACCAGATATGTAATCTATTATATAATCTCCCTTTACTTCATTTTCCATAGTTATCTTACCTCCATATTTTTTGATATTAATTTTCTAATCTCATCTTTTGCATCATCATTTGTAATAATATACTCTTCAATATCTGCTGGTATTTTTTTTGATTTGTGACTTTCTGATGCTAAATCATACAACTCTATTTGTTCCTGATCTGACAATTCCAATACCGTAATCATTGTTTTCATTAAACTTGAAGATGGTACTCTTTTACCATTTTCCATATCATGTAGATACTGTGTAGTAATACCAAACTCTCTTATTATATCTGCTCTTTTTTTATTAGAAGTTTCTACTTTTCTATCTACTTTTTTCTTTATAAATCTTCCTAACTTATCATTCATACAATCACCCTTATTCTCAATATCAACATATATGCTTATCAACTTATATGTTTATTATAACACATATCTAAAAATATCACAACAAAATCACAATAACTTGACTAATTTCTTAATAAGAGTGATTAATACACAGGGAGGTATGTATGTTAAGAAAATGTACTGATGAAGATATTAGTGATGAAGAATGTGAAAAGGTTATCGATCCATTTTACGATAACTATCAGGCTTTTGTAGAGGAATATATTGTACCTGAAGTAGTAGCATTTTATATTGCTAGTTCATTCTATAGAAATGCTATGTGGGAAGCTACATTTAAACAGCATTTTAATTCTGCATCCGATATGTTTAATCTTATATGTAAGAACTATAAGAAAGCTAAAGCCGAATACATAAGTCAGATGAAGTCTGATCCTGTTAAAGTTCCTAAAAAGATGACTCTTGGTGATTTATGGGAGTCTTTCGTAGCATATCAAGATGATAAAGTTAGAATAAGCACCAAAGTTGGTTATAAATATGTTGCTAAGCATTTTAAAGAATTATTGAAGATTAAATGTGTTGATTATAATATTCATCATTATGAAGCATGGAAAAAGGTTATGAACTCAAAAGATATGAAAGATGTATCTAAAAACGATGTACTTAAAACATTTAAAGCAATGCTTCATTATGGTGTTAAGATTTATAATTTCAATTTTAATCAGGTTCTTGCTCTTATGGAAAAATTCAAATCTCCTGGTGAGAGAAAGAAAGAACAAGACTTCTATGTTTTTAAAGAGTTCGAACAATTTCTAACCGGAGAAGATGATCCTAGATTTATTATTCTGTGGAAGACTCTATACTACTGTGAATTAAGAATTGGTGAAGCTAGAGGATTACAATGGAAAGATATTGATTGGAAGAAAAGAACTCTATGCGTTAATAAACAAGTTCAAAGCATCAATAATTATTCTTCATCTTACTTTATATGTGATACTAAAACTGCTACAAGTAATAGAAAGATACCTATGTGTGATGATCTATATGATAGTATGAAAGAATACTATGATTCAATTAAAACATATAAGCATTTTAGTGAAGATTTCTATTGTTTTGGAGAAGACAGAGGTATTATTCCTATTCCATACTCTACTGCTCGAAGAAGAAAAGTTGTAGTAGCTCAAAAAGCTGGGGTTAAAGAGATACGACTACATGATTTTAGACACAGCTGTGCTTCTCTACTAATTAATAGTGGTGCTAATATAAGTGTTGTTTCTAAATACTTAGGACATTCTGATATCAATGAAACACTTAATACTTATTCTCATATGTTTGATAGTGCATTAAATAGTGTTGTTAATGTAATGAATAATCTTAAGACAAAATAGTGGCAGAAATGCCTTTTTTGTGCCTTCATGGTTCTAAAAATGGTTCTAGCTATAATTATCTTAAAATGATGAATACTCTTTATAGGCTTCAATTATGGGCTATTAGTGGTAATTAAAAATAACACTGTTTATATTTTTTACCAGAGCCAATACGGAATTGGACATAAAAAAATCAGGATAATTTCCTGACTTCAATTTATTTAATAATAACTTTCATGTAGTTTTCTGTTTCATCTGTTTTTATTTTTATTTCTTTATTGTTAGTTAGTTTTAGAGTTATTACTGTTGAATGTATAGTTGTTTTTGGTGCCCTACTTATTGGACTATCTATAAATGTAATATCTACTAATTTTTCTCCATTTGCATATTCTTGTAGTGAATGTCCGAATGCATTATCTTTTGTAACTGAACTTGTTTCTCCTAATGGTTCATATTCAGACATTATTTCATTATCATTTACATAAATGTATTTATTTTTAATACACAATATATCCTTTTCACATTCAATAAAGATATCTATATTATCACAAATAAAATTCTTTGGTTGATCGATCTTTATATCATTACAGAATATTCTTATGTTTTTAATCTCTTGATTTAATATTTTATCACAACTATAAAACTTATTAGGATCAGAGTCTTTATTATAATAGTCATCAATCATTTCATAAATTGTTGATAATACATTTGCATATTTGTGATCCTGTGTACAGCAATTATTATAACTTTCTTCAGATCCTATTCCATCTAATGAACTTTCTAAATTTATGCTACTCTTATCCTTTATGTTATTAAGTATAAGTTTTGTCATATCAACAAAATTTTTATCATCGTATGTCCACTGAATATTGCTGAATATATTATTTACATATTTATCCACATCTAATCCATTATCTATAAATATTTCTAGCAATTTTAAACAGAAATCATCATCAAGTTTTCTGCTTCCATCATCATTAAATCTAGCTCTGCCATCATTCCAACATTGAGTTAATAAAAGGTCTTCTTCTACCTCTCCATCTTCCCATTCTGTAATTTCACATGCATTTGCAGATGCACCATGTTTTAATAAATAATCTATCCTGTCATAATCTACTTCTTCTTTAAAACATATATTATGTATTTCTTCTTCAAATTCATTAAATACTTTTTTCATTTTATGAGACATAGTTATCACTTCCTATTTATTATTATATCACATTAATGGTTTATAATATCTTACCATTGCTTATTTTGACTATCTCAACACAATATACACCTTTTACTTGAGTTCCATTTTTTAATGTATTCAAATAGCTTTGATGTATATGTCCATGAATATTAATTGGTACTTTCTTATCATATAAATATTTTGTGATTCCTTTTAATCCATCATGTGCAGGATCTTTATAGTCAAATGTTAAAGGTTTATCGTGTGATAACAAAATATCAACTTCAGGCATTTTATCTAAAAACTCAATACTTTCTTCATGAGTAAATGACGGAAAATCTTCATTTTTATATTTAAAACTTCCCTGTATTAATCCTATTCTTATTCCGTTAATATTAACTACTTTTCCATTGTAATCATCTAGACCATGTTCATTTAATAAACTAAATCTATCATGGTTTCCAAGAATAGATACTATTTTTTCTTTTGGAATATGTTTTAAAATAACATCATAATCATAATCATGTATATCCCCTAATATACAACACAGATCATATTTTTTAGATAATAATTTCTTTTGCATTTCTTTATTTAATGCTAAATCTCCGTGTGTATCTGAAATAACAAGAAGAGTCATATTTTTATTAAATGTTCTGACACCATTGTTATTTAATGAACTTTCATAATCAGGATTATATATTTTTTCTTTTTTAAAGATATTTTTAAAAAACATACTATCACATCCATATCAATTATATCATATTTTATGCCAATAAAATGGTTCTAAAATGGTTCTAATGCCAATTTTGGGCTATTTTTTGTTAAAAAGAAAAACTCGCTTTTCCCCTTATTTTATCGGGGTTTGCGAGCTATTTACCACAACATTGTTTATATTTTTTACCACTTCCACATGGATTTTTATAGTAGGTGTTTTGGTAGCTTTCCAGAGCTTTTTTTGGCTCTTTTCGGCTATTGAATGCACTTGGGAGCTTCCGAGAGCACTCGGGAAACCTAGCAGAAGGTATCTAAAAAAGTATCTAAAATTCAAAAATTAGTATTTTCGAATATTTTTTGTATTGCAATTTTTATAACTTTTTCTTCTTCTGTTTTACCATTCCATCTTCATCAAGATAAAGTTGGTTACTACATAATTGTAAAAGATCTCTAAATTCTTGTGAAACTTCTTCTGACATAAATTGTGTTCTTTGATCAGCACACATTTGAAATCTATTTTTTCTTATTTGGTCATTTTTCCACTCTTTATATTTATCAGGCATACATTTTGCACATGGACGATATCCGGCAGCAATTGCTATACCTTCATTTTGAAAAAAAACTCTATTTGAAATATAATAACCTTTTTCAATCCATCTTTTGGCTGATTGGCAGTCAAGTCTTCCATATATTTTTAATTTTCTATTGCCAGCTAATATTCCTGGGGTATTACTCAAATACTCTTGTCCATTGCAATCAATTAATTTGAACTGTTTGCCTTGAAACTGTCTAATTGACTGTTTTAAATTATAAAGTAATTTCTCATACCTATTTTTTGTATCTTTGTTACTTAACAAATATTCTCTTGTTCTCTCCTCACCATTTTCATATTGAGGAATTTCTCCTAAAAATTGTTCTACTGTTAAATCAACAAGTTCATCATCTATTATATTGTAGTAATGACTTCCGGATGATGCCATGCATCTCATAATTTTTCCGCCAAAGAAATCATTTACTATTAGAGCTGTAATTGCACATTGTCCTATTGATGGATTTTCTTCATTCCATTTATCTCTTAATCCTGGTGAGCATGTTTTCAAATTCCAAGATTGTATTAATATTTGCTTTAATTGTCCTATTTCCATAAAACCCTCCTATAAACATTATACCATATTATTCTTTATTTTTATTTAATATTATATGTTTTAAACTTGCTTACCAATGTCATTTTGGCATTGGACACAATTTCATCTTTTTTTGAAAGTAAAATCTTTGTAAATCCTTATAAATAAAGGAAATACTGTGATTTTTAACAATGCAAAAATTTTGTATTTTTACCTAATTTTTGGGTATCTAGATACCTTTTAGATACTCAGCAGATGGTATCCAAAAAGGTATCTAAAAATTTTTCTGAAGTTTTTGGAATATGAAAAAAGTCCATAATTACTGGGCTTTTGTGGTATTTTTATTATCTTCCGTGACAGTTTTTATACTTCTTTCCGGATCCACATGGGCAAGGATCATTTCTACCAATTTTAGCATTCTTCTTAGTTATACCCTTATGAGTTTGATCAGAATCATTAGTAACCTTGTTTTTTACTACCTCTTTTCTCTCAATGTTTTGCCTAATCTCAGCCTTAAGCAAATACAAAGTAATATACTTAGCAATATTTTGTATCATTTTATCAAACAAATCAAAACCTTCTTCAGTATACGCTCTAAGCGGATTATCTTGAGCATACTGTCTCAAAACAATACCCTCTCTTAAATGAGACATAGTGTTAATTTGTTCCATCCAGTACTTGTCAATAACATTTAAACTAATTACTTTTTCAAATTCATTTGTAATTTCTTCCGGTATCTCACTTATTTTATTTTCATATTCTTTAGAAACAAAATCATAAATTGTTTCTATAACACCATCTACATCTTTATTTTCTAATTCTTTAATATCAATTTTCTTCTTCAATAAGTTAGAATTAACATATTCAAGTATTTCACTCAAATCACTATCCTCTAACTTATCATTATCACTTAAATGAGATTCAACCAAATCTGTAATATGATTATACATAGATTTTAATACATCATCATGAATAGAATCCTTATCTAAAATATCATTTCTTCTTCCATAAATAAGTTCCCTTTGTTTATTCATTACATCATCATATTGAAGTATAGATTTTCTCATATCAAAGTTATTACCCTCAACTCTCTTTTGAGCAGACGCCACAGACTTAGAAAAAATCTTACTTCTAATTTCCATACCATCACCCATACCGGTATTTTGAAGCATCGCACCTATTCTATCAGAGCCAAAACGAACCATTAAATCGTCATCCATAGCAATATAAAATTGTGAATAACCTGGATCCCCTTGTCTACCAGATCTACCCCTTAACTGATTATCTATACGACGTGACTCATGTCTTTCTGTACCAATTACACATAAACCGCCAAGTTCCTTCACACCCTCACCAAGTTTAATATCAGTACCACGTCCTGCCATATTAGTAGCAATTGTAACTGCCCCTTTCTCACCAGCATGTGCAATAATTTCAGCCTCACGAGCATGATTCTTAGCATTCAACACTTCATGAGGTATCTTCCTTTTATTCAAAAGTTCACTAATTTCCTCACTAGTTTCAATTGCAATTGTACCAACCAAAACAGGTTGTCCTAACTTATGTCTTTTTTCTATTTCATTTACAATAGCATTAAATTTAGACTTTTTATTTGCATATATCAAATCATCCATATCTTCTCTTATAACTGGTCTATTGGTAGGAACAGTAATAACATACATATTATAAATATTTCTAAACTCTTCCTCCTCTGTTTTCGCTGTACCAGTCATACCAGACAACTTTTTATACATTCTAAACAAATTTTGGAATGTAATTGTAGCAAGTGTCTTAGTCTCTTGTTGAATTTCTACCCCTTCTTTAGCTTCAATCGCTTGATGAAGTCCATCACTAAAAGCTCTGCCTTGCATTAAACGTCCAGTAAACTGATCTACTATAACAATTTTGCCATCAGAAACAACATAATCAAAATCTTTTTTCATAGAATAATTAGCATGCAAAGCTTGGTTAATAAAATGTACTAAAGTAGTATTATCTACATCATATAAATTATCTACATGGAAAAAATTCTCTGCCTCTTTTACACCAGCATCAGTAAGATTAACTTTCTTAGTCTTCTCATCATAAATATAAGTATCATTTTCCTTTAAACGTTTTACAAAACGGTCAGCATCTAAATATAAATTTTTACTCTCCAAAAAACCACCAGAAATAATTAAAGGAGTTCTAGCCTCATCTATCAAAATAGAATCCACTTCATCTATAATAGCATATTCTAAACCTCTTTGAACCCTGTCTTCCCTTCTAATTGCCATATTATCCCTAAGATAATCAAAACCAAGTTCATTATTTGTAGTATATGTAATATCACAATTATAAACATCTCTTTTTTCTTTTGGAGTCAAATCTCTTAAATTAACACCTACACTAACACCTAAAAACTCAAATACAGGTCCCATCCATGAAGCATTACGACTAGTTAAATATTCATTAACAGTAATAACATGAACACCTTTACCAGTTAAAGCATTTAAATATGCTGGAAAAACAGTAGTTAGTGTCTTACCTTCACCAGTTTTAAGTTCAGCAATATTACCATAATGTATAGCAATAGCACCAACTAACTGAACATAGTAAGCCTTCTCGTTTAAAATTCTATAAGCAACTTCTCTCGCGGTAGCATATGCCTCAACTAAAATATCATCCAATGTTTCTCCATTTTCTAATCTTTTCTTAAATATAGAAGTTTTTTCTTTAAGTTCCTCATCAGACATTTTACTATATTCTTCATCTAACTCAACTATACTAGTAGCAATCTTTTCAAATCTTTTTAATTCTTTATACTCATGATCAAGTAATTTTTTTAATATTCCCATAATAGCCTCCTTAAATAGTTATTGTAACAAAAATATATTACCTTGTAAATTCCTTTAACAAGTAATTATATTATATACTATTTTTAAACAAAAAAAAAGATTAAAGAAAACTTTAATCAATATTACACTAAACCATCCATCATACCTAAAATAGTTGTAGTTATTATATAAACAATAGCAATTAATGCGATTATAGCTGCAACTATCACAACATATGAAGCACCATTTGTTTTCTTTATATCGCCATCTATAGAATAACCACCCATATTAAATGGCTTATCATTATCATAAAATTTCTCTGTTTTTCTAATTGGAGCACCATCCATAGTTAATACTCTAGCATATCCTCTAGAATTTTGCTCATTAAAACTAGGGTCTTGCTCACTAAAAGTTTCACTATTACCTAAATTATCAGTCTTACTATCAAGAACTAAACCAAATTCTCTCTTTATATCTCCAATAACTTTAGGACAATTATCCAATATAGACTGTTCATTAACCTCTCCAAATTCATTATATTTCACTTTTAGCACCCTCTTTTATACTTCTATTAGTTCTTTTAGCTATCACTCTAGTAATACGTTCCAGTTGTTCATCACTTAAATTATAAGAAGAAAAAGCATCTTTTATATCATTCTTAATCTTATTAGTAAAATTTCTATCATAATAATCACTAAAAGACTCATCATAATTCATCTTTCTAAATATATTGATAAAAAAATCATGTAACCATACAGGAACTTTACTCATATAAAAATCAAAATTTTCAAGCACATCTAAATCACTATTAACTGAAGCACCATCATTATTACAATACCACCCCAACATCATCAAAGCAAAAGAAACACTCTTATTTTCTAAAGAAGACTTTCTATCAGCCATAACACTAATACCCGTATTAAAACCTACTATCGTCTTATCAAGAGAAGCCGAACTAAACAAATCATCAGGCAAAATAATTTCACCTGTCAAAGCATTGATTTTAATCTCATCCAAATTAATCCTAATTATTTGTCTCTGTTCCTTTTCTAATGCTAAAGAAACCATTTTCATTAAACGACAAAAAGTTTGCACTTTAATAGTAGCAATTTGATTTCTATTATCAATATACTCTCTCAATGACATGACATTATTATCCATACTACCACCTATATTAAACATTATACCATACTTCTATAGACTTAATAAATACTTTTTTAATTTATTTCTAATTTTTGTTAATCTATTGTCAACCTGTTTAATAGAAATATCTAACACCTTAGATATTTCATCATATGAAAAAGATGAATATTTCATATCAAATATAACAGAATCCATAAAATCAAGATTATACTTAAATTTAATTAATTTCTCTTGAATTTCCTCTTCTAAAGCAAGATAAGAAGGCTCATTCACATTATCAGAAGGAAGTTGTAAATAATTATCATCACTATCTAACTCTATCATATAAGGTAACTTCTTATATGATTTATTTATAATATTAAAAATCTTCCTTTTTGTTACAAGAACAACAAAACTATAAAATAATATATCTTTATCAGGATTATAATTTTTAATTGAATAATAAAGATTAAGTCTACACTCCTGTACTAAATCATCCAAATCTATAGAATAATTATAAAATCTACCAGTGTAATACTGACATAATTTATAAATAATATTTTCATATTTTTTAAGTATTAAACAAAAAGCATCATCATCATTTTCCATAGCAAAATATACTAATTCATAGTCATTATATTCCATACATCCCCCAAACTATCTTCTTTGCCTTACCACCTCATAAACAAAGATACCAAGAGCAACAGAAGCATTTAAACTATTAATTTTTCCTTTCATAGGGATTGACGCTATAAAATCTGAAGACTTTTTAACAAGTTCTGATACACCATTACCCTCATTACCTACAATAATACATACATTATCTTTGTAATCAATATCGGTATAACATTCCCCGTTCATATCACTTGCAACTATCCAATAACCTTTATCCTTTAAATACTTGATAGTCTGATTTAAATTAGTAACCATACATATTTTCATATTTATCGCGGCACCACTACTTGTCTTCATAACAGTAGAATTAACAGAAACACTTCTATCTTTAGGAATTATTATTCCATCAACTCCCGCTGCCTCACAAGTCCTTATTATCGCGCCAAAATTATGAGTATCTTCCAAATGGTCTAACATAACAATAAAACCATTATTTAAAGATATAATATCATCAATATCGGAATACTCATATTCCCCTATATCTAATATTATACCCTGATGATTACCATTTGCAAGTTCGTCAAGTTCCTCTTTTGTACAAAAAAATGGTCTCATTTTTAAGTTTTCCAAAAGAGAAATTATATTTCTATCAGAGAAATTTCTCTCCAAATATACTCTTTTTACCTTAACATTTTTTTTCAAAATTTCTTCACAACTATTTCTACCATATACTAACATAACTACCTCATAACTTAATTATCTCATTAAATATTTCCTCTAACCTATCAGTTTCACCTACAATAAAATAATACCCAAAAAGAACCTCTAAAGCAGTTGCATATCTATATGTAATAACATCACAACTCTTAGGTTTAGAATTAGTTTTAAGATTCCTACCCTTTCTTATAATATCCATCTCTAAATCCGATAAAAATCCTTCCTCTAAACACTTAACAAAATATGCCTGTCTCCTAGCAGTAACAAAATTTAAAGATTCCCTCTGTAAATCCTTTAACTTTACTATATTTTTACTTAACAAATATCTTCTTACATAAACTTCATATATTGCATCACCTAAATATGCATATTGAAAAAGACTATACTCCATAACTATTACCTTCTAAATAAAGTATCTATATATAAAGAAAACTCCCTATATTTTAATATATCAAACACTTCATCCATAGAACTAGATAAACCCATTTTCTTACACTTATCCTTAATAGAATTAATATTATTACTCACATATATAAAATATATAACAGAACAAATAAACAAAAATATATAAATAATAATCAAAGCATAACAAAACTGTTCCTGTTTTATTAAAAAACAAAGAATAATTACTAAATAACACAACTTAATAACATAATTAAAATACTTAAAAAACTTATTTCTCAAATCAGTAAACTTATTACCCATACAAGCATCACTACTAACTAGAATAGATAAAGCTGTATTAACCAAATCTTCCCCATTAAAAGTAAGAGAAGAAAGTTTAATCGCATTATTGCTTATATCATAATAATTATTAACACTATCACTAGTAGTAACTATATACATATCCTTCTTAGATGTATCAGATAAAAACTTTTTAGCAGTTTCAAAACCACTTAACTTAGTTTTAACATCATAAAACTTACGAAGCTTAAAATGCATACTAACACTAATAAATAAGCAAAAACAAAAGACAATTCCAAACAATACATAGTAAACCATAAATCACCTAAAACTCATAAAAAGTTCCTTCCTTAGTATCAACTAACTTAATACCCTTTTCTAACAATTCATTTCTTATTTCATCTGCTCTTATATAATTCTTTTCCTTCTTAGCAACATTTCTCTCATCAATTTTTCTTTTAATTTCATCCTCGCTAAGAGTAAGTTCCTTTTTATCCTCACTAAATAAATCAAGAGATAAAACCTCATCATATAATCTTATTATTTCTCTTTTAGTAGAGTCATTAATATCTTGATTTTTAAGAACATCATAAACAAGTGATAACATATTAGAAGTATTTAAATCATTACCAATTGCTTCAATAAACTTGTTCTTATAAAATAAAACTTCATCATCACTAACTACACCATTATTATCTAATTTTAACACTCTATTTTTCAATTTAATATATGCTTTTTCTGCTTGTTCAAGTGAATCATATGAAAAAACAAGTTGATTACGATAATGTGACCCTAAACAAAAATATCTATATGAAAGAGCCTTATAACCTTTCTTCTCTAACAAACTAACAGTTAAAAACTCACCGCTAGACTTACTCATTTTACCTACATTAGTATTTAAATGTGCTCCATGCATAAAATAATTACACCATTTATGTCCAAGAAAAGCTTCACTTTGTGCTATTTCATTAGTATGATGTGGAAATATATTATCAACACCTCCACAATGAATATCTAAATACTCACCCAAATAGATATATGCCAAAGTAGAACATTCAATATGCCATCCAGGATACCCAACTCCCCATGGACTATCCCATTTTTGGTCCTGTTCATCAAATTTAGATTTAGTAAACCACAAACCAAAATCATGTGGATTTTTCTTATTTTCATCATACTCTACATCATCACGAGCACCCACTATAAGTTCTACATTACCAGATAGTTTATAATAATCATGAGCCTTAGTAACATCAAAATAAATATTACCAGAAGAAGAATAAGCATAACCCTTTTCCAATAATTTTTCTATTACTTTAATATAATCATTTATATGATTAGTAGCCTTTTCAACTATCTCAGGTTTCTTAATATTAAGTTTACTACAATCCTCAAAAAAAGCCTTAGTATAAAAATCAGCTATTTCTTGTGGAGTTTTATGTTCCCTCTTAGCACCAAGAGCCATTTTATCATTACCAGTTTCACCATCATTTACCATGTGCCCAACATCTGTAATATTCATAACTCTCTTTACTTTGTAACCACTAAAAACCAAACCCTTTTCTAAAATATCCTCAAAAATATATGTCCTTAAATTACCAATATGTGCATAATGATAAACTGTAGGACCACATGTATATAACTTAACAACATCACCATTAGGTATAAATTCTTCAACCCTTTTAGAAAGAGTATTATATATTTTCATTTTCATCACCTCAAAAATATACTAAATTATATGTTATATATAACTTTCTTTAGCATTATTATACAAAAAAAAGAAGGATTATGCAACCTTCATATTTATATTTGAAACATTAATATCCAAACTACCATTCATTATCTGATCAACTATAAAACTTTCAATATTTGAATCAATAACCATATCTATCTTTCTAGCACCATAATCATTATAATTACATAATTTTTTTATATCCGTCAAAACCTTCTTACTAATCTTAATAGATACCCCTGTTTTCTTATAAGAATCTCTCACCAATTTAACTTTATTATCAACAATTCTACTAATAGAAGCATCACTTAATTTATCAAAATATATAATTTTATTTATTCTATTTAAAAACTCTACTCCAAAAAACAACTTCAAACTATCAAAATTACTCTTTTCCTTAACCGAAGTAAAACCAACACCATTTTTCATAAAACCAATATTTGAAGTCATAATAATTATTGTATTATCAAATCTAATAACTTCTCCCTTAGAATTTTTAGCCTTTCCCTCATCTAAAATCTGCAAAAACAAACTAATCACATTAGGACTAGCCTTATCTATCTCATCAAGCAATATAACTGAATAAGGCTTATCTTTAATCTCTTCAAAAACATTATTACCATCATTATAACCAACATATCCAGGAGAAGTACCAATGATTTTACTAATAGAATGATCTTCTTTATATTCAGTCATATCCAATCTAATAAAATTATTATCACCATATATCCTTTTAGCATACTCCTTAGCAAGAAGTGTTTTCCCCGTTCCAGTCGGTCCAACAAACAAAAATGAATAAGGTTTATTTCCCTTCTTGTAACCATACTTTATCTTCTTTGTAACATCAAGTAATTCATCAATACCCTTATCTTGACCAATAACAATATTATACAAATCATTAAAAGAATTTATAAAAGACTTATCACTACCAATAGGTATTTTCGATTTCTTCTCAATCACTTTCTTTACATCAAGAAGCGTAACCTCTTTATAATCATTATCAACACTCTTTAATTCATACTTACTTTTTTTGTTTTCAAGAAGCATTTCTTTCTTCTTATATTTGTACGCATCATCAAATTTATTAGACAAAATCGAATTATTTTTCATATTCTTTACTTTAACAATCTCAGAATTTAACTTTTCAATATTAAAACTATTACTTATATTAGAAACCTTAGCAAAAGAACAAGCTTCATCAAGTACATCAATTGCTTTATCAGGCATTTTTCTATCATAAATATATTTATTTGTAAGATACAAAATATTATCTATTACTTCATCTGGTATCCTAACTTTATGAAAATCCTCATAAATAGGTCTTAATTTAAATAAAATATCCTTAACAACATCCAAAGTTGGTTCCCCAATATCAACCATTTGAAATCTACGGCATAACGCTCTATCTTCCTCAATAAACTTCTTAAACTCAGCTGTAGTAGTCGCACCAATAACTTTAATTTTACCACGAGCAAGAGCAGGCTTAAATATATTTGAAGCATCTATCGCACCTTCCGCACCACCTGCTCCAACTAAAGTATGTATCTCATCAATAAATAATATAATATTAGGATTATCTTCAAGTTCCTTAAGCATCTTCCCAACTCTCTCCTCAAACTCACCACGATACTTTGTACCCGCTACTAAATTAGCCATAGAAACAGAAATAATCTTTTTATCAAGTAAAGTATCAGGAACTTTCCTCTCTTCTATAAGCATTGCTAAATTTTCTACAATTGCTGTTTTACCAACACCAGCTTCACCAATAAGCAAAGGATTATTTTTAGTACGCCTAGATAATATTTCAATAACTCTATTAGTTTCTTCTTCTCTACCAATAACTGGGTCAATTTCCCCATTTTTATACTTATCATTTAAACAAATACCAAAATTTAAAGCAGACAACTTAGTATTCTTAACTAAAGAAGAAGGACTACTTAAACTATCATATACATCATCAATATCTATATTCATACCCAAAAGAATACGTATTGCAACACCCTCGCCTTCATCAAATAAAGCAAAAAGCAAATCATCAACACTCACTAAAGTATTATTATTCTCACTAGCCTCTAAAGAAGCCTCCTCTAAAATATTACGAAGTAAAGGAGTATATAAATAAAAACTATTATTACTATTACCAATACCAACTACTTTAATTAATTCATCCTTAAACTTATCGTAAGTAATATACTTCAAAACCTTCTTAACATTAGAAGTATTACCATATTTAAGTATAGATAAAAACAAATGTTCACTTCCAATATAAGGATGATGTAATTCCTGCATCTCTTTCTTCATATTTTCCAAAACTTTTTTTGCATCTTCATCAAACTTTGAAAACATATATCTCCCTCCAATAATATTTTATGTATATATTTAAAATATAATATTTATTTTAATCAACAAAAAAAGATACTATTTTCAAGTACCCTTAAAGTAGTATTCTAAATACTCCTACCAGAACACCTTTCTTTTGCTTGTAAATACTCTTCATTTATAGATAATATCATATAGTCACTAAAATAAAAATCATGATATACACCAGCAGAATAAAATACCTCACACAGATGAACAAATTCTTTGTCATTATCATCATATGGGGCTTTATTCCATTCAGCTTCTACTTGCCTAACTTCTTCAGCCATAGGTATATTTGTACCTAAACTATTATTAACATATTGTCTAAATATATTGCCTACTTCATCGATAATAGAATTAAAACCTTTCATACATAATAACTCGCCCATTTCAAATACTAAGTCACAAGCAGAAGAATTATAAGTTTACCATAATCTTCTCTATAACTTAAATATTATTCATAAAGCTTTCAAAATCATTATATATCAAGCATTTTTTTAAAAATGTAAAATACTTTGCAAAATAAAAAAGACATCACTATTATATGATGTCTTCATAAAGAATAAATTATATATCCTATTAAATTGCTAACATTATAATAAATACTATAAATGAAACAATTAATAATGATAAGAATAATTTCCAAATAAATTTAAACCAAGTTTTATAACTAACTTCAGTAATTGATAGTGAAGTAAGTAATAACACACTTGTTGGAGCAACTAGCATAACAAGGGCATATATATTTGTATATATAATAGAAACAAGTTCTAAAACACTAGAATCTTCAAGAACTGAAACTGCACTATAAATTACATAATATGCATAATAATAGAAATCTGAATAGAAGAAACTACTAATTAGTGCATTTACGCCAGTAACAGCAACATTAAATGAACTTGATAATTTACCAATCAAACTAGTTAAATAACTTAGTATTGGGAAATAATAAGTTAAAACAAATACAAAATATGCAAGTAATGCTAAAAATGCTGGAACTGTATATTCCTTAACACCTTTAATAAATGCTTCAAAAGTATCACTAGCGTTAATTTTATAAAATAAACATAAAATAACTGAAGCAAAAATTAATAAAAGTGAATAATATTGAAATCTAGTTGGATCACTCCAAGTACCAAATGCTGTCATTCCACCAAAAATTGTTTCTACTGGTGCAAAACCTTTAATCTTCCAGCCCATAATCTTTTCATGAATACCACTAAAGAAATTTGAACCAAAAATTCCTCCCCAACTAGTTGTACCTAATATAAATACTAAAAATAATAACCCTAGAACTACATATATAGGCCATACATATTTCTTATTTCCTGTAGTAACTTCTTCAACTTCTTTCTTAACTTTAACCTTAACAGTTTTTCTATCTTCCTTTTTAGAAGAATTACTCTTAGATACATCAGTTTTCTTAATATACATTAATACAAATGCAATTAATAAACCAAGACCTAAAACAAATAAAATTACTTTAGCTAAAATCTCACCTGATAAAGAAGTTCCAAGCATTGAATTATTAACACCATATAATGTAGATGCATATGTAGCACCATACATACCTATTATAGTAGCGCCAAATGTTGCACATAAAGCAACCATCTTATCATATCCCATCATTAAAATTAATGAAATAACAAATGGGAATAAAATAAGAAGTGCTAAATCAAGACCTGTAACTGATGATATAATAGCCATTAAAACCATTATAGCAATCAAAAATGTCTTTTCTTTACCTTTCATTTTATCTACTATTAATCGTAGTGATTTTTCATATCTACCAGTTGCTTCCAAAATAGCATAAAAACCACCAACTAGCAATATAAACACTAAACTAGTACCAAAACCAGAGAATGTTTCAACAAGTTTAAGTCCACCTGAAACAAAGCCAACTTGATAACTTAAAGACTCAGTCTCACCACAAATGCTAGCAACAATTGGAACAATCCAAGTTAAAGCAATATAACCTAAAATTACTATTCCAATTACTTTAAATAAATTGTTTTTTTTCATTCTATCTCCTCCTATATATAATTATCACACTTTTAAGATAAAAAATAAAGAAAAAAATAAAAAAAATGCCATTTTAAAGGCATTAATCTCTCTTTTTCATTGTAGGAAATAAAATAACATCCCTAATAGAATCAGATTCAGTAAACAGCATACACAATCTGTCTATTCCATACCCTATACCACCTGCAGGAGGCATACCATATTCTAGTGCTTCAACAAAGTCCATATCAATATCAGTTGCTTCATCATTACCAAGTTCTCTTTCCTTAATTTGCTCTTCAAATCTCTCCAACTGGTCAACTGGGTCATTAAGTTCTGTATAAGCATTAGCAAACTCTTTACCACCTATAAATAACTCAAATCTATCAACAAATCTAGGGTCATCTGGATTTTTTTTCGTAAGTGGACTAATTTCAATTGGATGTCCATATAAGAAAGTAGGTTGAATTAAAGTATCCTCAACATACTTTTCAAAGAATAAATTAACAATATGTCCAAAACTCTTTTCATGCTCTTCTACCTCAATATGATGTTCCTCTGCTAATTTAAGAGCCTCTTCCACACTCATATCCTTTTTAAAGTCAATACCAGTTACTTCTTTAATAGCATCTACCATACTAACTCTCTTCCAAGGACCCTCTAAATTAATTTCATTACCACACCAATTATAAGTCATTTTACCAAATACATCTCTAGCAATAGTTTGAAACATTTCCTCAGTCATATCCATCATGCCTTCTAAATTACTAAAAGCAAGATAAGCTTCAAGTTCAGTAAACTCAGGATTATGTCTAGTATCCATACCTTCATTTCTAAACACTCTACCAATTTCATAAACAGCTTCCATACCACCAACTAAAAGTCTCTTCAAAGGAAGTTCCAAAGCAATTCTAAGATACATATCCAAATCTTGAGCATTATGATGCGTACAGAAAGGTCTAGCACTTGCACCAGTAAGCAAAGTTGTTAAAACCGGAGTTTCTACTTCGACAAAACCCATATTATCTAAAAAATTTTGAATACATCTAATAATTCTAGGTCTTAAAAATGCTATATTCTTAGAATCTTCATTCATAATTAAATCAACATATCTTCTTCTGTATCTTTCTTCTATATCAGTAAGTCCATGAAACTTTTCAGGTAATGGTCTTAAAGCCTTAACTAAATGTGTATATTCCAAACACTTAACAGTTAATTCACCAGTTTTAGTCTTCATAACTTTACCTGTTACACCAACTATATCACCTATATCTGCAGTTTTAAATAAATTATAAGAATCCTCTCCTACATCATTAACTGAAATATATACTTGCATTTTTCCAGCCTTATCCTGAATACTAAAGAATGATGCTTTACCCATTTTTCTTATAAACATTATTCTTCCTGCAATGGTAACTCTTTCTTCTAATTCTTCTAACTTATCGTGTTCATAATCACCATATTGTTCCTTAATTTCACTAGATAAATGAGTTCTATCAAATCTATGTCCAAAAGGATCAATACCCATTTCAGCTATTTTATTAACCTTTTCTCTTCTAACTAATTCTTGCTCAGTAAATACTCTTTCCATTTTTCCCACTTCCTTTTTAATAATATTATTTTAACACACTTTTCTAAAATCTAATAGTATTTTTTTAATTTCATCTTTATTTTTTGTCTTATATATCATATTTTTAACTTCATTAGACCCATTTATACCCTTTAAATACCAAGAAACATGATTTCTTATCTCAAGTACAGCCTGTTTTTCACTTTGAAAACTAAGTAAATAATCAAAATGTTTCAAACACATATCTACTCTCTCTATATTTGTAGGCTTATCTATAACAATTCCATTTTCTAAATAACAATTAATTTCTTTAATTAACCAAGGATTGCCAAGTAAAGCTCTCCCTACCATAACTAAATCACAGCCTGTTTCATCAATCATTTTCTTAGCATCATAACAATTTTTAATATCTCCATTTCCAATAACAGGTATATTAACTGCATCTTTCACTTGTTTTATAATATTCCAATCTGAATGTCCAGTATAACCCTGACTTCTAGTTCTAGGATGTATACATATAGCACTTGCACCTGCCTCTTCAATTGCCTTAGCAACACTTACTGCATTAATATGATTTTCATCCCAACCACTTCTAATTTTAACTGTTACAGGACAAGGCACAGCCTCAACTACTGCTTTTACTATTTCTTTAATTTTATCAACATTCTTAAGAAGAAAAGAACCAGCTTGAGAACGTACCGCAACCTTAGGAACAGGACATCCCATATTAATATCAATAATATCAGGTTTCATATTATCATATATGTACTTAGCAGCAACAACCATAGATTCTTTATCAGAACCAAATATTTGCTGATTAATAGGTCGTTCCCCAGAAGTCATATAAAGCATATCAATAGTCTTTTGATTATTATAATAAATAGCCTTATCACTAACCATTTCTGCATAAATAAGTCCTGCTCCCATTTCTTTAGCAATACGTCTAAAAGCACTATTACTAATCCCAGCCATCGGTGCTAAAACAACTTTACCTTTAACTTCAACATTTCCTATGTACATAACAACCTCCAACAATGCCTAAATTATATAATAAAATCAAATAAATTTCAATAAAAAAACACTTATTAACAAAAATGTTAATAAATGCTAATTCATTAATTAAAATAAATTATTAAAATCTAAATCCCCAGTACAACTAGGTCCCTCATATTTAATAGAACTATCAAATGCTATCAAAGCTTCAAAAATTGTTGGTAAAAACGCAATTCCAATACCAAAACCAACATCTTTCCCAAAAGATTTCGAAAGTTTAACAGAAATTACAATATTATATAAAGGAAAAAGTATATATCCTATAATAGGTACAGCCCCTAAACAATAACCAAATATATAATACCATTTAAGTCCAACTATTTCGAGTAAAACAACTATATTATATACTGGAACAATAGAATACCAACCAGTTTTTCCAGCTTTTACAAATAATTTCCATAAAACAACTATTGAAAATATCCCTATTGCAGACCCCAAGAAAACTATAAATACTCCCAATCCTAAAAATAATCCAAATAAACCAGAAATTAAATTACTATCAAACATAAAATATCACCACCTAACGAATAAATTATAACATAGTTATATATGAAAAAAAAGACATAAAACTATAATTTTACATCTTTTCATCATATTTTACTAAAGCATCACGCAACTCTTCAGCATTCATTTTGGTATATCCTTTTATACCCTTTTCTTTAGCACTAAATTTTAATTGCTCCAAATTCATAGAATCATAATCTTCAGCCATCATTTTACCATGTTCTACTAAATAATCTATTTGTTCTTTAGTTAAAGTTTCATGTTTTACAAGTTCTGATGCAATTAAATCTACTAAATTCATATTCTCTTTAATAACTTCTTCAGTCTTTTTATAACAATCATCAATAATTTTTCTAATTTGTTGGTCTATTTCAAAAGCAACTTGATCAGAGAAATTTCTTGATTTATTATAATCTCTACCTAAGAAAACACTAGATTCATTCTGTTCTAATTGCATTGGTCCAAGTTCACTCATACCATATTCAGTAACCATAGCCCTAGCAATCTTTGTAGCCCTTTCAATATCATTTGAAGCACCAGTAGTAATTTCATTAAATACTAACTGTTCAGTAACTCTACCTGCTAATAATGTAGATATTGTTTCTATTAATTCAGTCTTAGTAGTATGAGCTTTTTCCTCTTCACTTTGAATACTTGTATATCCTCCAGCCATACCACGTGGAATTATTGTTACTTTTTGTACTACGTTTGACTTTTCCAATTTTAATCCCACAACAACATGACCAGCTTCGTGATAAGCAGTAATCTTCTTATCATTATCACTTAATTTTCTAGAAACTTTAGCAGGACCCATTAAAACTCTATCATGAGCTTCATCTATTTCAGCCATAGTAATTTCCTGTTTATTTCTTCTTACAGCAAGTAGTGCAGCTTCATTAAGTAAATTCTCTAAATCAGCCCCAGAAAAACCAGAAGTTCTTTGAGCTAAATATTTAAGTGTTACATCTGAACCTAAAACTTTATTTTTAGCGTGAACTTCAAGGATTGCCTCCCTTTCCTTAACATCTGGTAAAGAAACTGTTACTTGTCTATCAAATCTACCAGGTCTAAGTAAAGCTGGGTCAAGCACATCTGGTCTGTTTGTAGCAGCTATTATAATTATACCTTCATTAGCACCAAAACCATCCATTTCAGTAAGTAATTGATTTAGTGTTTGCTCTCTTTCATCATGACCTCCACCTAAACCAGTACCTCTTTGACGACCAACTGCATCTATTTCATCAATAAATATTAAACATGGAGCAGTTTGTTTAGCTTGTTTAAACATATCTCTAACACGACTAGCACCTACACCAACAAATAACTCAACAAAATCAGAACCACTTATATAATAAAATGGTACATTAGCTTCTCCAGCAACCGCTTTTGCTAACAAAGTTTTACCAGTTCCAGGAGGACCTACTAATAATATACCCTTAGGAATTCTAGCACCCAACTTTTGAAATTTCTTTGGATTTTTTAAAAAATCAATTAATTCCTTTACCTCATATTTTTCCTCAACAAGACCTGCTACATCATCAAAAGTAACTTTATCTTTATCACTATGCAACTTAGCTCTACTCTTACCAAAATCAAAAGATTTATTGGCACCTCCCAATTGTTTACTTAAGAAAAAGAAAGCAAAACCAACTAACAATACAAGTGGTAACACATTAATAACAACAGACCAAAATGAAACAGCACCAGGGTCTTTATTAACAACCACTTTAAAATCATCTCTATCAAGTATATTAGATATTACACTTTCTGATAATGGAACTTTTAAAGAAAATATTTCATTCTCAGCATAACCATTAAGTTTACCTTCTATCTCATAAACTTTAGCAGAATCTCTAGGAGTTATTTCTAATTCAGTAATTTTATTACTGTTTAAAGCATCAATAAATTCATCATATCTAAGAGTATTTACTCTAACATTTAATGTCACATACAAAAAGTAAACACCCACAAAAAACAATATTATAACTAAATAAGATAATAAATTTCTTCCCAAACTCTTTTTCTTCATAATTTCCTCCTTCTTAATAATACTTAAGTATTATATCACACTTTTTATTCTTTGGAATATCAAACTTACTTTTTTTTAATCCAGGTATCCAAACAACTTCCCCTCTAGAGTCTACCACTACTGGCCAAAGTCTTCTCTCCCTAGTAGATATTTTACTATCAATAAATATATCCTTCACCTTCTTAGTACCTTTTAAACCCTTAACACGTATCCTATCACCTATTCTTTTAGTCCTAACAATAAGAGGCAATACAACATCAGATTTATTAAGTCTACAATAATAATTAGTATTCTTATCAGCACTTTCTAATAACTTTATATTCTTACCATTAGGCAAACATACAATATCATTAATCTCTATTTCATACGTATCTAAAAGTTCAGTCTCTCTAATAACACTAAAACTATTATAACTTTTAACAGCTTTAACATTATTAGGCAAATATATAAAAGTATTAGCCTTCTTTGAATAAATAATTTTTCTAATAAGTGAAACATGAATATCTGTTATTAAAAACAAATCATCTTGATAAAAATTAAGAAGCATCTTATAAATAATTCTATCTTGTATTAACAAATCACATTCCTTAAATTTAACTATATCAACTACACCATCTACAATAACATCAGAAATGACATTTGAAACTAAAGTATCTATATAATCCACATAAGACAAAAGCATCTTACTATATTTAATAAATTTTAAATGAACATTTTTATCCTCACTCTTTAAAAAAGGTAAAACATTCTTTCTATATCTATTTCTAGTATGAACATCATCAAAATTAGTTTTATCAATTACATACGGAATATTATGTATTTTATTATACTCTAAAATTTCCTCTTTTGTTGTATATATAAGCGGTCTTAGTAAAACATAATTATTCATTAAAACTCTAGATGAAAATCCACTGTAACCAGATAATGTAGACCCCCTAACAATCCTCATAAGAATAGTTTCCATTAAATCATCACCATGATGAGCAGTCATTAAATAATTAGCATTATACTTTTCAATTAAAAGATTAAAAAAATTATATCTAATGTTTCTAGCTTCATTTTCAAAATTATCATCACCATATTTCTCAATTGTCATAGTCTCAAACATAACATTATGTTTCAAACAATAATCTTGTACAAAAATAGCCTCATCCTTGCTTTCCCTTCTTACATTATGATTTACATGAGCACAAACAATAAAAATATTAGTTCTTTTTCTATAATCAATTAAAAGATTTAACAATGCCATAGAATCTGGCCCTCCAGAACAGCCCACAACTACTACATCATTTTCTTTTAAATTACTATTTAAATAATTAATTGACTCCTTCATTTAAACCTCTCTTTTAAAATATATTAATATAAGATAAAAAAAAAATCAATAGAAAAAATAATAACATCCGTTATTATCTAAGTTATCATTTGATTTTCAATATATATTCATTTTTACCAGAATACAAAAATTTTTCCCTAGCATACTTACCTATATAATCTTTATCTTGTAATTTATTAGCTTCAACTTTTAAACTTTCAGTCTCTTCTTTCAAATCAGAAAGTTTCAACGTTAACTCTTCTTTTTCTTCTTTCTTTAATTTAACATCTTTAAAAATAGAAAACATAGATAAAATAATATAGCCATTAATTAAACTACATATAATAGTAAATAAAACAATTCTTTTTGCCCTTTTCTTTTTATTCTTAGCCATAATATATCTCCTATAATTATTCTAGCAAAAATAACTGATTAGTCAATACAAACGACAAGAAAAGATTAAACTTTACACCTAAAATATGTAAATAATTTCTTTCCTATGAATACACCAAGTAAAAAAAATAAAAAAAGAACATAATTCACAATACCATGATTAATTAATATAATACAAACTAAATATAAAAAAACATTAAAAATCATAAACATTAAATTAAATAGTATTTTCAAAAATATATTTGAATATATTAAATACTTTCTAAAAAAAATAAAAAGAACATAGTATAAAACCCCAAAACCTAAAGAAAATAAAAAAGAATATATCTGATAAGATAAAGTCATTTAAAAAGTTTATCAAAGAAACTACTTTGTTTACTCTGTTTCTTTAGATTTTCCATATAACACAAACTAATAATAACTCCCTTTATAGAAAGAATACCATCCTTTGTATCTAATCTAAGAAGTTCCAAACCTTCACCCTTTATAGCTAAATAACCCATATTAGTTTCTAATAAAAACTCTTCATCATCAAAACTATCAATTTTAAGTACTCCTGTTATATAAATACTCTTTCTTTCATTAATACTTATACCATGATTATAACTAACATTATCTAATGATTTATCCATACATTACCTCCAGTTAAATATATGAATAAAATAAAAAAAAATACATAAAAATGTATTTTTTAAAACTAAATTATTCTGCAGTTTTATATGCTTCTAAAATAGTTTCTTCGAACATTGTACGTGTTTCAGGATTAATTGGATGTGCTATATCACGATATCCACCAGTAGCAGTTTTTCTACTTGGCATAGCTATAAATAAACCGTTATCTCCCTCAATAATACGAATATCATGAACTGCAAAACAATCATCAATTAAAACTGATGCAATTCCTTTCATGCGTGAACCTTCTTTTTCAATCTTACGCACATTTACTGATGTTATTTTCATCTCTTGTCCTCCTTTTAAAAAGCAAACTGCTTCTAATTTTATTTTATATTAACTAAATAAAAAAATCAATATAATTTACATAATTTATTGTAAAGTTAACTCTAGATTTCCTATCAAAATATCAGTATAAGAAAAAGACTTAGTAATAGGAACTCCATCTACTTTGATAATAAAAACTGATTTATATGTATTCACTATTTCACCAGAAAACTCTTCAATTTGATTTCTACTACCATTAAACTTAAAATTAATTGGATGATTCATATTATTTTCTATAAATAATTTTATCTTATCTACTGTCATCTAGGATACCCCACATACATAGTACCATTAGTTATAATACCACCAACCCCATCCTTTCCATACTTAGTCTTCTCTAAAATATTTATTAAATCGATTGGCTTATTCTTATTCGATAAACTAATACTCGACGCAATAATCGCCGGATCAAGTGCATGTATATTTATCCTCTTTGGACTTGAAGCAAAATTTGAACCAGCTCTTATTAATTCCTCATAATTTGATTGACAAGCACCTGATATAATAACTAATTTCTCGTGATCTTTCTCATACTTTCTAGCAACATTAACAGCCTTTGCAAAATTTGAACTATTCTTATAATTCTTCATATCTGTATAATTTGCATCATTTTTATCATAAAAAGCATCATGACCAGTTATAACTAATATATCTGGCCTTACATCTATTAAATATTTCTCAATATCACGAGCAATTTCCTCTTCCTTCAAAACAATACCATAAGATAAAATATTCATTTGTTTATAAAGTTTCATACATCTATCTAAATAATCCTTATCAGCATCAATATGAAGTATCTTACCAGGTAAATAAAAATACTCATCCCTATCAAGTTTCCTAAAACTTGCCATTCTGTCTAATAAATCAGAATCACCATCTATATAATCCTTATCACAGCCCTCACATAAAGTCAAATCATCCACTGGAGCATCCGCTACTAAACGAATATTTAAGCCCTTTAAAATAACTTTTTTATCCATTATATTTATTATCTTAAAAACCATATCATGATTATGTGATTTTCTTGTTACCAAATCACCTAAATTAAAAAGCATATAATCCCTCCAAGAAATTATATGCTTTATATTAAAAACAAATACATTATTTTGCTAACTCATTTGCCATTTCACAAAAAACATTAATAGGTATTTGCTCAGCCCTTGTATTTAAATTAAAACCATATTTAATAAGAACATTATCTATTATATTTAAATCATATGAACTCAAATTATTCTTAATTGTCTTTCTCTTAAACTTAAAACTATCCCTTACTAACTTAAAAAACAAATCCCTATCAATTAATTTATAAAGAGTTTCTCTTTTATTAAAAGAAATAATCATACTATCAACATTAGGCCTAGGTATAAAAGAATTTCTACTTACTATAAACTCCTTCTTTATATCATAAAAATAACTCAAAAACACCGTAAGTGAACTATAATCTTTAGTACCAACTTTTGCACCAATCCTATCACCAACTTCCTTTTGAACCATAAAAGTCATAGAATTAAAATCAAGTCCACTCAAAACAAGTTTCTCTATAATTGGTGTAGTTATATAATAAGGCAAATTACCCATAACATATAAATTATCATAATCATATTTAGAAACATCACTTATTAAAGATGAACTCAAAAAATCTTCAAATATAATATTATAATTATCAAAAACTTTTAAATTTTCAAAAAGTCTATCCTTAACATCCAAATCTATTTCATATCCTAAAACCTTATCAAATCGTTCACACAATTTCCTAGTTAACCTTCCATCACCACATCCTATTTCAATAACTAAATTATTATCTTTAATACTTATAGTATTAATAATCTTGTTAACTATATTCTCATCAACTAAAAAATTTTGACCAAATTTCTTTTTAAACTTAAAATCATTATACATAAACCACCTGTTTTAAAAAGATGAAAACTACTTTTCATCTTCAACTTTCTTTAATTTATTATCTTTCTTACTAGGCTCACGTTCAAATAACGTTGATAACATAAGTAATACATTAGAACCTGCTAAAGTATAAAGCATCATTTGTATTGTAGATAAATTATCAGCAAAATATGCAGGATTAAAATCAATTGCATACTTATAATACAAAATCATATGAGTATCAAATTTAGCTCTAATACAAATTATAATAATTACTACAAATACTATAACAGAAACTGCATTATAAAGCAAATTATCTTTAATTACTTTACTTTTAATAAATAAATTTATTATAAATACAATAAGTACTACAACAAAAGGAATTAATATTGGAATAGATTCCGTCATACTTTTATCAAGTCTTCTATAAGTTACTGCAATTCCATAAAATACTAATGCAAAACTTACAACCAACAACAAATACTTCAAAATTCCTAAAAATCTAGAAAAAAACACTTTCATTATCTAGCACCTCCAAACTCATCGACATACCATAATGATATTCTTTCAACAGCTCTAGCTAACTCTTGATAATTAGTAATTGTCAAATTAATACTTCTATTTAAATCATTATAAATAGTAGAATTTGTAATACTAGTTGTATAACTGTAAGAACTATTACCTAAAGATTTATTAAATAAGAAACTAGAATAATCAGCAATTTTATTTTTAGAAAATTCTATATCATCCTTTAATTCTTTCTCATAAGAAGTAGCAACATTATATGTTTTTATTGTTGTATCAACATAATAAGGAATAAAAAATAAACACTTATTATTAACAACATTATACATTTCTTTATTAATATCATATACATCCTTTTCTGTAATAGAAGTTTGCTCTCCTAAAGCATAAAACTTACTATTCTTAATTGAAGTAACACATGAATTAATACCATCTTTAATCAAATTACCACCCAAAGCTTCATTTGAATTATCAGTAAAATTAACTAATTTAACATTCTTTTCAATACTACTAACAGTGTCTTTTACTGAAACATAACTACTTTCCTGAGAAAAATTTCTATTTTCCACTCTAGTAACTTCCTTATAATGATATACATTCATAAGTAATAAAAAAGAAGCAAATAAGAAACACACAACCAAAACACAATAACCCATTAGTTCAAAAAATTCTTTAAAAACACTTTTCATTTTATCCTCCTAACTTTCAACATCAATTTTAAAATCTAATTTTAAACTTTCTTCACTTGACCACAACTTAATCTCATAATTATCAACAGAATTAGGTAAAATACTCTGGGTAGTTAAAATACTTTTACTTTTATTATCAAGTTTACCCTTAAATAACACTTTAGAATTTTTAAGTATTTCATAAGAAATCTTACTATTCTTTTTATTACTTTGATAATCATTATCAACTAATATAACCTTATAAGAATATTCATCCTTATTATCATTTTGTACATAAAAAGTATAAGAAAAAGCATTCTCGTAATTATTATAAGAAGCAAATGAAGAAACATTAGAACCAAATCTAGTATCTGAGTGAACTACAAATAAGTTACCACTTATATATTGCATATTATTAAACTTAATAACACCAAATCTAAACAAACAATAAAATCCTCCGAGAAACAAAACAAGAAAAAATAGAAAAAAGAAAACTATTAATTTATTCTTACTCTTTTTTTTAGTAACAACAATATCATCAGCACTGATTTCATCTTGATAAATCTCATTATCCAAAGATTTATTATCTTCCATCAGCAATCACCTTCTTTAAATTCTTTCTAGCTTGAATTGTCTTGTCAGTTTCTTTTATTACTTTCTTAGTCTTACCACAAGCAAGTTTAACAGCCTTTAAAATATCATATATTACAATTCCTAAACATGGTAATACAATAGCAGTTATCCAGCCTACCTTAGTAACTAAAAACTGTTGTAAATAACCTAATTTTGGAACCCTAACAGCTACTCTACCAATAACATTCGAAGCAGGCACTAAAGATGTATCAATAGACGCATTATGGTCACCCTTTGTTTGATAATAACGTTGCCCATTTAAAATACTGACATCTACAATACGATGAGTAATAGTCGCAGCAGACCCTTCTCTAACAAATGTAATAATGTCACCAGTATTATATAAATCATTATCATTTTTATAAGTTACTACTATATCTCCAGCATCAATCGTAGGAACCATACTGGTAGTAAGTATAGTATAAAAATTTAATTTAACCTCGCCTAAACGGTTATTATTAGATAAAAACTTAACTCTAATAATATATACCACTATTAAAACAATTATAATCATCAATAACACAAACACAGCAGAAGAAATAATTTTACCAATTCTATCCAAAGTTTTCTTCATTTTTTCACCCCTTTCTAATTAATATAAGTACTAACAGCTACTTTACATTTAAACTCTAAAGACTTATCAGAAAGTTCATACTTATCAGAAAGCCATAAACGAAGTCTGTAATCATTAATCATATTCTTATTTGCCTTCTTGCGAATTAAAACTTTACCAGTAGGATATATTTTACTATTTTCCAAATCAGAAAAATTATTAACTGCATTCTTGTTAATTATTACTTCTTTATTATTCTCTGTTAAATATACTCTAATATACTTAGAAGATAAAGTATTTTCCTTCATAGGAATTAATGTTACTTCATAATTTAATTTATCTTTCCTAGATTTTTTACTATATCCAACCGAAACAGTAAAATCAAAATACTCCTTATCCTTTGAAAAACTCTTACCTACATTATCAGAAGTAGGATAAGCATCCAATATCTCAATATAATTTGAGCCCTCATTAAAAGAAAATAAAACAGAACCAGCATTAATAGTATTATTTGAACCAGAATCATAAGAATTAAAAATAGCAAATGATATACTAGAAATTAAAAATGATAAAAGTATAATAAATATAAGTAAAAATATTAAAAATCTACGATTAGATTTATCATCATTTTTTAGTATTTCATCTGCTACTATATCAGCAACTTCACGACTTGCTAAATCTAACTCACCCTTTTGTTCTTTTTTCATAATTCACCTCTACAGACTCTATATAATTATGATACCACATTCTACCATTTTTTAATAGTATTTTTTTAAATAAAAAAAAATAGTGTAAATTTTACACTATTTGTATACTAAGCTCCTGTTCTTTGAGCAGCAATAACTCTAATTTTGAAAGTAAATGTTTCAGCTTCAGTAGCTTTAGTTTGAGTCCAAGTTCCACCAGCAGTTTGACATGCAGTAGCAGTATCATTGCCAGCTATAGAACAAGTTCCAGCATATTCAGGATTACCATAGTATAAATCATAAGCATCACTTACCCATGCTTTTAATTCATAACTAACTGTACCTTTTGCTGTAAATGAACCAGAATCAAATACATATCCAGTAGTTGCACCAGTTAAAGCATTAGTTTTATCTTTAACAGAACTAAATTTTGCTCCGTTATCAGCAGCTCCCATTGGATAAGTAACTGTTTCACCAACTGTTTTCTTAACTTGTAACATAATCATGTCTTCAGTTAAATTATGAGCACCAGCTTTAACATCAACAAATTGTAAAGCATAGTCTACTATCATATCACCAGGATAATCAGTAGTTACTTCAAATGCAACAGCATTATTCTCTAAACCTTTAGCAACAGTCTTAGGGTATTCACTAGTTAATTTAATTGTATTAGGACTAGTCCAAGTTCCACCTTTTTCTTCACAATCTTTATAATCAGTAGCAGTTTCGCCTTCAGCTAAACCTTCACACTTTCCTTCACTATCAAATGAAATTGAAGCAGTACCAGTTTTAATTACGTTTTCACGTGTTCCAGCAGCAGAGAAACTATACATAGCAAATGATACCCCAACTACTGCAATAATTAAAACTAAAACACCTAATACTGATAAAATCAAAGTTTTTTTATTGTTTTCTTGCATAATTATCTCCTTTCTAAATATTTAAATATTATGGTGTAACATCTATTGGTGTAGCTTTTCCGTCTACGTTAACAGTTATACGATATTCGTATTTTTTATTATTAATAGACTCAACATTAACATCTTCAGCAACCCAAATTCTAAGTCTATATTCATCTGTTATAGTACCAGCACCAGTATGTTTAGAAGTAACTGTTTGTAAAACTTGTGAACCAGTTCTTACAGTTGAAGCAGCTAAAGTATCAGCTTTAACAGGCGCAACAAGTTGTTCATAATCACCCTCAGCGTTTTTCTTTTCTAGATAAACTTTAACTTGACTATCAGCAAGTTTACCAGTTGTTGTAGTATCAGCGATAGTAGCAGGTGTTACATTGATTTCATAATCAACATCTAAAGCACCATCTGTTGTTGTACTAACAGAAAAATCAAAAAATTGACCATCAGCACTTAATTCTTTACCTTTAGTATCGCTAATAGGTAATGCATCTTCTAAAAGAATACCTTTAGTAACTTCAGAAAAACTCATTGAAACAGTACCAGTTGTTATTGAGTTAGTACCGCCAACTTTATCATAGTTTAAAGCAGCAAAAGAAATTCCAACTACTGCAACTATTAAAATTGCAACTCCTAACACAGACAATAAAACTTTCTTTGAATTATTTTGTTCCATCTTTTATATCCTCCTTTACTATATCAATAGTACAAAATATTTACAAAAAAATCAAGAGCATAAATCAAAAAAAATTCTTTTTTACGCAAAAAAAAGCAAAAATTTAATTTTGCCTTTAATATCCATATCGAACAATGTCAAATTTTACTTTATTTACAGTTCTAGAAGGCGCTTTTGCTTTCTCATGAGTTTTAAGCAAATCAATAACTCCCTGCCCCACACCTCTATCAAGTACTATCGCATACATTCCATTTGGATCATACGCATCAACATTAATTCTTATTATTGACCCACATGGTAATATCTGAGAAGAAGCAACTATCCTAACTGTACCATATTCCTTATCCTCATAATAAATATTACCATTTCTAGCATCCTGACCATTACAACCCAAATGACCACCACATCCAGCACAATCAGGCCCATAATGAGTAAGTTTTCCATAAAAACTAGTAGGAAAATACTTAGAATTACTAACAGCACTAGCCATAGTTTCATATAAAACAGGAGATAAAACCTTACTATTAAGTTTTTCATAACTTTCTAATAAATCTTTTTCATCAACACTCTTCTCTAAATTATTATTATATGATACAACACTTTCATTATCATACCTCAAAACAATAAATGAAGAAACTCCTAATAAAATAAAAAACATCCCAAATATATATAAAAAAACAGAAAACAATTTACAATTAAAAAACTTATGTTTATATTTATTTTTATTTTTCATATAACCTCACACATTAATTTTATCAAATTTATATATCTAAGTCAAATATTCTTCTAACATTAGAAGTAGTAACACTCATAACAACATCAAAAGAAACATTTTTTATAGAACATAAACAATCTGCAATTAATTTAACATTCTTTGGTTCATTCTTCTCTCCTCTTATCGGAGATAAATAAGGACTATCTGTTTCAAAAACTATATTATCTAAAGAAATACCTTTAACAACTTCCCTTAAATTACTGTTATTAAATGTTAAAACTCCTCCTATGCCTAAACAAAAACCAAGTTTAATAAACTTTAACGCCATCTCCAAACTACCAGAATAACAATGTATAATCCCCTTAACATTATATTTCTTTAAAATATCATAAGTATCACTCATCGCATCCCTAGTATGTATAACAACAGGCATATTAAGTTCCTCTGCCATTTCAAGTTGTTTTTCAAAAAGAACAATCTGTGCCTTCTTATTTTCCTTTCCATAATGATAATCAAGACCAATCTCACCAATACCAATTACTTTATCATTACTTATAATATCTTTTTTTAAATCTTCTAAATCATTCGAAGTAATAACATCTGCAAATTCAGGATGAAAGCCAAGTGTAGAATATACATTATTATATTTATTAGATAATTCTATATTATAACTATTACTTTCCTTATCACATCCCCCAAGTATTAAACACTTAACCTGGGCATCATAAGCATCTCTTATTACCTTATCTATATCATCAAAATCACTTTCAAGTAAATGTAAATGTGTATCTACTAACATAATATACCTCCTCTAATATTATATACCAAAACAAAAAGATACACTAGGGTATCATTTCGAAAACTTAAAACTTATATAATACGCAAACATAATGACCAAATATACTATATCTATAATAGTAGGACCAGATATAATAAGTTCAATCATAAATACTACAAAAATAATTACCAGAACTTCTTTCATTTTTAATCTTGAAAGCATATAGATTCTCCTTTATTTTTTTAGTACTACAAACTAATTATAAAACATATACAAAAAAAATAAACAAAAAAAAGACATAAATAATCTAATTTACACCTTTTTTACACTATTTATCAATTCTTTTAAATAAAACCTCTGGCACACCAACTTCATATGTAACCTCATTATAAATATCATCAAAAGAATTATCTTTAACATTTAATTGTTTTAACATATTAGAAGAAATAGAAGGAATAAATGGTTGTAATAATATAGCACAAATTCTAATACAATCAAGTAAATTATATATTACAGTTTCAAGTCTATCATGATTATTCTCATCTTTAAATAAAATCCATGGAGTAGTATCATCAATATACTTATTAGACATTCTAAGCAAAGTAAATATCTCTTCAAGTGCTAAATTAACCTCTAATTTTTCCATTCTTTCATCAAATTTACCAACTAAATTATTTTTAAAACTCACCAAATTATCATCAAATTCTCCACTAACACCTTTATTAGTTACTTTTCCACCAAAATACTTATTAGCCATTGTTATAGTTCTATTAACTAAATTACCAAGAACATTAGCTAAATCAGAGTTAATTCTATTTATTAAAGCATCTTCTGAAAAATTACCATCACTACCAAATGGTACCTCTCTTAAAGCAAAATACCTAACCGCATCTACGCCATATTCCTCAATATACAAACGAGGGTCTTTATAATTACCCAAACTCTTAGAGATTTTACCACCATCTACAATTAACCATCCATGTCCAAAAACCTTCTTAGGTAATTCAATTCCCAGAGCCATTAACATAATAGGCCAAATAATTGTATGAAAACGAACTATTTCTTTTCCCACAATATGTAAATCACAAGGCCAATACTTTTTAAACATATAATCATCATCAGATAAATAACCCAAAGAAGTAATATAGTTACTAAGTGCATCTATCCAAACATAAATTACATGCTTTGTATCAAAACTAACAGGAATACCCCAAGTAAATGAAGTTCTAGAAACACATAAATCTTGTAAACCAGGTTTTATAAAATTATTAAGCATTTCATTCTTGCGAGATACTGGTTGAATAAAATCAGGATGAGAATTAATAAATTCTACCAACCTATCTTGATACTTAGATAATCTAAAAAAATATGCCTCCTCAGAAACTTTGTGAACTTCTCTATGACAATCAGGACATTTTCCATCACTATCAAGCTGTGTCTCAGTCCAAAAAGATTCACATGGAGTACAATATAATCCTTCATAAACACCCTTATAAATATCACCCTGATCATATAATTTCTTAAATATTTTCTGAACAATTTCCATATGAAGAGGATCAGTAGTTCTTATAAAATTATCATAAGTAATACCCAAACACTTCCATAAATCCTTTGCATTATCCACTATCTTATCCACATACTCTTTTGGAGTTACACCAGCCTCTAAAGCCTTTTTTTCTATTTTTTGTCCATGTTCATCAGTCCCAGTTTGAAAAAAAACATCATATCCCTTTAATCTTTTATACCTTGCTATTGTATCAGCAATAATCGTTGTATAACAATGTCCAATATGAAAATAATCAGAAGGATAATAAATTGGAGTTGTTATATAAAACTTTTTATTCATCTAATCACCCTTTCCTAAAATAAAAAAAAGATGTTCCTAAGGACGAAATATCTTCGCGGTACCACCTTATTTTTACTCAAAACTATAACGCCGTTAAGCGAACATATATCTGCTCCAGAAGCCATAATAAATATCAGTATTACTTAATTTCACCAATTATAAGCTCTCTACAAATACAAAATATTTACCTTTTCCTTCATCGCATTTAAATATGTAACAATCATAACATAATTTTTACTATTCTTCAATATATTTTCCTAAAAATTTAGCAGCTATAGTCACAGTTTTTTCCACAAAATCATCAACTCTCTTATCTTTAGACAAAATAATCACAGCACCAACAGCATCTCCACCCACTATAATCGGAGCAATTACATAACTAGCAATTTCTTTTTTATTAGAAGTTAAATTTATCTCTTCAAAATCATAACAAGTTAATACATTTCTACTTTGAATAATTTCATCCAAATATGAAGAAATAGTCTCATTTAAATATTCTTTTTTTAATTCACCAGCAATAGCAACAAACTTATCTCTATCAATAATCATAATATTTCCATTAATCGCTGGATACACAGAATCAACATAAGCACGATAAAAACTATCTAAATTTGAAAATGGAGAATACTTTTTCAAAACAATATTATCGCTATCCAAAAAAATTTCCACACTCTCACCATCTCTAATACGCAAAGTCTTTCTTATCTCTTTTGGAATAACAACTCTACCTAAATCATCTATTCTTCTAACAACGCCTGTACTTTTCATATATTCTTCTCCTTTGCTATAATTATTTTCCCTTCAATTTTTGTTTTTATACTATATTTCAATATTAGTTTTATTATCATATCTATTATAATATTTTTATATATAAATTTTTACTGGTAAATTTTACCAAAAAAAAGAAACAATTGGTTAATAAAACTTTTTTTCCAACAAAAAAAGACATTCATCACATCTTTTCAAATAATCTATTAAAATAAACAATAGGATGTTCTTTAACTTTACTTTTTATAAGCTTTATACTTAATTGCTTATTCTTATAAGAAAAATCAAAATAACTACAAATTTTAACAGAATCACTAAATAAATCCTCATATAAAATTTTATCAGATTTCTCCTTACTAAAAAGTATCTCCATATATATATTATTGTCAATAACTTTAGAAACACCTTGTTTCTTTGATAATTTTTCAAATAATTCTTGATTTAAATAAACAAACATATCATCATCAATAGAACCAAATCTATCTTCCAAAACACTTTTAACTTCTTCAAGTTTAGAAAAAGAATCAATAGTATTTACTAATTTATGAATTTCAATCTTAATCTCATCTTCCTTAACATATTCATCTTTTATATGATTGTTAACATTAACATCCACATTATTACCATCGTAAACTTCCTCTTCTACCTCTAAGCCCTGTAATTTCTTAATTTCACTCTCAAGCATTTTCATATATAAATCTATACCAACAGTATCTATAAAACCAGCCTGTTCACTTCCAAGAATATCCCCAGAACCTCTTATAGACAAATCACGAGCCGCTATTGAAAAACCACTTCCTAATTCAGTAAATTCTTTTATAACCTTCAAACGTTTAACAGAATTAGAAGACAAAGCCTTATTCTTTTCATACATCAAATAAGCATATGCAGTTCTTTCGCTCCTACCAACTCTACCTCTAATTTGATAAAGTTGAGCAAGCCCAAAACGATCAGCATCAAATATAATTAAACTATTAACATTAGGTATATCAACTCCAGTTTCTATAATAGTTGTACAAACAAGAACATTATAAACACCATTAATAAAATCATTCATCCTATTTTCAAGTTCTTCCTTAGACATCTGTCCATGAGCATATGTAACTTCCGCATCCGGAACTAATCTCTTAATTAAACGAGTTTTACTTTCAATATCGGAAACCCTATTATATAAGATAAAAACTTGCCCATTACGAGATAATTCTTTATATATTATACTTCTAACAACATTATTATCAGTCGGTGCAACATAAGTTTGAATAGGCTTTCTATTCTTTGGAGGAGTTTCAATAAGTGATAAACTCTTAATTCCAAGCATAGCCATTTGAAGTGTACGAGGTATCGGAGTAGCAGTTAAAGTAAGAACATCAATATTTGCCTTAAACTCCTTAATTTTTTCCTTATGCGCTACTCCAAATCTTTGTTCCTCATCAATTATCAAAAGACCTAACTTCAAAGGCTTAACATCATTACTAAGCAAACGATGAGTGCCAAAAACCATATCAATTTGCCCAGTTTCCAATTTTTTCAATATATTATTAACTTCACGAGTAGTAGTAAAACGATTAAGTAAACCAATATTAACAGGAAAATCCTTAAATCTCTCAAGTGCACTTTCATACTGTTGCTTAGAAAGTAACGTCGTTGGACACAAATATAAAACCTGCTTACCATCATTTATTGCTTTAAAAGCTGCCCTAAAAGCAATTTCAGTCTTACCATACCCAACATCACCACATAATATTCTATCCATAGGAGTCTCACTTTCCATGTCCTTTTTTATTTCTTCACTTGCTCTCAATTGATCAACAGTTTCCTCATACATAAACTTACTCTCAAACAAAACTTGATTTTCATCGTCTTTACTAAAAGCAAAACCCTTCTTTAATTTTCTTTCAGCCTGAACCCTTAATAACCTATAAGCCTCATACTTAATTTTCTCCCTAACCTTAGCCTTTGTCTTTTCCCAAGATGAAGAATTTAAAGCATTAATTTTTGGAACATAGCCATCCTTTCCAGAATATTTAGAAATCAACGAAAGTTTAGAAGCAGGTATATAAAGCTTATCCCCTTTATCATACAATATTTCCAAATAGTCACCTAACACGCCACCTTTACTAAGCGTCTTAAGTCCATTATAAATACCTATACCATAAGTAATATGAACAACATAATCACCAATCTCAAGTTTATTTAAATCCTTAATACGAGTAGAATACCTAAAACTAGACCTTTTAAGTTTAGTAATAGCTTTTCTATTAAATAACTCATATTCAGATAAAATAACATAATTATCAACAGTAAAACCACTACCAATACTCTTATTAATAATATTAACTTTATTATCCAATACTTCATTTTCATTAGTTAATACATAATTAACATCTATCATATCAATAAACTTATTAACATTTATTGTTGATAAACAAATAACAACTGTCTTATTTAAAGAAATACACTTCTTTAAATAATCATTAATTTTATCAAAATTCTCACCAAATTTATCTATACTCTTAGAATTATAATCAATATAATTATTAACCCTAATTGAAGTCAAAACATTATCAAAATCAAGATAACACAAATAATCATTGTATTTAACTTCATCTAAATCAAAAAAACTTTTCTCACCAATACCATATTCAAAAAATTCATTACACATATTAAGATAACTAGTTTTAATCTGCTCATAATCTTTAAAAATTACAATAGGATTCTTCAAATAAGATAATATACTACAAACATCATTAGAATAATCTTCATTAAAAGGCAAAATATCCTTATAAGTAACACTATCTAACGACATTTGACTATTTCCATCAAAATATCTAATAGACTCAATTTCATCACCAAAAAACTCTATTCTAACTGGATTATCATCATTAATTACAAAAACATCAATAACAAAACCACGAACAGCCATTTCACCCGTTTTAGTTACTATAGATTCTCTAGTATAACCTAAATCACACAACTTTGAAATCAAATCATTATATGATAAAGTATCACCAACTCTTAATCTAATTGTTCGCTTCTCATAATTATCTCTATTAGGCAAATATTTCAAATAACCAGCAGTATCCGTAATAACAATTTGCTTACCATTCATAATTAAATTATTCAAAATATCCAATCTCTCCGTAAGAAGTTCGTTACTTTTAACCATCTTTTTCATAAATAATTCATCATCTTGAAACAAAAAAGAAGAAACATAATTGTTAACACTAGAATAAATTTTATTAGCTTCATAAAGTGATGGTGTAACTATCAAAATACCCTGGTCATTAGATTCAAATAACTTTTTTACATACAACGCAAAAAATTCATCAGTCATATTAAGAAGACCAATGTTTTTTTCATTATTAAATTTCAAAATTTTTTCAAAAAAACTCATAATATCACCTAATTATACTTACTCATCAAAACTTCAAAATCAAATTTAAAATAATCATCAAGTAACTGATTAGTAATTACAAATAAATCCTTCAATTTGTTTTTTTCATCTACACTTAATTTACCAAGCACATAATCCTTAGTATCAACTTTTTTATCATTAGATATACCTATTTTCAATCTTTTATAACAATTCGTTCCTAAATTAGTCTCAATATTTCTAAGACCATTATGTCCACCACAAGAACCCTTAAATTTTAATTTAATTTTTAAATAATCCATATCTAAATCATCACTAATAATTAAAATATCATCTATATCAACTTTAAAATAATGAACAAACTCTTTCACTACCATTCCAGACAAATTCATATAAGATAAAGGTTTTAAAAGAATTACCTTAGTAGAACCAATTTCAACAATTTCATATAAACCATTAAATTTTTTCTTACTAATAGATACACCATGCTTCTTAGCGAAACTATCAATCACCATAAAACCCATATTATGTCTTGTATATTCATACTCTGGACCAGGATTACCCAAACCCACAATCAATTTCACTTTTATCACCTACTTAACAAATACATCTATTACTTTTGCATCTGGAAGTTCCACCTTATAAGACTTAGCAAAAAAATCAACTGATATTACTTTACCTTCACCATCATCAGTAGAAACAATATCCCCAACCTTTGGTAAATTTTTCTTATATTCATCATATAAATCATTCTCATATTGTAAACAACACATTAATCTTCCACACACACCATTAATCTTCTGTGGATTTAAAGCAATGCATTGATTTTTTGCCATATTTATAGAAACACTATTCATATTATCCAAAAATGAAGAACAACATAACTTACGTCCACATTGACCATATCCACCAACCTCTTTTGCTTTGTCTCGAACACCAATCTGTCTAAGTTCAATTCTCGTTTTATATATAGAAGCCAGCTTCTTAGCAAGTTCCCTAAAATCAACCCTTTCATCAGCCAAAAAATTAAATAACAATTGCTTCCTATCAAAAGTCCAAGAAGCATTCAATATACGCATATCAAGATTAAGTTCCTTAACCAATGACATTGCATCATCTATCGCAAGTTTAGCATCCTTCATATTTTTTTCATTAATATCATCATCCTTAGAAGTTGCAATCCTTAATACATTCCTAATTGGACTACTTAATCTATCAGGATCAACACTAATTAAATCTGTCACAATAACACCATATTGTTCTCCCCTTTCAGTTTCAACAATAACCTTAGTATTCTTAGAAAGATTTATCCCATTAGGATTAAAATAATATATCTTATTAGAAAAAGAAAAACTAACTCCAATTACATCAATCATTATTACCACCACCAAAATTAATAATAAAATTATCTATAAATAAATCTTTATTTACATTATACTTAATATTTAAAATAAACTGATTAATAATATCAATTTTATATATTATATCACTAACAGAATTATTTTTCACTATATTTTTTTTAACATCCATAAATTCACAAATTAAACTATCATCATAATAAAATCTCAAAACATCATAATAAAAATATAAACCATACTCCAAATACAACTTAAAATAATTACTATCAACATAATCACTTTTATACACTATTAAAGAAGTTCCCAATTCTTCCAATTTACTATAAAAACTAACAATCTTATTACTATAAACCTCATAAAAATCATCCTGATTATCGTCATTATAAATAGTAAACAAATCCCTAACATTAAACTCTGCTACAAGCGATATCAGCTGACATCTAGAAACTATAGTAGTTAAAACACTATTAACATTATTTGTAAGAAGAATTGCAATAATTCCATCTTGTGGCTCCTCCAAAAATTTCAAAATTGCATTAGCAGAACTCTTATTAAGCATACTAGCATTTTTAATTATATAAATCTTATACTTTCCAAACACTGGCTTTGTAGAAAAAATCTTCTGAAGTTCCAACATCTGATCCTTTTTTATTTCAGTAAATTCATTATCTATAATTACTAAATCTAAATAATTACCATTATCAATATCATCACAAATTTTGCAAGAAGAACAATCTACATTACTTATGCAAAAATTATCACACAAAAAGTATTTAGCCATAGATAAAGCTAAATCATAACCATACGATAAACCCCTAGTTTCAATTAAATATGCATGAGAAATCTTATTATTTTTTTTTACCTTAGTAATAAAATTATAAAAAGAATTCTGTTTAAACTTATAAGATTCTAGCATAAATCACCATCTCTTCTATAAACAAATAAATAACAACAAAATTGTAACTAAACCAGGCATTCCCAAAAAACCTACTACTATAATAGAAAATAAATTAATAGGGACAATTAAACCAAAAGAAGTAGCAATCGTATCATATAAATAAATCATAAAAGGTGCTACTAAAAAAGATTTAAGTAATCTATAAAAAGTTTTCATTCAATCACCATTAAAATATATGAAAAAACTAAAAACTATAAAACCTCTTTTCTATTTCTAAGTGCTGATTCAAGAGTAAGACTATCAACATAATCCATATCAGCACCAATAGGAATACCGCTAGCTAAACGAGTAATAATAACATTTGAACCATCTAACAATCTTTTTATATATAAAGCAGTAGTATCAGCTTCAATACCAGTCTTAATAGCAAGAATAACTTCAGAAATAGAATCCTTTTTTATTCGGTCAAACATTTCTTTAATTCTTATATCATCAGGTCCAATATCATCAATTGGTGAAATAAGACCACCAAGAACATGATAATATCCATCAAAAACATTCATCTTCTCAAACAAAAAAACATCCTTAGAATCTTGAACCACTATTAAAACATTTTTATTACGTGTTTCATCCTTACATATTAAACATAAATCATCATCAGACAATGTACCACAAATTTTACAATGTTTAATACTAGTTTTAACATCAACAACATTCTTACTAAAACTTTCAGCATCTTCCATTGAAAAATTCATAACAGAAAAAGCCAACCTAGTAGCAGTTTTCTCCCCAATTCCTGGAAGTTTTTTAAAAGAATCAATCAAATTGTTTAAACTACTTGGATAAAGCATATTACATCAAACCCGGCATCATATTAGAATATTTGCCCATTTTTTGTTCTGTAGTCTTATCAACTTTTTTAAACGCATCATTTAAAGCTATAACAATCATATCAGAAAGCATAGATAAATCATCTAATAAATCCTTAGCACTATCACCTATTTCAATTGATAAAACTTCCTTTTTACCATTAACAGATACCTTAACAAATGAAGAAACTCCTTCAAAAACCATTGTATCAATTTCATTTTTAATTTTAAGCATATCCTTTTGCATAGATTGTGCCTGTTTCATTAATGCTTGTAAATTCATATAAATCCCTCCAAAAATATTATAGCATTAAATTCAAACTAAAACCACCAAAAATAAACAAAAATTAAAAAACAACTTATTAACAAAAAATAGATAATTTTTCAGATAAATAACATAATTTTTTATTCTAATAAATTATGTTCACTTTTTTTGTATTTTCAATACACTTTTACTATGTAGATTATTTCCCGGGAAATAATCTCAATACAAAAAATAGTTATTAACAATTTAAAAAAGACTATAAATTACTATTTTTGTATTCATATTACACTTTTAGAATAAAATTATTTCCCGGGAAATAATTTTAAAAAAAATATGGTTATTTAATTTCAACCATATCATTTCCAAACAAATCTACCGCCTCATTTATTATACTACTAGCATCAGAAGACACCACTAAATTTTCAGCATTATCTTTAATTCGCTCTTTAACAGTATATATAATACCATTTTTTCTATTCAAAACATACTTTTTCTTTATACTATCCCATTCATCATCTGTTACAAACACTAAATTATAAGGCTTATCCATTACCTTACTAAATAACTCAGTAATCTTATCTAAAGATTTATTAACATTTAATAAAATAGAAGCATAATTAACAGAAATAATCACATCATCTGCTCCAACAACACGCAAATTAGCATCAAGCAAATATGAAACAATACTAGAATATTCATTATAATTTAAATAATTAGAAAAAAGAGACCATTTATTACGAACAAACTCCAATCTATTTTTATCTGCAGTAGCTAAAGCATTATTTACTATTATTTTATCATACAATATTGGATAACTTTCCTCTTCGGATGCAATATTTAAATCATTTGTTATTTTTTTTGTATTCTCACTACATTTTTTTTCTAAAATTATTTCCCGGGAAATAATTTTATCTGTCCCCCCCTTCTCAAATATATTTATTATTTTTAAAATTCCTACTTGAATAACTATATTAGGATTATCCAAACTTTTTGCATTTAACTCAGTTTTTAACAATTCATCAATTGCTTTATAATACAGTTCAATACTCATATTTTCATTTAAATTATCATGTTCGTTAATAATACAATTTTTAAAATACTCAATTAGCTTTTCAATAACAAGAAACATACTTTTACCTTCACTATTTATTGAATTAAGTATATTAAAAACATCTTTAACAGAAGTAGCATATATAGTCTTTAATAATTCATCAACTTGAATATCAGATGCAATACCACGTAATTCATAATAATCAGAAGCCTTAATATTATCGGATGCAGAAGCAAGTTTATCAAGCATACTAATTGAATCCCTTAAGCCACCGTTAGAATACTTAGCTATTAAATTTAATGTTTCGTCATCTATAGTAATTTTTTCTTTATTAGCAATATTTTTCAACTTATTAACAATAACATTTTCAGCTAAACGTTCAAATTCAAAAGTTTGACATCTAGATACTATAGTTTCAGGAACCTTATAAAATTCAGTAGTAGCTAATATAAATATAACATGTTTTGGTGGTTCCTCAAGAGTTTTTAAAAGAGCATTAAAAGCTCCTGAACTAAGCATATGAACTTCATCTATAATATATACTTTATAATTAGAAACAGAAGGCATAAGAGAAACATTATCCCTTATAGTCCTAATTTCTTCAACACCATTATTCGAAGCCGCATCAATTTCAATAATATCAGGATTATTTTTTTCATTAAATAACATACAACTTTTACAATTTTCACAAGGCATCAAATCTTTTAAATCATAACAATTAACAAGTTTGGCAAAAGCTTTTGCCATTGTAGTTTTACCTGTACCTCTAGGACCGTAAAACAAATAAGCATGAGAAACTTTATTATTAACAATTTCATTTTTTAAAGTTTTAATAATATATTCTTGTCCAACAATATCATTAAAATTATCAGGTCTATATTTACGATACAAAGCCAAATAACTCATAAAACACCTCCAAAGTACTTATATTATAACATAAAAATCATTATATAAATAAAAAAAGAAACTTATTTGTTTCTTATCTCTTGAAAAAAATTATTAACAATCGAATAATAACCATAATTATCATCACATTCAATAAAATTAATTTTATTTCCATTTTTTTCCAAATTATAATAATAATTAGAATTCATTATATAATACACATTTCTTATACGTGTCTCAGCTAAAGCATAATAGCACATTTTACAAGGCTTCATAGTAACATACATATCACAATCATCAAGAATCCACTTATTCAACTTCTTACATGCTTTATAAATAGCAATAAGTTCAGCATGTAGCAAAGAAATATTATCACTATTCTTTTTATTATATCCTTTAGAAACTATTTTACCATCTCTAACAATAACAGCACCAACAGGAACATTATTAATTTCTGTAGCCTTAATTGCTTCTTTTATAGCACAATCCATATACTTATTAACCATAAAAACTCCTATATAAAAATAGTGCACACACATAGTGACTATTAAGGCTGCTATTTTTCAATCCTGACCTGTTTCTAATATATGTGTTGCACTACTAATATAATATTTAATTACTTATCATTTGTCAAATAAATATTAACAAACATATTATTTTCTACTTACTATATACATAATTTACTACATATATGCTATGTTTCACGTGAAACATTATTATTTTCTACTCATTATATACATAATTTATTACATACATACTATGTTTCACGTGAAACATTAAAAAATATAAACAATATAGTTATTAACAACTAATAAAAATATAAATTATAATTTAAAACTATTCATAATAATATCAACACAAATATATAATTAAAAACACTTAAAACATTAAATATAATCAATAATAAATACATTAAATAACAAAAAAACACTAATTATTACACAAATTAACTATAAATAAACATATCAATTATTACAAATAATTAAATTTAAACACTTATATTAAAAAATACAAAAAATACTAATCACCATTAAACAAAAACATTTTCATACATCATATTTCATATAAAACATCAAACAAAAAGTTATTAACAATTTAAAAAAATATTCTTTTTTTGTCTGAATACAAAAAAAATCACAAGCAAAAACAACTTATTAACAATTTAAAAAACACAAAAAAAGGAGATTAACTCTCCTCACCATTATTAGTATTAGTAACAGTTTCATTCACATTTTCTTCATCAGACTTAGAAGTAATAGTTACAGTTGAAACCCTTTGATTATCCTTTAATGACATCAATCTAACTCCCTGCGTAGTTCTCTTCAAAGTAGAAATTTTACCAATATCAAGCCTAATAACAATACCATTATTAGTAGTAATTATCAAATCCTCATCACCAACTACAGACTTAAATGCAACAATTAAACCATTTTTATCAGTAATATTCAAACCACGAACACCTTTGCTACCACGATGAGTTAGCCTATACTCATTAACATCAGTCTTCTTACCATAACCCTTTTCAGTAACTACTAAAATTAATTCAGAGTTATTAACAACTTCAGCACCAATAACATAAGCACCATCTAATAAATCAATTCCCTTAACTCCAGAAGCATTTCTTCCCATTACACGAACTTCATTTTCATTAAAACGAACCATTCTACCATTATTTGAAGCCATTATTACCTCATTGTTACCGAACGTTTGTTTGGTACTTATCAATTCATCCCCATCCTTCAAACTAATAGCAATTTTACCATTAGTACGAATAGATTCAAACTCAGAAATAGCAGTCTTCTTAACCAAACCATTCTTCGTAAAGAACATAATGTATTGTCCATCCTCAACTTTATCCCTAGCAATAGGAATTATCGAAGTAATCAACTCACCCTTTTGAATTGGTAAGATATTAACAATTGGCAATCCCTTAGATTGTCTGCTACCTTCGGGAATTTCATACCCACGCATTCTATAAACCTTACCAAAATTACTAAAGAATAACACATCATCATGAGTAGAAGAAGTAACCAATAAATTAATATTATCCTCTTCATTAGTTGTCATACCCTTTATTCCAACACCACCACGATTTTGAGACTTATAAGTACTTGTAGACAATCTCTTAATATAACCCTTATCAGTTAAAGAAATCATAATATTATCAACAGGAATTAAAGATTCATCCTCAATATAATCAATCGCAGTCATATCAATAGAAGTCCTTCTCTCATCAGCATACTTGCTCTTAATTTCAAGCATTTCCTTTTTAATTATTTCTAAAACCTTCTTTTCATCAGCCAAAATAGCCCTGTATTCATCAATTAATTTAAGTAATTCAGCAAGTTCTGATTCTATCTTATCACGCTCTAAGCCAGTTAAACGACGCAATTTTAATTCCAATATAGCATCAGTTTGAATATCACTAAGCCCAAAACGAGACATTAACTTAGCCTTAGCATCAACATCACTATCAGCATTCTTAATAATCTTAACAACCTCATCAATATTATTTTGAGCAATCTTATAACCCTCTAAAATATGAACACGCTTCTCAGCCTTATTTAACTCAAAAGTAGTTCTTCTAATAATTACAACCTTTTGATGATCAATATACTTAGAAATAATTGACTTCAAATCAAGTGTCCTAGGACTACCACCATCAAGCATCAAAAATATTATTCCATAAGTAATTTGAAAATTAGTATGCTTATACAAATTATTAAGAACAACCTGTGGATTAGCATCCCTCTTAAGAGTAATTGTAATCTTTATACCATTTTTTAAATCAGTATGATAATCAGCAATACCATCAATTATCTTATTATGAACTAACTCAGCAACCTTATTCTTCAAATCAGCCGTATTAACACCATAAGGAACTTCAGTAATTACTATCGAATGATGATTACCATTTTCCTCAATAGTAGCTCTACTACGTATTGTAATAGTTCCACGACCAGTATCATAAGCACGCTTAATACCAGAATTTCCAAGAATAATACCACCAGTCGGAAAATCAGGACCCTTTATATAGTTCATTAAACCAAGAGTATCAATATCAGGATTATCTATATATGCTACACAACCATCAATAACTTCCCCCAAATTATGAGGTGGAATATTCGTAGCCATACCAACAGCAATTCCCATTGAACCATTAACTAAAATATTAGGAAATCTACTTGGCAAAACATGTGGTTCCTTAGAAGTATTATCAAAATTATCATCCATATCAACAGTATCTTTATTAATATCCCTTAATAATTCAAGAGAAATTTTAGAAAGCCTAGCTTCCGTATAACGATATGCAGCAGCGCCATCACCCTCAATATTACCAAAGTTACCATGACCATCAACTAACATATACCTTTGATTAAAATCTTGTGCTAATCTTACCATAGCTTCATAAATAGAAGAATCACCATGAGGATGATAATGTCCCATAACATAACCAACAGTAGTCGCAGACTTCTTATGAGGCTTGTCAGGCGTATTACCCTCCTCATACATAGACCACAAAATACGCCTATGTACAGGCTTTAAACCATCTCTTAAATCAGGAAGAGCACGAGAAACAATAACACTCATAGAATAATCCAAAAAAGAATTTTTTACCTCATCTACTATATTATTTTCATACAAACTATCCCTTTCATGAAAAGTTCCAGAAAAACTATCATCATTCATTACATTTTCATCATTTTTTTCTATATCTTTATCCATATACCATCACCTCTTATATATCCAAATTCTGAACATTTACACCATTCTCTTCAATAAACTTACGTCTAGGCTCAACTTCTTCACCCATAAGTTTAGTAAATACAGTGTCAGCAGCCACTAAATCATCAACAGTAATTCTTCTAAGAGTTCTCTGCTCTATATCCATTGTTGTTTCATTTAATTCCTCTGGGTCCATCTCACCAAGACCTTTCATACGTGCTATTTCAGCCCTAGAACGAACATTATCAGGTAAAGAATCCAAATATTGATTTAATTCCTCCTCATTAAGTACATATTTTCTAGTTTTACCATGCATAATTCTAAATAAAGGTGGTTGAGCAGCATATACATGACCAGCCTCTACAATAGGTCTAAAAAATCTATAAAATAACGTCAATAACAAAACTCTAATATGAGAACCATCAACATCGGCATCGGTCATAATTATAATCTTATCATATCTAAGTTTAGACAAATCAAACTCTTCCCCAATACCAGTACCAAAAGCAGTAATAATTGTTCTAATTTCCTCATTAGATAACGCCTTATCAAGCCTAGCTTTTTCAACATTCAAAATTTTACCTCTCAAAGGAAGTATAGCTTGCGTCATAGAGTCCCTACCCTTTTTGGCAGAGCCACCAGCAGAATCCCCTTCGACTATAAACAACTCACTAACTGAAGGATCTTTACTCTTACAATCAGTTAATTTTCCCCATGTATTAGTAGCCACTAAATCACTTTTTCTTGTAATTTCTCTAGCTTTTCTAGCAGCATTTCTAGCTCTACAAGCAAGTATTGCCTTATTAACAATTATCTTAGCATCCTCCGGATTTTCCATTAAAAACCTTTCAAAACCTTGAGAAAAAACACTATCAGCAAGTTTTCTAACCTCAGAATTTCCAAGTCTTCCCTTAGTTTGACCTTCAAACTGTGGATTTGGATGCTTACATGAAATTATCATTGTTAAACCCTCTTTAACATCATCACCAGTTAAAGATTCATCCTTATCCTTTAAAATACCATTTTTTCTAGCATAATTATTAATAACCCTAGTAAGAGCTCTTTTAACTCCCTCTTCATGCGTACCACCATCATGAGTATTTATGTTATTAACAAAAGAATAAATATTATCATTATAACTTGAATTATATTGCATTGCTACTTCAAAGAAAACACCACCCTCTTCACCTTCTAAATGAATAATATCATCATGAAGAACAGTCTTTTCTTTATTTATAAATCTAACGTATTCAGAAATTCCACCCTCATAACAAAACTTTTCTGTCATAACTTCATCTGAACGCTCATCAGTTAAAGTAATAGTTAAACCCTTATTTAAAAATGCTAATTCTCTTATTCTAACCTTTAAAGTATCATAATCATAAATATCTGTATCAAATATTTCAGGGTCTGGCTTAAAAATTACTTCTGTTCCACTTACATTGGCATCACAAGTTCCAATAACATGAAGTGCTTCAGTAGTATGTCCACCGTTTTCAAACTTAATATAATAAATATTACCATTCTTATAAACTTTAACCTCTACCAATTTAGATAAAGCATTAACTACTGATGCACCAACACCATGTAAACCACCTGCTACTTTATATCCGCCACCACCAAATTTACCACCAGCATGAAGAACTGTATAAACAGTTTCTACTGTAGAAATCTTAGTTTTTGGATGAATATCAACAGGAATACCACGTCCATTATCCCTTACTAATACAGAATTATCATCTCTAATAACTATATCAATTTTATCGCAAAAACCTGCTAAAGCCTCATCAATTGCATTATCTACAATTTCCCATACTAAATGATGCAACCCCTTAACATCAGTTGTACCAATATACATTCCAGGTCTCTTACGAACAGCCTCAAGTCCCTCAAGAACTTGAATAGCAGATGAATCATATTTTTGCTCATTCATTTTAACACACTCCCACTCATCAATTTTCCATCTTTTATTTTAAATACACTTGCCTTATCTAATACCTTTGCACTTATATTATTAACATCAGTTGTAGTTATAATAAACTGTATATTTGACTTAATAAACTTAAGAAAATTCTTTCGCTTTTCAATATCAAGTTCACTAAAAATATCATCTAAAAGTACTAATGGATAAGTCTTTTTAACCTCTTTAAACAGCTTTATTTCAGCCAATTTAAAAGATAAAACACTAACCCTTTGCTGACCCTGAGAACCATATAATTTTAAATCCTCATCGTATAAATAAAAAGAAAAATCATCCCTATGTGGACCATATAAAGTAAGTTTTTTTAACTTTTCTTGTTCAAAACTATCTTTATATATCCTCTTAATTTCTTCCTTTTTAACAGAATCAATACTTTTCTCATATACAATATTAAGTCCTTCACACTTCATTATCTTATTAAAAATATCACCAATATTTAAATTAATATTTCTAATAAAATCATCTCTATATTTCATAATTACAATTGCCCTATCAATTAATCTATCAGTTAAAATATCAAAATAAATTTCATCAAAAGAATCTTTTTTTAAATACTCATTTCTCATTTTAAGCAACTTATTATACTCATTAAGAACTCTTGTATAATTAGGAAACAACTGACAAAGTTCAATATTAAGTAAATTACGCCTATAATTTGGAGATTTTTTAACAATATCCAAATCATCAGGAGAAAACATTATTACATTCATCAAAGATACATAATTAAACACTTTATTTTCAACATTTCCATTAACTTTTAGTGTCTTCTTGCTATTTTCTAATATAATCTCCAAATTACTTAATTTCTTTTCAACTTCCAAAGTACAACTTAATCTCGAAAAATCACTATCCTTATTAATTAAATTATTATCTGGCATATTTTTCATTGATTTAGTTAGTGCAAGCACATAAATACTCTCTAAAATACTAGTTTTTCCTTGTGCATTTTTACCAATAAAAATATTAACATTTTTATTTAAATTCAATTCCATATTTTTAATATTTCTGAAATTTAAAATTTTAACTTTTTTTACATACATCTAAAAATTACCCTTTTTCTTGTCAAATTAGCCATCATCTCCAAAACTAGTATCCCAGTACTTACATATTAATTATACCATAAATATAAGAAAAAAACGACTATTTTTGCATTTTAATCGTTTTTTTTTGACTTTTTCTCTCATTTACAACATTTTCCAATCTTGTAGCACGTAACACTTGATTATTAATAGAATAATAAGGCAAATCTACAATAAATTTTTGACCATTTTTAAAAAATATTGCAGTCCTATTATCACTAATTTTCCTATAATGATCAATATTATTTAATGATAACCAAATATTATCCGAAGCAGTTGGAGATTTAGTAGGAAAAAAAACTATATTTCTACTATCATCTACAAACAAAGGAACTTTATAGATAGACCCTAAAATCTTTTTTGCACCATGTATTCTCCCAGCAAGTGAACTACCAAAATACTCACAACTATATTCCATTACTTCATAAGGACTATTATTCACAATACATTCAGTATCATATTCAATAATTTTAGAAGAATTATTCAAACAAGGAATAATTGCAAGAGTATCATCATTAATTTCATAATCCATTAATACACCCCCCTTAACAACAAATTTAATGTTTAAAAACATTATGACATCTAACCTAACATTAATTTTTGTAGAAAACTGTCAAAAAATGCCTAAAAACACAAAAAAAATACACAAATATTAACTTTTGTGTATCAAAAACATAAATTTATCAAATAATTTAATAAGTTCTAATTGGTAAAATTAAATAAATTAAATCATCATTATCTTCTTCTTTTAACAAAATAGGCTTAATCTCCCCTACAAAAGTTAAAACAACATTCTCACTTGTTAAATTCTTCAAAGCATCCATCATATAACGTCCACTAAAAGATATTCTAATACTATCATCACATTTAATACTCATAGTCTCCTCTACTTTTCCAATTTCAAGCGACATAGAAGTAATCTTCATAACACCATCATTAATATCAAGAGTAATAATGTTATTATCTCTATCATTATTTAAAATACTAGCACGGTCAACCATATTAAAAAATTCATTTTTATTTACCATAACACTAAATAAACTATCTGTTGGTATCAAATTTTTAGTATTAGGATATGTACCATTAATTAATCTAGACTGAAATAAAATATTTGAAAACTTAAATATAATTTTATTACTAAAAACATGTATCTCAATATCAGTATCAACTTCAAAAGGTAAAATTTTCAACAACTCATTTAAATTACGACTAGGTATTATAATATCAATATCTTTATTAACTGTTTTATCTAAATTAAGTCTTCTTAAAGCTAATCTATATGAATCAGTAGCACTACATTCAAAAACATTATCATATGCTTTAACATTAACCCCAGTAAGAACAAGTCTAGCTTCATCTAAACTACAAGCATAATTAGTCTGAGCAATTAAACTCTTAAACTTATTAACATCAATTGTTAAAAAGTCTGGAGAAGATTCAAATTCAATATTAGGATACTCTTTACTATCAATACCATTTAAATTAAATTTACTATTTTCTGTATAAATCATAATTTTATGATCATCAACAATTTCTAAATTAATAAACTCAGCTTCAAGCTTTCTAATAATATCAAGTATATATTTTCCTTTTATAACAATACTACCAGTATTTTTAATATCTAAATTCTCATCTTTTTCAATAACTGTCTGAATAGAAATATCATTATCAGAAGCAGTTAAAACAAGCTTATCTTTATATAAATCAAACTTAATACCAGATAATATAGGTATTATATTTTTAGTAGATAAAGCTTTAGAAACATTATTTAATGCTTCCATTAAAACATTTTTCTTAATTCTAAAATTCATTTTTCATTCCTTCTTTCTTTTATATATTTATATATTATTTTTATTATTACTGTTAATATTGTTAATATCTTTTTATATTGTTATATATCAACAGTTTTTTCTTAATTTATATGTTAATAATTATTAACAGTTTTAACAACATTATGTTAATTGTTTTTCTATATCATCAATTGCTTCTTTCAAATTGTTATCAACTTTCATACTTTCAATAATTTTATTACAAGCATGCATAACAGTTGCGTGATTTTTACCACCAAATTCTATACCAATTCTTTCAAAAGGTTCATTAGTAAGTTTCCTACACAAATACATAGCAACTTGTCTAGGTATAGCAAGTCCCGATGTTCTTTTTTTAGACTTAATATCATCAAAAGATATTTTATAAAAGTTTGCAACACCTTTTTGAATTCGTCTAATATTATTTTGGTCGGTAGCAACCTGTTTTTTTGAAAAATCTTTCAAGGCTTCAATAGCAAACTCTGTAGTAATATTATTTTCACACATTATAACTGAGTACGCAACTAATCTCGTAATCGCTCCTTCAAGCTGTCTAACGTCATTACCAACATTTGACGCAATATAGTTAATAACATCATCAGATAATTCTATTTTCTCACCTTTAATTTTCTTTCTAATAATAGCAACCTTTAAATTACAATCAGGAGGACTAATATCAACTTGAAGTCCCCAAGAAAATCTAGTACGAAGCCTATCTTCCAAAACCTTCAAATCCTCAGGAGATCTATCAGAAGAAACAATAATTTGCTTACTATCGTTATACAAATTATTAAATGTATGAAAAAATTCCTGTTGAGTCTTCTCTGCTCCACCTAAAAACTGTATATCATCAATTATCAATACATCAATATTTCTATACTTATTCTTAAAAAATTCAATATAATCTAAATTATTATTCTTACTATTCTTGCGTGCAAGTCCAGTAAAATCGTTCATAAAATCATCACTAGTGACATATAAAACACGTTTTTTATGCTTTTCTCTTATATAATTACCAATCGCGTGCATCAAATGAGTTTTACCTAAACCACTATTTCCATATATAAATAAAGGATTATAAAGCTTTCCAGGATTTTCTGCTACAGCAAGCGAAGCAGCTTGGGCAAACTTATTAGACTCCCCTACTACAAAAGTATCAAAAGTATAATTAGGATTCAAATTAGAGTTAAAATCAGCATTATCCAAATCCAAAAACTCAACTGGTTCATTACACTTCTCCTCGTCTGCTAAAATATCCTTTAAATCATCCTTTAATATATACACAATGTTATCAACATTAATAGTTAATAACTTATTCACTTCTTCTAATATAATATCTTTATAATTTTGTTCAATATGGGTCTTATAAAACATGATAGGAATTACAAGACGTAGACTATTATCTTTAATATCAATAAAATCAATATTATTAAACCAAGTATTATAAGATAAAGGATCAACAATATTTTTAATACTACTTAAAGTTTTAGTCCAAATCTCTTGATTACTCATTCTACCACTTCCCCACTTACAATATTTGAAATCTAATTTAATTGTAATACAAATTTAAAAAAATTCAACTACTATTTTTCTATTAACAAAGTTATTAACATAGTTATAAACATAAATTTCCTTGTGATATATATTCTAAAAAATTTTTTAACAAATTTCAACAATTTTTTTAAATTTTAAATTGTTAATGTTATTATAAAAATTGTTAATAACTGTTAAAATTGTTAATAACTTATTTTTATCTAAAAAATACAATCAAAATACTCACAAAAAATTGTTAATAAAATAGTTAAAATCTCTATAAGACAATATTGTTTAATTTGAAAATCAAAAAATTATTGACAACTTTCATAATATTATTTATAATAATAACGAATTGAGTTTGGAGGTGTTTTCATGAAAATAGGAACTTATCAACCTAATAAGCGTAGAAGAAAAAAGAAACATGGATTCTTTTCACGTATGAAATCAGGTATTATTAATAGAAGAAGAAGTAAAGGTAGAAAAACATTATCAAAATAATATCCACTAAAAAAGTGGATTTTTGATTATGGAGGTTCAAGTGAAAAAACAAAACATAATAAAAAAAAGTGAAGATTTTAACAGAATAATCACAAAAAGAAATGGTAAAAGTAGTAAATATTTCATAATTAATAAAGAAAAAAACAATTCTAATATTTCAAAATTCGGTATAACATTTGTTAAAAAATTTGGAAATGCCGTAACAAGAAATAAAATGAAAAGAAGAGTTAAATCTATAATAGATAATAACAAAAAAATATACCAAAGTAATCAAAACTATATTATAATAATAAAAAAAGATGCAATAAATTTACCATATGAAGAGTTATCTAGCGAATTAATAAATTTATTTGCTAAATTAAAGGAGAAATAAATTATGAAAAAAAATTGTAAAAAGATAATGATTCTATTATTACTTTTATTAACTTTAACCGGTTGTACAAAAACATTAAAAGATAAAGACAACAAACCTGTTAAAAACGAAATAACAGGGCAGAGTGTTACTGAAAATATTCTTTGTAAACCAGAAGACAAAGAAATGCTTGAAATATATGAAAAAAATGGTAAAGATATTTCAGAATTACCTGATTGTAATGACTTAAAATTAACAGGAAATTACGAAGGATTATGGAACAGTTTCTTTGTAAGACCACTTGGAGTAGCCATAATAAAACTAGGAGGATTATTTAACAGCACTGCACTTGCACTAATTGTAATAACACTAATAATAAGATTAATATTATTTCCACTTACAAAAAATACTGCAATGCAGTCAGAAATAATAAAAAAAGCTCAACCAGAATTAAACAGAATAGAAAAAAAATATGAAGGAAAAACAGATTCTGAATCATTACAAAAGAAAAGTCAAGAAACAATGCTAGTTTATAAAAAATATAATATCAATCCAATATCTGGATGTTTATTCTCATTTATACAATTACCATTATTATTCGCTTTTCTAGAAGCAATTAACAGAATACCAGCAATATTTGAAGGTGAGTTTTTAACATTTAATATGGGTTTAACCCCTTGGATAGCCATAACAGGAGGAAGTTATAAATATATAATTATTCCATTATTAATAATAGCAACAACATATTTTTCATTTAAAATGAATAGAGCAGTAGCAAGTCCAGAATTACAGAAACAAAATAATATGATGATGATTTTTATGACTGTATTTATTGGATTTATGTCATTTTCTTTAACAACAGCTATAGGTATATATTGGATAACATCATCATTATTTACAATATTTCAAAATTTATTAACTGATAGGAGTAAAGTCCATGAATAAAAGAAGTTTTATAGGAAAAACCAAAGAAGAAGCAATAAAATTAGCAACTGAAGGATTAAATGCTAATATAGATGAAATAATAATTATTGAAAAAAATAGTAAAAAGGGACTCTTTAATAAAAAATATGAAATAGAAGCAATAACTAAATATGATTTAAATAATGAAATAAAAAGTTTCTTATTAAATACAGTAAAAAATATGGGAATGGACGCAAAAATAGAAGTAAAAACTAGAGACGATTCCCCAATATTTAATTTAATTACTAATGAAAGTTCCATTTTAATAGGAAAAAATGGAAGAACAATCGAAGCATTGCAAATACTTGCACTTCACATGATAGAAAAAGATACAAACAGTTACTATAGATTTACAGTAGATGTTAATGACTATAGACAAAAAAGAAGAAATAGATTAGAAAAATTAGCAAAAATAACAGCAAAAGATGTCGCAAGAAGCAAACAAGAAGTAAAATTAGACCCTATGAATGCATTTGATCGAAGAATAATACATAATGCTTTAACAGATAGCAAAGATGTTTATACTGAAAGCATTGGCGAAGAACCAAATAGATGCGTAGTAATTAAATCAAAAGAGGAATAATCCTCTTTTTCTGCATTAAAGGAGTGGTAGAAAATGAACGATACAATAACAGCAATATCAACAACACCAGGAATTGGAGCAATTTCAATTATAAGAGTAAGTGGAAAAGACGCTATAAAAATAGTAAACAAAATCTTTACAAACGACTTAACCAAAAAAGAAAGTCACACTATAAACTATGGATATATAAAAGACAAAAATGAAACAATAGATGAAGTATTAGTAAGTCTAATGAAAGCCCCAAAAACTTTCACAAAAGAAGATGTAGTAGAAATAAACTGTCACGGAGGCATAACTACAACAAGAAAAGTATTAGAACTCTTACTAGAAAACGGTTGTCGCCTTGCAGAACCAGGAGAATTTACAAAAAGAGCATTTTTAAATGGCAGAATTGATTTAACAAAAGCCCAAGCAGTAAGCGATTTAATAAACGTAAAAAGCGAAAATGCCAGAAAAATAGCAATTAGGAACTTACAAGGAAATACAACCACAAAAATAAAAGAATTACGAAATAAATTAATAGATATTATAAGTAATATTGAAGTAAATATAGATTATCCAGAATACTTAGATATTGAAATAATGACCAAACAAAAAATAAAAAAAGAATTAGTTACTATAAAAGAAGACATAAACAAAATAATAGAAAATAGTAAAAATAGTAAAATAATAGAAAATGGTATAAATGTAGCCATTATAGGTAGACCAAACGTAGGAAAAAGTAGTATTTTAAACATACTTTTACATGAAGAAAAAGCTATAGTAACTGATATTCCAGGTACCACAAGAGACATAGTAGAAGCTCAAATTAATTTAGATGGAAACATTTTAAATCTAATAGACACAGCAGGAATAAGAAAATCTAGTGATGTAGTAGAACAAATTGGAGTAAACAAATCACTAAAGCAAATAGAAGAAGCAGATTTAATTATTCTAGTGTTAAATAATAATGAAGAATTAACCGAAGAAGACAAAAATTTATTAGATTTAACCCAAAATAAAAAAAGAATTATTGTTGTTAATAAAAATGATTTAGAAAGAAACTTAAAATTACCACAAAAATATAAACAAGACATAATTTATACTAATACTTTAGATGAAAGCGGTATAGAAAGTCTAAAAGATAAAATAAAAGAAATGTTTAACATTGGTAAAATAGATTACAATGATTACACTTATTTATCAAATATCAGTAGTTTAAAAACATTAGAACAAGCAAAAACAAGCCTTTTAGAAGCAGAAAAATCCTTAAATAAAGGCGAAGAAATAGACATGATAGAAATAGATTTAAAAAATGCTTGGCAACTTTTAGGAGAAATAATCGGAGAAACATATAGTGAAGAATTATTAGATAATCTATTTCAAAACTTTTGCGTAGGAAAGTAGGTGAACTTATGAATTACGAAATTATAGTAGTAGGAGGAGGCCACGCAGGTTGTGAAGCCGCCCTAGCATGTTCTAGAAAAAATCACAAAACTCTATTAATAACAGGTAACATAAACAACATTGCAGATGCCCCATGCAATCCTTCAATCGGAGGACCTGCTAAAGGAGTTGTGGTAAGAGAAATAGATGCTCTTGGTGGAGAAATGGGCAAAAACACAGACAAATCACTGCTACAAATAAAAAAACTAAATACTAGAAAAGGACCTGCAGTATGGGCTCTAAGAGCACAAATAGACAAAGTAACATATGGAAAAAACATGATAGAAACTTTAAAACAAGAACCCAACTTAGATATAAAAGAAGGTTTAGTTGAAAAGCTACTAGTAGAAAATAACAAAATAAAAGGAGTAAAACTAAATAATAATGAAGAAATACTAAGTAATATTGTTATCCTAACAACAGGAACATATCTAAAAGGAATGATTTTAAGAGGTTCCAAAAAAACAAGTGGAGGACCCCATGGAGAAAAACCATCCCTTCACTTAAGCGATAATTTAAAAGAATTAGGTTTCACAATTCAAAGATTAAAAACAGGAACACCTCCTAGAATAGAGAAAAAATCAATCGATTACAGCAAGGCGCTAGTCCAACCTGGAGATAACAAAAAACTAACTTTTTCATATGAAAACAAATCATATTATAAAATAAAAGAACAAGAAAAATGCTATCTCATATATACAACAAAAACCACTCATGAAATAATAAAACAAAACTTATCAAAATCAAGTATGTATGGAGGGTATGTCGAAGGAATTGGACCAAGATACTGTCCATCTATCGAAGACAAAATAGTAAGATTTAGTGATAAAGAAAGACACCAATTATTTCTAGAACCAGAAAGTAAATACTATGATGACATTTATTTACAAGGATTTTCAACAAGCATGCCTGAAGACATCCAAGAACTAATGGTCCATAGTTTACCAGGTTTAGAAAAAGCAAAAATATTAAAATATGCCTATGCTATCGAATACGATGCAATAGACCCACAAGAATTAAAACAAAGTCTAGAAACCAAAAAAATAGAAAACTTATTTACCGCAGGTCAAATAAATGGAACAAGTGGATATGAAGAAGCCGCATGTCAAGGATTAATCGCCGGAATAAATGCCTCTTTAAAACTAGAAGAAAAAAGTCCCCTAATTCTAAAAAGAAATGAATCATATATTGGTGTTTTAATAGATGACCTAGTAACAAAAGGTACAAAAGAACCATATCGCTTACTAACATCACGCGCAGAATATCGCCTACTATTAAGAGATGACAATGCAGATTTAAGATTAACAGAATACGGAAGAAAAATAGGACTAGTAAAAGACGATAAATATAGACTATTCAAAGAAAAAAAAGAACAAATAAAAGAATTAACAAAAACTCTAAAAGAAACATATCTAACTCCAACAAAAGAAACAAATGAATACCTAAAAAAACTAAAAATTACATCACTAAAAGACAGAATTTCATTATACGAATTACTAAAAAGACCAGAAATAACTTATAACAAAATAAAAAACTATATAACCACAAAATATAGAAAAGATGTAATAAACGAAGTAGAAATATCAATAAAATACGAAGGATACATAAAAAAACAAGAAAAAGAAGCTAAAAAAATGCTAGAATATGAACAAATCCTAATTCCAGAAACATTAGATTATACAAAAATACCAAATCTTGCCCTTGAAGCAAGAGATAAATTAAATAAAATAAAACCAACTTCAATAGGACAAGCAATGCGTATAAGCGGTGTTAACCCATCTGATATAAGTGTTTTAATGATAAACTTAAAAAGAGGTAAAAATGACTAGAGAAGAATTTTTACTAGAACTAGAAAAAATAAACATTAAACTTACTAATAAACAATTAAATAGTTTAGATAAATACTATGAACTACTAATAGAAAAAAATAAAAAAATAAACTTAACCACAATAACACAAAAAGAAGAAGTCTATCTAAAACACTTCTATGACAGTTTAACAATCACAAAAATAATAAATCTAAATGAAAACATTTCTCTAGCAGATTTAGGAACAGGCGCAGGATTTCCAGGAATAGTATTAAAAATAGTATTCCCTAATCTTAATATAACTTTGGTAGATTCATTAAATAAAAGAATAAACTTTTTAAATGAAGTAATTAAAGAACTAGATTTAAAAAACATAAAAACAGTAAATTCTAGAATTGAAGAATTTTCCAAATCAAACATAGAAAAATACGATGTTCTAGTATCACGAGCTGTATCAAAAACAAATATAATCTTAGAATTAGGAACCCAAGCTCTAAAAATAAATGGTTATTTTATTTTAATGAAAGGTGATATAAAAGAAGAACTAAAAACTTCAACAAATGCCATCAACAAATTAGGATATAATATAAAAGAAAACTTAGCATTTAAATTACCAAAAGAAAATAGTACAAGAACCCTTCTAAAATTACAAAAAATATCAAGAACAAACAATATATACCCAAGAGACTTTGCAAAGATTAAAAAAAATCCACTGTAAAGTTCTCTTTTTATATTAAAATAAATAAGTAGAAAAATGAACGAAAATAAATTCTTTAGAAATAACCAAAAACAAATCAAGATTTTAGTGCATAGAAATAATAAAATAAAATTTTCAATAGCGAAACTTTTTAATTTTAACAAAAAAGTATTGAAAAAATTTTTCATATATTATAAAATGATAATATAGGGAAGATAGATAAAAAGAATGAAAGCAGGGATAAATATGAATTTAGAAAAAGAAGTATTTGAAATTTCTTTAAATGATATAATGCCAAATAGATTTCAACCAAGAGAAATATTTGATAAAAGCGCCTTAGAAGAATTATCACAATCAATAAAAGAACATGGCGTAATACAACCAATAATAGTAAGAAAAGTTGGCGATAAATATGAAATAGTCGCTGGAGAAAGAAGATACCGTGCATCTCTACTAGCAGGAAAACAAACTATACCAGCAATTGTTAAAGATATAGATGACAAAGAAACTGCAAAGATTGCTCTATTAGAAAACTTACAAAGAAAAGACCTAACACCAATCGAAGAAGCGAGAACATATCAAACAATTCTAAAATTAGATAATTTAACTCAAGATGAATTAGCAGTAAGCTTAGGTAAATCACAATCAACAATTGCAAATAAATTAAGATTACTAAACTTAGATGAGGATGTACAAACTGCATTATTAAATGGAAAAATTTCAGAACGTCATGCAAGAAGTTTATTAAATATTGAAGATAAAAATAAACAAAAAGAATTGCTAGAAAAAGTTCTTTTAAATAGAATGACTGTAAAACAATTAGATGATGAAATAGCAATAATAACAGGTAAACCAATAAATCAAGAAGAAAATAAAGAAGAAATAACTCCCTCATATGAACAACAAAAAGAAGTACAAATGCCATCAATAACCCCAGCACCAACTCCTGTTATAGAACCAAACAAAGTAGAATTACCACCAGAAGAACCTCACAATAACGAAAGAGAAATACAAACCGAAAATATCTTTGATAGATTAAGAATACAAGAAGAACCAAAAGAAGAAATAGGACCAACAGTAATACCAAAAATAGAAAATGTAACACCAAGTGGACCCATTATAGGAAGTGTAAATACTCCATCACAAACAGAATATTCAAATATTTACGACCTAAGATTTGCAATAAACAATGTAAGACAAGCTGTTCAAAACACAGAAAAATTTGGTTTTTCTATCAATGTAGAAGAATTTGACTTTGAAAACATTTATCAAATAGTAATAAAAATAGATAAAAATAAATAAAACGAAGGGAAGTACTAAATGAAGAAAATAAATATTACCCAAACGAACAAATGTTCGGGGGGGGGGGGCAAATTACAAAATAATACACCAAAAAATGGTGTTTTTCTTTTACCAAAATAACAAAAACTCAGAATACTATAATAAAAACCATCAAACCATAAAACAATACCAAATACCCAAAAGAATAAAATAATAACAAAAAAACCTTTAAAAAAAATCCAATATTTGATAAAATATATAATGAAGAAGTAGGTGATATAAAAATGGGAAAGATAATATCTTTAATAAATCAAAAAGGCGGAGTAGGAAAAACAACAACTAGTATAAACTTATCAGCATCCCTAGCCATATTAAACAAAAAAGTTTTACTAGTAGATCTTGATCCCCAATGCAATGCCACTACTGGAATAGGTCTAAACAAAGGAGAAATAGATAAAAGTGTATACAATGTATTAAATAATACTTGTAAAATACAAGATGCCATTGTAAAAACAAAATATAAAAACTTATATGTATTACCAGCTAATATAAATCTAGCAGGAATAGACATAGAAATAGAACAAGCAAAAGAAGACACAAATGTATCAAAATCAGAACAACTAAAATATCACATCGAACAAATAAAGGACGATTATGATTACATAATAATAGACTGTCCACCTGCACTAGGAATTATAACAACAAACGCTTTAACAGCATCAGACTCAGTTATAATCCCAGTACAATGTGAATTCTTTGCACTAGAAGGAATAACTCAATTATTAAGAGCAATCATGTATACACAACAAAATTTAAATCCAAAATTATCTATTGAAGGTGTACTTTTAACAATGTTAGATGTAAGAACTAACTTAGGACTAGAAGTAGTAGAAGAAATAAGAAAATACTTTAAAGACAAAGTATATAATACAATAATTCCTAGATTAATCAGATTAACAGAAGCCCCATCACATGGGAAACCAATAATTGCCTATGACCCAAAAAGTAGAGGATCAGAAGCATATTTAAATTTAGCCAAAGAGGTGATTGAAGCAAATGGAAACAAATAATCCAAAAAGAAGAGCACTAGGAAGAGGACTTGAAGAACTATTCAATATTGAAGACATTTCATATGGAACAGTTGAAGAAAAAATAATGGAAACTGCTACAGAAGATGAGGTAAGAGATATACCTTTAACTGAATTAAGAGCAAATCCATACCAACCTAGAAAAACTTTTGACGATGAAAAACTACACGAATTAGCAGAATCAATAAAAGAACACGGTGTATTTCAACCAATAATTGTTAAAAAAAGTATTAAAGGCTATGAAATAGTTGCTGGAGAAAGAAGACACCGTGCATCTTTACTAGCAGGCAAAAAAACAATTCCAGCTATAATACGTAATTTTACTGATGAACAAATGATGGAAATTGCAGTATTAGAAAACTTACAAAGAGAAAATTTAAATGCTATAGAAGAAGCAACGGCATATAAAAGTCTAATGGATAACTTAAATTTAACCCAAGAAGAACTAGCAAGAAAAGTAGGCAAAAGTAGAAGTCACATAACAAACATGCTAGGCATTTTATCTTTACCACAAGAGACAAAAGCCCTAATTAAAGATGGAAAATTAAGCATGGGACACGCTAGAGTACTATCAAAATTAGAAGATAAAGAAGCAATAGCTAACTTATCAGATAAAATAATAACAAATGACTTAAGTGTAAGAGAACTAGAAGAAATATCACATGAAGAAAAATTTGAAAGAAAAAACAAAATAACAAGAAAACCACATTACAGTGAATACGAAAACCTAGAAAATGATTTATCAGAATATTTAGGTACAAAAGTAACTATAAATAATAAAAAACTTCAAATATCATTTGTAAATAACAATGACCTAAACAGAATACTAGATATAATAAATTACAACAAGTAGGTGAAATATGAAAACATTTTTAAAATTTCTATTACAAAAAAAAGTATATATGTCAATTATTTCAATAATAATATATATACTAATAGGATATATTATCTATTTAATACTAAAAAAAATATTGACAAAAAGCTTATCTAAAAAAAAGAAGAGGCAACAAACAATAACAAAACTACTAATAAGTATCATTAAAGTAGCAATAATAATTATTGAAATAGTTATAATTTTAGAAGAACTAGGCATTAATGTTACATCCCTTCTAGCAGGACTAGGAATAGTAAGTGTAGTTATTGGACTAGCACTTCAAGACATAATGAAAGATGTTCTAGCAGGTATTTTCATCATAATTGAAGACCAATATGACGTAGGAGATTTAGTAGAAATAAATAACTTTACAGGAAACATCATATCAGTAGGATTTAAAACTACAAAACTAAAAAACTATGAAGGAAAACTTAAAATTATTTCAAACAGAAATATAACCGAAGTAATTAATTACTCTAAATCAAATAACTTTGCAATTGTAGATATACCTGTTTCATACGAAGAAAACCTAGAAAAAGTAGAAAAAACTTTAAAAACAATAATAGAAAAAATCAAAAAACTAGAAAATATAAACGGAAATGTAGAAATATTAGGAATAAATGAATTAGCAAGTTCAAGTATAAACTATCGCTTAGTAGCAGAAGTAAAATCAACAACACAATATACAATTCAAAGACAAATAAGGAAAATAGTTCTAGAAGAATTTAATAAAAATAATATAAGCATTCCATATAATAAATTAGAGGTAATAAATGGAAAATAATTACAAATTAGGCACAAAAGTTATTATGAAAAAACAACATCCATGTGGTACAAATTTATGGAAAATAACAAGATTAGGTGTAGATATAAAAATAGAATGCTTAAACTGCGGAAGAACAATAATGCTACCAAGAGTAGAATTTAATAAAAAAATGAAAAAAATAGTTGAGGAGTAAAACATGGCAAAAAAGAAAAAATTAAAAAAAATAAAATTACATCCTGTAACTAGTTTTATAGTATTAATATTTGTAGTAATATTCTTAAGCTTTATCCTATCATTATTAAATGTATCAGCAACATACAATGTAATTAATACAAATACTAATAGTTTAGAAAAAACAATAGTTGCAGTAAAGAATATGCTATCTTACGATGGAGTAAAATCAATCATAAGTAACGCTGCTACAAACTTTATAAGCTTTACAACACTAAGTACCTTAATAATTACTTTAATAGGAATAGGAGTAGCAGATGTAACAGGACTTATTCAAACATTTATGAAAAGAAAATTAGTAAAGCTAAATCCAAAAACAATAACTTTCCTAATATTTTTAATTTCAGTATTTTCAAGTATCGTAAACGAAGTAGGATATGCAATATTAATTCCATTAAGTGCATTACTATTCCTATTTAACGGACGTAACCCACTAACAGGAATAGCAACCGCCTTCGGTGGAGTAGCATTTGGATACAGTATAAGTTTCTTTGTCGGAGCAATAGATATTGATTTAATTCCATACACAACTAGAGCATCACACCTAATAGATAGTGCTTTTTATGTAAGAATGACATCAAACTTATATATTATGATAATATCATGTTTTATAATCGCAATAGTAGGTACAATAATAACAGAAAAATTTGTAGCAAAAAAAATGGGTAGATATATATCAAAAACAAAAGACGATGAAGGCAACACAAAAGAAATAGAATACTTAGATTTACAATATGAAGAACAGAAAAAAATATTAGAAGAAACCAAAGAAAAACAAGGACTAAAATATGCCCTAATTTCAGCAATTGCAGTAGCAATTATTTTCCTTTATATGATAATTCCAGGCTTACCACTATCAGGAATGCTTCTAGATATGACAAAAGATGCCTATGTAGACCAATTATTCGGAGTTAATTCCTACTTTCAAGATGGATTTACATATATGACAGCTTTATTCTTCATAATAACAGGAATAGCATATGGAATAGGATCAAAATCAATAAAAAGTGACGAAGATTTAATAGAAAAACTAGGAGAAAAACTATCAATGATAGGTTACTTATTAGTAATAATTTTCTTCGCATCACAATTTATTGCAATATTTAAAGAAAGTAACATAGGAACAGTAATTGTAGCAACCTTAACAAACATCTTAAAAAGTCTACCACTATCAGGAATAGTACTAATAATATTTTCAATATTTATAATTGCCATATCAAATTTATTTGTAACAACATCAGTATCAAAATGGGCAATAATATCACCAGTGCTAGTACCAATGATGATGCAATTAAACATTTCGCCACAATTTGCACAATTTATTTTCAGAGCATCAGAATCAATGACTAATGCAGTAACACCATTACTAGCATACTTTGTCGTATACATAGGATATTTAAACATATATAATAAAGAAAAAGACAAAGTGTACACAATAAAAGATGGTATAAAAATAATGAAACCTTATTTAATAGGCTTGACATTAACATGGATTGCAATTATCCTATTATGGTATATTCTTGGATTACCACTAGGACCAGGTACATACCCAACGCTATAAGGAGGCAGACATGAGCTTAAAAGCAGGAATAGTTGGTTTACCAAATGTAGGTAAATCAACTTTATTTAACGCAATAACAAAAAAAAATATTTTAGTAGCAAACTATCCATTCGCTACTATAGACCCTAATGTAGGCATTGTAAACGTTCCAGATGAAAGATTACAATTTCTAGAAGATTTATACTTACCAAAAGAAGTAAAACCAGCACAATTTGAATTCGTTGACATCGCAGGAATAGTAAAAGGCGCATCAAACGGTGAAGGCTTAGGCAATAAATTTCTTTCACACATAAGGGAAGTAGATGCTATTGTCGAAGTAGTAAGATGCTTCAATGATAAAGAAGTAACCCATGTTGAAGGAAATGTTGACCCAATACGAGATGTAGAAATAATCAATTTAGAACTTGCCCTAGCAGACTTAGAAATAATAAATAATCGTATAGACAAAATAAAAAAGAAAGCAGAAACAACCAAAGATAAGTCAGCTCTTCTAGAAGTAAGCGCTCTAACTAAATCAAAAACAAATCTAGAACAAAATATTCCATTAAGATTAGTAGATTACACAAAAGAAGAACTACATGCTATTAAATCATTCAATTTTTTAACACTAAAACCACACATATACTTAGCAAACATAAGTGAAGAAGAAATAGCAACAGAAAACAACTATGTCAAACAATTAAAAGAATACGCAGAAAAAGAAAATAGTATGGTCATCATAGTATCAGCAAAAATAGAATCAGAACTTGCTGAATTAAATGATGAAGATAAACAAGAAATGCTAAAAGAACTAGGTATAGAAAAAAGTGGTTTAGATAAACTAGTAGAAACAACATATAATCTTCTAGGACTAAAAACATATTTTACCTGTGGAAGCGAAGAAGTAAAAGCATGGACATATAAAAACGGTATGAACGCCAAAGAATGTGCAGGAATAATCCACACTGATTTTGAAAAAGGTTTTATAAAAGCAGAAGTAATCGCGTATGAAGACCTAAAAGAATGCGGAAGTGAACAAAAAGTAAAAGAAGAAGGAAAATTTAGACTAGAAGGAAAAGATTACTTAATGCAGGATGGAGATATTTGCCACTTTAGATTTAATTTATAAAAATAAACAACCTACAAAGAAAATCAAAAAAATGATTTTCTTTTTTAATAAAAACAAAAAAAACATATAATTTATAGATATTATAAACAAAAGAAATTCAACAAACTTATCAAAACAACTAGACAAACTAATAACTATTTGTTATAATATCAAACGAGTAGAAATTTACTCCTTGCTTCGAAAGAAGCCTGATGTCCAAAGGGAGGTGCAAAAATGAGAAAGTATGAAATTATGTTTATAGTTAACCCTACTTTAGATGAAGCATCAATCAAAAGTGTAAAAGAAGATGTTAAAAACTTAATCGAAAAAAACGAAGGAAAAGTAGTTGATTCTAAGGATATGGGCCAAAGAGATTTAGCTTATGAAATTAAAAAACATAAAAAAGGATATTATCACTTATACACTATTGAAGGTACAACTAAAACAATTGATGAGTTCAATCATATGTCAAATGTTAACAACAACATTATACGTTCTTTAGTAGTAAAAATTGAAGATTAAGAGGTAAAAATGAACAAAGTATTTTTAATAGGAAGATTAGTAAGAGACCCTGAATTAAGATACACAGGCTCAAACATTGCTGTAGCAACGTTTTCCCTAGCAGTAAATAGAAACTTCACTGGTCCAAATGGTGAAAGAGAAGCGGATTTTTTAAATATTGTTGTATGGAGAAAACAAGCAGAAAATGTAAAAAATTATTTAAAACAAGGCAGTCAAGTAGCTATTGATGGACGTATTCAAACAAGAACATATGATGACCAAAATGGCACAAAAAGATACATAACTGAAATAGTTGCAGATAACGTTCAATTTTTAGACACAAAATCAAGTCGTGAACAAAGTATACCAAATAGTACAATAAACGATTCACCATACAATTATTCAAGTGAATTAAACAACAACTTTGGAGGACAACCTACATATCAAACTCAAAATACCAATAGTGTTAATGTAGACAACGACCCATTCAAAGACTTTGGAGAAGAAATAAAAATTGAAGATGATGACTTGCCATTCTAATAAGGAGGAAAAACATGGCAGAGTTTTATAGAAGAAAGAAAAAAGTATGTTATATGTGTGCAGGAAAAGATATTAATTACAAAGATGTAGATATTTTAAAAAAGTACACAAATGATAAAGGTAAAATCTTACCAAGACGTGTAACAGGTGCATGCGCAAGACATCAAAGATATATTGCAGAACAAATTAAAAAAGCAAGAGCAATTGCATTATTACCATTTACAAAATAATAAACCCATAACAGGGTTTTTTCTTTGCACTAATATTTACAATTTTATTAATAATATCAAAAAATGCCTTATCATACCACTATCCCTAATCTTTAAATAATTTACTAATTAAGTTCTTCAATAATTCATCAATTAAAAAAACTAATATAACTATTATAAAACAATAAATAACTTGAACTATAGATAAACTTACAATTCCAAAAACGCTCTTTAAAGAAGTAACAAAAATAACAATCTGTACTAATCCAAGTATCAACATACTTTTATTCATATACTTATTATCAAATAGACCATTACCAATTATATTTTTCTTCAAATTTCTACATGAATATGCAAATACCATTTCCAATAATATTAATGTTAAAAATGACATTGTACAAGCAATTTTCATACTATATAACTTTAAATTTATAAAATAAACAAATAAAACAGCAATAGTTTTCAAAAAAGCAGACAACCCAATTTTTGCCATTAAAAATGGTGTAAAGAAAGAACTATCACTCTTTCTAATACTACGTTTCATAATATTTTCATCACTACTTTCAAAAGCAAGAGCAATTGCAGGAACTGAATCTGTTATTAAATTTATATATAACAATTGTATTGGTAAAAACACTTCTATTCCAAACAACATTCCAACAAATACAACTAATACTTCAGCAATATTTCCAGTAAGAAGATAAACTAAAACATTTCTAATATTATCAAAAATTCTTCGCCCTTCTTTTATAGCAGTCACAATAGTAGCAAAACTATCATCAGCAAGAATAATATCAGCAACTCCATTGGAAACATCAGTCCCAGTTAATCCCATACCAACACCAATATCCGCACTCTTTAAAGCAGGCGCATCATTAACACCATCACCAATTACTGCAACAACTTTTCCATTTTCTTTTAAAGTATTTACAATATCAAGCTTATTCATAGGACTAACTCTTGCATAAACAGAATACTTATTAACATTTTCTGCTAGTTCTTCCTTTGTCATTTTATCCAAAAACTCACCACTAATAGCATCCTCTTCATTATTTAAAATACCTACTTCTTTAGCTATAGAAACAGCAGTAGCCAAACTATCTCCAGTAATCATAACAGGCTTAATATGTGCCATTATACACTCACTTATTGAACTTTGAACCCCAAATCTAGGAGGGTCTGCCATCGCAACCATACCAACAAAAATAAGATTATTTTCAAGTGATTTATCTAAAACATAATCGTCACTAATAACTTTATAAGCAAATGCCAAAACCCTATAAGCTTTAAAAGCTTCTTGTTTTTCTATTTCCTCCAACTTAATAATTTTATTTTTTGTTAACTTTTTTACACTATTACCCTCATAAACGTAAGAACAATGTTTAATAACAGAATTAAAACTTCCTTTAGTATATAACATAATACTATTCTCATTTTTATTAACAATAGACATCATTTTTCTATCAGAATCAAAAGGCAACTCACCTATTCTCTTATTATTACTCTTCAAATCATTAATATTTAAAACTTCTTCACAAGCTTCATAAAGAGCAATTTCAGTAGGGTCTCCCATATAACAATCACTATTCTTTAACACATCGTTATTAAGTGCCATAATTGATAACAATATATTATCCTTTTCTAAATTCTCACATAAACATATTTTATTATTATAATATACTTCCCTTACTTTCATTTTATTTTGTGTAATAGTTCCTGTTTTATCAGAACATATTACTTCAGTAGAACCAAGCGTTTCAACACTTGATATCTTCCTTACTATAGCATGTTTTTTTGCCATAGTATTCGTACCAAGTGCTAAAATAATTGTAATAATAGCAGGAAGCCCCTCAGGTATCGCAGCAACAGCAAGAGAAATAGATAACATAATAATTTCCATTATATTCATTTTCTTTACTATCCCAATTATAAACATAGCAACAATTATCAAAAATATTATAATAGATAAAAACTTACTAATACCATTAATTTTAACCTGTAGAGGAGTTATTTCTTTTTCCTCATCACTTAAAGATTTAGCAATAATACCAAACTCTGTATTCATACCAGTTTCACATACAACAGCATGACACTTTCCATAAACAACACATGTTCCAGCATAAATCATGTTTTTTCTTTGCGATAATGGTACATTTTCCTTTAAAGTAATAATATCCTTAGAAACAGGTATACACTCCCCAGTTAATGAAGACTCATCAACTTTAAGAGAAGCCACCCAAATAACTCTAGCATCCGCAGGTATCCTATCCCCAGCTTCAAGCACCAATATATCACCCTTAACAACATCTTCACTATTAATAACACAAATTTTACTATCTCGCTTAACCTTAACATTAGAAACTTGCATTTTCTTAAGCGCCTCAATTGCCTTATCAGCCTTAATTTCTTGCATAAAACCAAATATCCCATTTAATATAACAATTGTTAAAATAATAATACTATTTGTAAACGACTCATCATTTAAAATAGATAGCACAAAAGAACAAATTGCAGACAATATCAAAATAACAATCATTAAATCTTTAAATTCACTTAAGAACTTCACAAGATTTGATTTCCTTTTAGAACCAACAATTCTATTCTTACCATATCTTATTAGTCTTTCTCTCGCATCCTTAAAAGAAAGTCCTTCTTTATTAGATTTTAAATTAATAAAAACTTCATCAACATCCAAACTATAAAACTTCATTATATTACTTCCTATAATTATTTTCCTTACTATTTAATCCATTTAAACCCTTATTATTCATTCTTACCTCCATATTATAATTATTACTTCAAGTTAATTATAACACACTTCAAATAAATTTGAAGTAATAATTATATAATTTGCTTATAGAAAACAAACTAATAGTGGAAGGTGATTAATTTGGAAAATAATAAAACTACTATGAAAAATTTAAAAAAAATTGTAAAAGCAAAAAATAAATCTCTTACATCCCTAGCAGTAGAACTAGAAGTCTCACAAGAAGCAATAAGTCAATATATAAGTGGAAAAATAAAACCAAAAACTTCTACTATTATTAAAATGTCAAAAATATTAAACACTTCAACTGATTATCTATTAGACTTAACAAATAACCCAAATCCTATAGACTTTACTCTAACAGAAAAAGAAAACAGTTTAATAACTAATTATCGTTCTTTAGATAATGAAGAAAAAATAAAAGCAGAAGCTTATATCCAAGCAATAGTAGATTTAAAAAAAGAAAAATAATTTCAAAAAATTTCTTTATTTTATAAACAAAATAACCATTTACAAAATAATAATCAAATGATAGAATTAAATTATAATAATCTATCATTTTTTTATGAAGTAAAGGTGAAATATGAAAGAAAAACAACTATCAAGATTTCTATTATTTTTAGGAATACTAACTCTCCTAGTAGGACTAATATTAACGGGTTATATTAATATAAGTATAGTCCTAATAGATGAAATACCACCTACTATAGAAAAAGTAGTTATAAAAAACTATAATAAAACTACCAAAAAACTATCTATTGAAGTACATGTAAAAGATAATGTTGATAAAGAAGTAACCTGTTATTTAAATAATGAAAAACAACTATCAAAACAAAGAATATGTAACTATGAATTACCTAACGATAACTATGAAATATACTTAGAAGATAACCACAATAACAAAAATGAAAAACAATCATTATTTAAAGATATAAATGAAATATTAGACATAATTATAGAAAATTCAAAATATATAACACTAAATGAAAACACAAAACTTAACTATAAATTAGAATACATAGGTAATCCTAATAAAGCATTAACTTTTACATCAAGTAATAAAAATATAATTGAAGTAACAAACGATGGACAATTAAAACCCAAAAAAACAGGTAAAAGTACTATTACCATAACTACAAATAATAATATAGAAAAAAGTTTTGATATAGTAGTAACAAACTTAATAAATTCTCCACAAATAGTCTCAAAACAATTTTTACCATGTAATAAATATACACAAGAAGAAGCAAAAACATTCGATGAAATACTAAATTACAGAGTAGAACAAGCTGGAAACAAAACACGAGCAGGAGTAGTCGCTGCCGCACGTTTTCTTCTATTAGAATTTCCATATAAATTAAATTACTTTCCAGAAAATGGTAGATTAGCAAGTAAAACATATATTGTAGATGGTGAAGGAAGATACTATCATAAAGGCTTATACTTAAGTAATGACAAATTTAATGAAATAACAAAAACTAGTACAGGCCCAGCAATTTGGGGATGCAATTTAAAAATAGCACTTGGAGAACCAGACCAAAAAAAAGGAGAATATTATCCCAATGGACTAGATTGTTCAGGATTTGTCGCATGGGCTCTTCTAAATGGAGGATATGACCCAGGAGACTTAGGCGCAGGATTTTCCAATGTAAACGATTTCTCCAAACTAGGCAAAAGAAACACAATAACATATGAATATTTAAAAAACGGTAAAATAAAAGCAGGAGACCTAATAGGAAACGACGGACATATAGGAATTATACTTGGAGTAAGCGATAATCTAATAATAATCGGAGACACATCAAACAAAGATAGAGGCCTAACAGCTAGAAAATTTACACACAAACAACTAATTAACTTAGGATACTATGATTATATAGAAACAATGGATGATTACTACAAAGAAGATGGTAACTACACAAATATGTTCTAAACAAACTAAAATCAAAATAGTAAAGAAATAAAAATGATTTAAAAAATAAAATTCTATTTTGCAAACTCCTTAGGGAGTTTTTTTCTTCAAAAAATTATGATACAATAAATATATATAAATGAAGACAAAAAACCTAATTTATAGTATAATATAACAAATGAGGTGATATCAAATGCAAGTTATATTTATAAAAGACTTAAAAAATCAAGGTAAAAAAGGAGATATAAAAGAAGTAAAAGATGGATATGCAAAAAACTATCTAATAAAAAATGGATAT
>OIYV01000061.1_pt1 | contig 81013 bp, 90 predicted proteins | sample 1588251 | NCBI WGS metagenome assembly OIYV01 (sample SAMN03283282) | human gut metagenome | biome: human-associated habitat; material: feces | host: Homo sapiens | place: Peru | collected 2012
CGCGAGCTGGGTTCAGAACGTCGTGAGACAGTTCGGTCCTTATCTGTCGCAGGCGGAAGATATTTGAAGGGAGCTGTCCTTAGTACGAGAGGACCAGGATGGACATACCGATGGTTTATCAGTTGTCACACCAGTGGCATGGCTGAGTAGCCAAGTATGGAAGGGATAAACGCTGAAAGCATCTAAGTGTGAAGCCCACCCTAAGATAAGATATCTCATACCGTAAGGTAGTAAGAATCCACGTAGACTATGTGGTTGATAGGTTGGAGCTGTAAGTACAGTAATGTATTAAGGTGACCAATACTAATAATTCGAGGGCTTAACCACGAATATTATAAAAGAATAAAACTAAAAGAAGGTAACTAGAATACCTTATTTATCTATATATTTTTGAGTGTGCTTGAATAAAATTTAAATTTTTGGAAAAAATCATAAAAAAGTATTTACAAAATATTTTTAATATGATATATTATCCAAAGAGTTAAGTTTTGAAAGTATACAAAACTTTTCTGGTGATTATTACATGGAGGTAATACCTGTTCCCATTCCGAACACAGAAGTCAAGCTCCAATGTGCCGACGATATTTGCGGGTTACCCTGCTGAGAAAATAGGTTGTTGCCAGATTTTTTTTGTCTTACATTATTTTTATATTATCTATCTACGAAAACAGAAATTAGAAGTAATAAAAAATTATTATTTGTAATTTCTGTTTTATTTTGTTGAGAATTTTATTGAAAATATTTACATTAAATGATAATATTTTAATGAAATCTATGTAAATGCCATAATATAATGTAACATTTATATAAACAAATAATAAAATATTAATATTAATGTATTTATGCAAGGAGGAATTAATTTGGAAAAAACAATATGGAAGTCAGGTACTTTTATTTATCCACTGCCAGTAGTAATGGTATCATGTGGAGACATGGAAAAAAGCAATATTATAACTGTTGCTTGGACAGGAATTATGAATACTAATCCAGCTATGTGTTATATATCAGTTAGACCAGAAAGATATTCGTATAATTTAATTAAAGAAATTGGAGAGTTTGCAATTAATTTAACAACTCAAGATTTAGTATATGCAACAGATTGGTGTGGAGTCAAAACAGGTGCTAAAGTGGATAAATTCAAGGAAATGAAACTTACAAAACAAAAAGCGGAAAATATTAAATGCCCTTTAATAGCAGAAAGCCCTATTTCAATTGAATGTAAAGTAAAAGAGATAAAAGAATTGGGAAGTCACCATATGTTTATAGCAGATGTACTTTCAATAGATGTTGTAGAAAAATATATTGATAGTGATGGAGCATTTGATATATCAAAATGTGGGCTAATAGCATATGCAAATGGTGGATATTATAATTTGGATAAAAAAATAGGCAAATTTGGCTATTCAGTTCAAAAAAACTTGAAAAAATAATTTATAAGATATAGAATAGTAATCAAAAGAAAAAAAGGAAAGGTGATGTATGTGAAAAATAATAAAGGACTAATTGCAATAATAATTATATTAGCTATTTTAGTCATTGCACTTGGAGTATATATTTTTAAGGGGGAAAGTATAAGACAATGGGTCTCTAAAGATGTGCAAAAAACAACAGAAGAAAATAATACAAAGTATGAGGAAGATGTTAATAAAATTATAACACTTGGAACAGGAATGAAAAGACCAAGTCAATATAAACCAAGTGAACAATATTATATAATAGATAATCGAAAATATGAATTAAATACACTCGTAAACTCATTAAAAAATGAAGAGCTAAAAAAAGAGATTAACACATTTATAAAAGAAAGCACAGATAAGCTCGAAAATAAAAGAAGTGATTTTCAACAATATATAGAAGAAGGAAATAAAGAAAGAGAAAAAATTGAATGGGCAGGAGATAAATTAGACTATTACAGAGTTATTTCAACGAATAGAAATTTAGGAGAGGAAAGTGATCCAATACAGATTTTTACTGAATGGAAATGTACAAATGGGTATTTATCAATATCATTGTCATATAAATATGCATATGGTGAACAGATAAGCTCTTCGTATAACAAAAAACAGAAAAGATTTAATTATGGACCATATGAAATATATTGTGCTACATATGATTTGTATACTGGAAAAAGAATACAATTCAGTGATTTATTCTTTGAAGGAGAAGACTACGGCGCAGAATTGTATGAATTTATGAAAGGTAAAATAGCAACAGATATTATGGAGCAATATGTAAAAAGAGAATTTACAACATTACCACAAGATTATCAATATTTTACAATAGAAAACATTATATTTAATAAACAAAATTTGTATTTTTCTGAAGCAACAGAAATATCAACAGCATACTATTATACAATGTTTCCAACTTTAAGTATTGCTAGAGACATGAAAAATATATTTAGTAATGATGTAAAAATAGAAACAGATGATGCATTGGGAAAACCAATGTCGCAAATAACTCAAATTCAAATAAACAATAATACATATGTAATTGGTAAGATAAAACATTGGGACAAAAATATAGAAAACAAAATAAATAATAGTATAATAAAATGTGCAGAAGAATTAGATAAAAATGGTATATTTGACAAAATAAACAAAAATAATATGTTTACGGTAACTAATTGGCAATATAAATATGATGGCGAAAAAATAAGAACAATGGTTATACAACAGCTGAATAACAAAGAACAGGCAATTGAAATTCTACTAAATGCACAAACTGGAGATATTGAAGAATTATATTGTAGAGAAGATGTAAGTGCAGGGGAAACTTCAAATGAAACAGTAAGAAATAGCATATTAAAAGAACTTAATGCCATTTTACAAAAATTAAAAAATTAAAATGAACCATATAGCAAAATCTCAAGTCATATAAATGGATTGAAAGAAATAGATAGCGTAAAGTAAAAATATAGGGGCGATTTTAATCGCCCGCACTTCGAAGGAACTACTAAAAAAGAAATAAAAAGGGGGAAACATATGAAGAAATACAAAGTGTATACAACAATATTAATTATTTTAATATTGTTAGTACTAACAGCATTAGGATTATACATTTTTAAAAAAGATACTGTAAAAAGTTGGCTTAATTTAAAAGAGGCAAATGTTGTTACGCAAGAGCCAAAGGTAGAAGAACCAAAAAAAGAAGAAACACCAACAAGAATTGATAAAATTATAACACTTGGAACAGGAATGAAAAGACCAAGCAATTATAAACCAACAGATTCATATTGCATTTACGAATATAAATATGAATTAGAAGATTTAGTTAACAATTTAAATAATGTTCAGTTAAAAAATGAAATAAATACATTTATAAAGGAAAGTAAAACAAAATTAACAAAAGATGAAGTAGAATTTAAAAAATATATTGATGAAGGAAATAAACTAAAAGGTAAGGTAAAAATAAAAGGTTTAGATTCAGAAGCAGAATATTATAGTCCAGAAATAGGAGCAAGTGATTATTATAGCAGAGTTATTCCTTTTGAGGAAGAAAAAAACGCAATAGGAATAACTGTTGATTGGAAATGCGTAAATGGATACTTGTCGATTTCTCTATATTATAAATACAGATATGGAGATATAGTAAATTTTATAGGTGATAATCTTCAAAATAGTGGTATATATAAATCATATTGTGCTACATATGATTTATACACAGGCAAAAAAATACAACTTAGTGACTTATTTTTCGAAGGAGAAAATTATAGTACAGAATTATATGAGTTAATGCAAAGTAAAATGTCTGTTGAAGGATATGGCAATTATGTTAAAAGGGATTTTTTAACATTAGAACAAAACTATGAAAAGTTTACACTAAATAGTATTTTCTTTGACAAGCAAAATACAGTATTTTCCGAAGGAGCAATAATACCAACAGAATATTATTATACAATATTTCCTGTAATAACAATAGAAAGAGATATGAAAGGAATATTTAATGATAAAATTGAAATAAATAAATTTGCAAGGTTTGGTTTTAGAAATCAAATTGTCCAAACAGAAGTAAATGGAATTCCATATAAAATACCTAAAATAAAGCATTGGGATGATAAAATAGGAGAAAAAATAAACACAAATATAGAAAAATATATGGAATATATAATGAAAAACTATAAAGACATTTTGGATACAAGTAGATTTGCAGAAGGGACATATAAGAGCAATACAGTAGAATTAAGTTATAATGAGGAAAATATAAGATATATAATTAATTATAAAAGTGCATATCCATTTATAGAAATTATTGTAAATAGATACACAGGTGAATTAGAAAGTGTAGAGCCAAGCATGGGAATGATCTCAATAGGACCTAATAGTATATCTTGGAGTGATGCTTTAGAAAAAATGAAAGGTTTATAAATTTTTGTTTATATAAATTTAAAGGAGGAATTTTAGATGAAAAAAGCAGTAATTGTTTTAGCAGTTATATTAGTATTAATACTAATAGGTGGAGTTGGCTATATAGTATGGGACAATGCACAAAGTAATATAGGACAAGCAGAAAATAACAAACCAAACGAAACTATAGTGAATGACACAGCAAAAGCGGCAGAGTTAAGAGAAAAATTAAAAGGGAATTTTCCTAAAATGGATGGTTCAACTTCAACAATACCATTGGAAGCAGGGATTGTAGCAGCATTTGAAGGAATATCACAAGAAGAAGCAGAAGCAAAGATAAAACATTCTACAACATATGGATCATTTGAAAACTTATTAGAAGGAAAATGTGAATTAGTATTTGTGCCATTATTATCAGATGAACAAAAAAAAGCAGCAGAAGATAAAGGGATAGAATTAGAAATAGTTCCTATAACAAAAGAAGCTTTTGTATTTGTTATTAATCCAGATAATACAGTAGATACATTAACACAAGAACAAATAAGAAAAATATACACAGGAGAAATAAAAAACTGGAAAGAACTTGGTGGAGATGATGCTGAAATAGTAGCATATCAAAGAGACGAAACATCAGGAAGCCAAAACAATATGAAAGTATTTATGAAGGGATATAATTTAATAAAAGCAAAACAAGAATTTATATTAGAAAGCATGAATAGCATTTTAGATGTTATAGCAGGATATGATAATGGAAAATATTCAATAGGGTATTCTGTACATGCATATGCAAGAAATATGTATAACTTAGCAGGAATTAAATTTGTGAAAGTAGATGGAGTAGAACCAAGTTATAAAACCATAGAAGACGGAACATATCCACTAATAGATTATAAATATGCTATATTTAATAAAAAAGAAGCAGAAGGTTCAAATGTAAGAAATATGGTTGAATGGTTGTTAACATCAGAAGGCCAAAAAGCAATGTCAAATGCAGGATATGTACCAGTAAAAGCAACAAAATAAAAAAATATTAAAAATGAAACAAGAAAAACAGTACCAAATGTTGACATATTGTAAAAAAGATGGTACAATAATTAAGCGTATGTAGTAAAACATACGCTTAAAAAAATAAAATTAATTATAAGCGTAAGAACTTAAGGTGGAGGTGTATTAAATGGCAGCAAAAGGAGCAAGAGAAGCAATTACATTAGAATGTACAGAATGTAAAAGAAGAAACTATACAACAGAAAAGAACAAAAAAAATAATACAGAGAGATTAGAAGTTGAAAAATATTGCAAATTCTGTAAAAAACATACAACACATAAAGAAACAAAATAGCTTTGTAAGGGGGATTAAAAATGCCAAAAGATAATAAGGTAAAAAAAGAGAAAAAGCATTTTTTTAGAGATTTCAAAGCGGAATTAAAAAGAGTAATTTGGCCTACACCAAAGCAACTTATAAATAATACCATTGCAGTAATAACAATAGTACTAATTACTGCAGCTGTTGTATTTGCTTTAGATTTTGTTTTTGAAAATATGAACAAATATGGAATTAACAAAATAAAAGAAACTGTTGAAAGCCATAAACAAGAAGAAAACACAGAAGGAGAAAATGCAAACGAAGAAAATGCAGAAAACTCTGAAAATAATGGCGAAACAGAAAATGGAACAGAAGACAATACAGCAGAAGCAGAAAATAAAGAAGTAGAGTAATAAAGGAGGCTAAATTATGTCTCAAGAAAATGAATTAATACCAAAATGGTATGTTGTTCATACATATTCAGGCTATGAAAATAAAGTTAAAACAGATTTGGAAAAAACAATAAAAAATAGAGAATTAGAAGATTATTTTTTTGATATAATTGTTCCAATGGAAGAACAAATAGAAATTAAAGAAGGAAAAAGAAAAACTAATTTAAGAAAAGTATTTCCAAGTTATGTATTAGTTAAAATGATAGTTACTGAGAAGACATGGTATATTGTTAGAAATACAAGAGGAGTTACTGGATTTGTAGGTTCAGGAACAGACCCAATACCATTAACAGAAGAAGAAATAAGAAAAATGGGATTTGAAGTGAAGGAAGTTAATGTAGACTATTCTGTAAATGACTCTGTAAAAATATTAGATGGTGCATTAAGGGATTTCATAGGAACAGTAACAGAAATAAACAAAGAAAAACACAAGGTAAAAGTTTTGGTGTCTATGTTTGGTAGAGAAACGCCAGTAGAACTAGAATTTTCACAAGTAGAAAAAATATAAAGTTTATAATCTATTTATTAGGTTAATATACATATTTTACATTTTAAAGGAGGTGCAAAAAAATGGCAGAAAAAGAAATTGGTAGTGTTATAAAATTACAAATACCTGCCGGAAAGGCAAGTCCAGCTCCACCAGTAGGTCCAGCATTAGGTGGTACAGGTGTAAATATCATGCAATTCGTAAAAGAATTTAATGATAGAACAGCAAATTTAGGTGGTGTTAAAATTCCAGTTGTTTTAACTGTATATAAAGATAAAACATTTGAATTCATAACAAAAGAACCACCAATGGCAGTGTTAATAAAAAAAGCAGCTAAAATCGAAAAAGCTTCAGGAAAACCAAATAGAGAAAAAGTTGCAACAATTACAAAAGCACAAGTAGAGGAAATTGCTAAACAAAAAATGCCAGACTTAAATGCAGCATCATTAGAAAGTGCTATGAGCATGGTAGCAGGGACAGCAAGATCTATGGGTGTTATTGTAGCAGAATAATATGGGAGAAACAATATTAGTTTCGTTAATACCAAAGGAGGGTAAAATGAAAAGAGGAAAGAGATATCAAGAAGCAGAAAAGCTTGTTGACAAGAAAAAAAATTATAGTGTAAAAGAAGCACTAGAAACAATCGAAAAAATGCCAAAACCAAAATTCGATGAAACAGTAGAACTACATGTTAAATTAGGTGTTGACTCAAAACAAGCAGACCAACAAGTTAGAGGTACAACAGTACTTCCAAATGGTACAGGAAAAACACAAAGAGTATTAGTATTTGCAAAAGGGCCAAAAGCAGATGAAGCTACAAAAGCAGGAGCAGATTTTGTTGGAGCAGAAGAATTAATACCAAAAATTGAAAAAGAAAATTGGTTTGACTATGATGTAATAGTTGCAACTCCAGATATGATGGGTGTTGTAGGAAGATTAGGTAAAGTATTAGGACCAAAAGGATTAATGCCAAACCCTAAATCAGGAACTGTAACAATGGATGTTACAAAAGCTATTAATGAAATTAAATCTGGAAAAGTTGAATATAGATTAGATAAAAATAATATTATTCACTTAGGATTTGGAAAAGTTTCATTTGGTGTAGAGAAATTAGCAGAGAACTATGAAACAATTATAAATGCTATTATAAAAGCAAAACCAGCAGCAGCTAAAGGACAATACATTAAAAGTGTTGCAATTTCTACAACTATGGGACCAAGTATGTATATTGACCAAAAATAAATAAAAGCCAAAGAAAGTAAGCAATAAAGTAAGTCTTACCTAGGCATAAATTGAGCGGATTAAACCAATCTTTGTATGCCTATGGCTTGAAAGATTGGTTTTAATTTTTAAGTATGTTAAAGTGAGGTGAATATATAAAATGGCAAATCAAAAAATTATAGAACAAAAAGAAAAAGAAGTAAAGGAACTAGCAGATAAATTAAAAGAAGCTAAAATGGTACTTTTAACGGATTACAGAGGAATTAATGTTGCAGATGTTACAAAACTAAGAGCAGATTTAAGACCTACAGCTGTAGAATATAAAGTTATAAAAAATAACATTATAAGAAGAGCATTAGAGGTTAATGGAGAATCTGGATTAAATGAATTATTAGAAGGACCAACAGCAATAGTTTATGGTACAGGAGATTACCTAGAACCTGCTAAAATAATATATAATTTTTCTAAAGATAATGATTTCTACAAAATAAAAGGTGGAATTATTGATGGAAAAGTTATGACAGCAGAAGAAATAATAACACTTGCAAAATTACCATCAAGACAAGAATTACTTGGAATGCTTGCTGGTGCATTGCTTGGAAATATTTCAAAACTTGCAGTTGGACTTAATGAAGTTTGTAAACAAAAGGAAAATGTATAGAGAAAAAATAAAGTAAATCTTTACTTTAGAAAGATAGAGATTACTAACATTTACAATAATAGAGTTGTGAACTTAAATCACAAGAAAATAAAATTTAGGAGGATTAAAAAATGATAGAAGAATTATTAGAAAAAATTGATGCTTTAACGGTTGCAGAATTAGCAGAATTAGTTAAAGCTATAGAAGAAAAATACGGAGTATCTGCAGTAGCTGCAGCAGCTCCAGCAGCAGGAGCAGCAGCTGTCGCTGAAGAAAAAACAAGCTTTAATGTAGTATTAAAAGAAGCAGGAGCAAATAAAATACAAGTTATAAAAGTTGTAAGAGATGCTACTGGATTAGGATTAAAGGAAGCTAAAGATTTAGTAGACGGAGCTCCAAAAACAGTTAAAGAGAATGTAGCTAAAGAAGAAGCAGAAGAATTAAAAGCTAAATTCACAGAAGCTGGAGCAGTAATAGAATTACAATAATATAAAAATAATATAGAAAATATAGGACTGTTAACAAAAAGTTAGCAGTCTATTTTTTGAGTTTCAACACTTGACTTTAACAAATATAAGTTATAAAATATAAAAATGTTAATATATTGTAATCAAAGGAGACTAATATGATAATATTATTAGATGCGATGGGTGGAGATAATGCACCAGATGCAACAATAAAAGGAGCAGTAAAAGCAATAAATGACATTAAAGCTGAAGTTGTTCTAATAGGGAATAAAGATATAATTAATAAAAAAATAAAAGAATTCTATGATAAAGATGATATAAAAGAAATTTCACCAAGGTTATCAATACATCATACAACAGAAACAATTGAAATGGTAGATATACCAACACATGCTATAAAACATAAAAAAGATTCATCAATGGTAGTAGGGTTTAATATGTTAAAAGAAGGTAAAGGCGATGTATTTATATCTGCAGGCAATTCAGGGGCATTATTAACAGGTGCAACATTATTAGTAGGCAGAATAAAGGGAATTGATAGACCGGCACTTGCAGGAATTTTACCTTCATATAAGAGTAGACTACTATTAATGGATTGCGGTTCTAATACGAATTGTAAACCAATAAACTTATTACAATTTGCACAAATGTCAAGCATATATTTAAAAAATACGTTTAATATGGATAGAAACCCAACAGTAGGACTTTTAAATATAGGAACAGAAGAAACAAAAGGCAATGAATTAATAAAAGAATCATATAAATTGTTAAAAGAAAAAGCAGAGGAATTAAATATAAACTTTGTTGGCAATGTAGAGGGAAGAGATGCGTTCTCTGGGCAATTAGATATACTAATTACAGATGGATTTACAGGAAATATATTTTTAAAAACAGTAGAAGGATTTGGAAAATTTATTAAAAAAACATTAACAGAAAGTTTGAAAAAGAATATATTGTCTGTAATTGGAAGCTTGCCAGCATTACCATCTATTAAAAGATTTGGAAAAATGGTAGATTACAAGGAATATGGTGGTGCGCTATTTTTAGGGGTAAACAAACCAGTTGTAAAAGCACATGGAAGCAGTGATGAAAAATTATTTGAATATACTATAAAGCAGGCAGAAAAATTTGTGGAGAATCAAGCAGTAGAAAAGTTGATTAAGGCATTTGAACAACAAGAAAAATAAGTAGAAAAATTATACAAAAAAACTTGACAATTAAACTTATATGTATTATTGTTAAATGGAAAAAGATAATAAACAATTAAAAGGAGGTGAACTTATAATGAGTTCAGAAGAAATATTTGAAAAAGTAAAAGGTGTAATAGTAGAACAATTAGGTGTTGCAGAAGGTAATATTACAATGAAAGCATCTTTTATAGATGATTTAGGTGCAGATTCTTTAGATATAGTAGAATTAATAATGGCTTTAGAGGAAGAATTTGACATAGAAATACCAGACAGTGATGCAGAAAAAGTTGTAACTGTAGGAGATGTAGTAGAGTATATAAAAGATCATGTAGCATAAGAAAAAATAAAATGAAAGGTAAAGCAAAAACCTTTCTTTTTTTTGCCTATTATAGTATAATGTACATGGTTTAATTTACAAGAGAAAGAAGGAAAAGAAGTGGAAAACTTTGAAAAACTAGAAAAAAGCATAGGGTATACATTTAAAAATAAAGATTTATTAAAAAAAGCTTTAACACATAGATCATATGCATATGAAAATAGAATAGAAAGTAACGAGAAATTAGAGTTTTTGGGAGATAGTATCTTAGAGTTTATTAGCAGTAAATATATATATAATAATTATCCAAAACTAAAAGAAGGAGAAATGACTAAAGTTAGAGCAGAGGTTGTATGTGAGCAGAGCTTATATAATGTAGCATGTAAGCATAATTTTAGTGATTTCTTACAGGTAGGAAAAAGCGAAAGAATCAATCATGGAAATGAAAAAGTAGCAATACTTGCAGATAGTATAGAAGCAACAATAGCGGCAATATATTTTGACTCAAATATAGAAGATGCAGAGAAATTTATAATAGAAAATCTAAAAGATGCTATAGAAGTTTCTACAAAAAATGTAGGTATGAAAGACCATAAAACAGTGTTGCAGGAAAAATTACAAATGAATGGAGAAGTTAATATTAGATATACAATAATAGAAGAAAAAGGACCAGACCATGATAAAACTTTTACTGCAGAAGTGAGTTGCAACAATAAAAAACTAGCTATAGGCAAAGGAAAAACGAAAAAACAGGCTGAGATGGAGGCTGCAAGAAAAGCATTGGAGTATATGAAATAGTAAAAAACTTTATAAATTTTAATGTTTGTCTGTAATTTTAAGAAAGGAAAGTGAAAAAATGAAAAAAGAATATATTATACCAATATTTGTGCCACATTTGGGTTGCCCAAACCAATGTACTTTCTGTAATCAAAAGAAGATTAGTGGACAATTAAAAAAAGTTACGGCAAAAGATGTGGAAGAAACAATAGAATATTACTTGAAAAATTTTAAGGATAAAAATAAATATGTAGAGGTTGCTTTTTTTGGAGGTAGTTTTACAGCTATAGATGTGAAAGAGCAAGAAGAATTGCTAAGTGTGGCACACAAATATATAGAGAATAAAAAAGTTAATAGTATAAGAATTTCTACAAGACCAGATTGCATTGATAAAGATATATTGAAAAGGCTAAAAAAATATGGTGTAAAAACAATAGAATTAGGTGTTCAATCTGCTAATGATTATATATTAAAACAATGTAAAAGAGGACACACATTTGAGGATGTAAAGAAGGCCTCTAAGCTGATAAGATGGCATAGATTTGTATTAGGACACCAAATGATGGTTGGTTTACCAGAAAGTACAAAACTCGATGAAATAAATACAGCAAAAGCGTTAATAAAATTAAAACCGAAAATAGTTAGAATATATCCTGTCTTGGTTATAAAAGATACACCTTTAGAGGAAGAATATAAAAACAACGAATATTCACCACTTACAGTGGAACAAGCTGTAGAAACTTGCAAAGACATAGTAGATTTATTTAATAAAGCTAATATAGAAGTTATAAGAATAGGTTTGCAAAATACAGAAGAAATAACAGATCCACAAGAAAAAAGCAGTCAGGTGGTTGCTGGTCCATATCATCCAGCATTTAGACAACTAGTAGAAGGAAGATTGTGGTATGATGCTATAGTGCAAGAAATTAAAAAAATAAATGTAAAAGTAATGCAAGTAAAAATAATAGCTAACCAAGAAAATGTTAATAATATAATTGGACATAAAAAAGAAAATATATTAAAGTTAAAAGAATATTATGATGTTGATGTACGAGTAGAGGCAAATGATGATATAAAGCCAGGGAAGTTTAAATTAGAAATAGAAAAAACATATCAAGATTTTTTGAATAACAAATAAGAAAAATGAATAAAAATTACCTATTTAATAAATAATAATACAAATAGGTAATTTTTTGGTGGAATGGAAAAGTTGTATGGGAAAGATAAAAGCATATATAATAGATATAATATATATAATAATTGGATGTACTATTATGGGAACTGGTACATCTTTATTTTTACTGCCAAATAAATTATCAACAGGTGGAGTGTCTGGAATTGCAACAATAGGATATTATTTATTTAATTTGCCATTAGGAACTACAATATTGGTATTAAACATTCCTTTGTTCATTATAGCTTTTTTTAAAATAGGAAAAGAAATATTTACAAAATCTATAATAGGAACAGTGTTACTAAGTCAAGCTATAAATTTGTTTGAAAAAATAAAACCATTGACACAAGATAGGCCATTAGCATGTATATATGGTGGAATATTAGTAGGAGTAGGCATGGCAATTGTATTAAAAGGTAATGGCTCTACAGGAGGAACAGATTTATTAACATATATAATAAGGACATATAAACCACATTTTAAGAGCAGTAGCCTTATAGTTATAATAGATGTAATAATTGTTATGCTAAATGTAATATTTTTTAAAGAAATAGAGATAGGACTATATTCCGCAATAGCAATATATATAATGGGGAAAATGATAGATATTGTATTTGAAGGAATTAATTTTACTAAAATGATATTTATTGTATCAAATGAATATAAAGAGATAGCAAAAGAAATAGGTGAAAAATATGGAAGAGGTAGTACGGCTGTATATGCAAAAGGTATGTACACAAGAGAAAGAAGAATGATGCTATTATGTGTAGTTTCCCGAAATGAAGTGGCGCGAATAAAAGATATATCATTAAAATTAGATCCAAAAGCATTTATAATAATTGCAAATGCAAGAGAAACATGGGGAAAGGGTTTTAAAGAAAAAAAATAAAAATACTAAATTGTTACTAATCAGACTTAAAATTAAAAATTATTTCAACAAATTTTAATTTTAAGTCTGATATTTTTAGGTATACCTTGTATTTTAGAACGAAAAAAGATATAATTATTAACATATTGAAAGGAATGTGAGAATACATGAAAGTTAGTAAAGAAGAATTATTACATATTGCAAACTTGGCAAGTTTAAATTTAAAAGAAGAAGAAATTGACACATATTTACTACATTTACAAGACATTTTGAATTTTGCCAATATTGTAAGTGGTGCACCAGTAAATGAAATGGAACAATCAGTAAGTGTAAATAAAAATTGTAATGTATTTAGAAAAGATGAAATAAAACAATTTGAAGATATGGAAGCTTTATTGCAAAATGCACCAGAGAAAGAAGAAAACATGTTTAAAACACCAAAAGTAATACAATAAATATTTAAGGAGGATAACAATGGATATTACAGAGTTAACAGTTCATGAATTGATAGAAAAAATTAAAAATAAAGAACTTACTGTGACAGAAATTAACCAGGCATATATTGACAGGATAAATTTAAGAGAAAAAGATATACAAGCATTTATAACTGTATTGGATAAAGAAGCTCTAGAAAGGTCAAAAAATATTTCAAACAATTTGTCAGAGTTAGCAGGAATTCCAATAGGTATAAAAGATAATATATGCACAAAAAATATAAAGACAACATGTGCTTCAAAGATGTTGGAAAACTTTGTGTCACCATATGATGCTACAGCAGTAGAAAGATTAGAGAATAGAGGACTAATTAATATAGGTAAATTGAATATGGATGAATTTGCAATGGGAGGTTCTACAGAATATTCTGCATTTAAAGTTACCAAAAACCCATGGAATTTAGAAGCTGTACCAGGAGGTTCTTCAGGAGGAAGTGCAGCAGCAGTTGCAGCAAATATGGTACCATGGGCACTAGGCTCTGACACAGGAGGGTCAATACGTCAACCAGCATCATTTTGTGGAGTTGTAGGATTAAAACCAACATATGGACTAGTTTCTAGATTTGGACTTGTAGCATTTGCATCATCACTTGATCAAATAGGACCAATTACAAAAGATGTAAAAGATGCAGCAATTTTGCTAAATGTAATAGCAGGACATGATGAAAAAGATTCAACATCTGAAAATATTAATAGTAAAGATTATACACAATGTTTACAAAACAATGTAAAAGGTTTAAAAATAGGAGTTCCAAAAGAATATTTTGGAGAGGGAATAAATCAAGAAGTAAAAGAAAAACTACAAGAAACAATAAAAAAATATAAAGAGCTTGGAGCAGAAATAGAAGAATTTTCATTGGATATTGCAGACTATGCATTAGCAACATATTACATAATAGCTTGTGCAGAAGCAAGCTCAAATTTAGGAAGATTTGATGGAATTAGATATGGATATAGGACGAAAAATTATTCAAATTTAAAAGAATTATACAGAAATTCAAGAAGCGAGGCATTTGGTAGTGAAGTAAAAAGAAGAATTATATTAGGAACTTATGTACTTTCTTCAGGATATTATGATGCATATTATAAAAAAGCACAGCAGGTTCGTACATTAGTACAAAAAGAATTTGACGAGGCATTTAAAAAGTATGATGTATTATTAACTCCAACATCGCCGACTGTAGCATTTAAAATCGGAGAAAGATCAAATAATCCTTTAGAAATGTACTTGGCAGATATATGCACAGTTCCAGTTAATATTGCGGGATTACCAGCAATATCTATACCAATAGCAGTTGATAGTAATGGAATGCCAATAGGAATGCAACTTATAGGCAATAGATTTGAAGAAGAAAAAATATTAAATGCAGCATATACATTAGAACAAGAAATTAAATTTAGAGAAAAGCATAAACCAACATTACAGGAAGGAGAATAAAACTATGGCAAGGGAAGATTATGAAGTTGTAATAGGATTAGAGGTACATGCAGAGCTTTCTACAAAAACAAAGATATTTTGTTCATGTCCTACTGAATTTGGTGCAAAACCAAACACGCATACTTGTCCAATTTGTATGGCAATGCCAGGAGCATTACCAGTTTTAAATGAAAAAGTGGTAGAATATGCAGTAAAAGCAGGACTTGCAACAAATTGTCAAATATCAAGAGATAGCAAAAATGATAGAAAAAATTATTTCTATCCGGATTTACCAAAATCATACCAAATATCACAATTTGATAAACCGCTTTGTGCAAAAGGATATGTAGAAATAGAAAATGAAAATGGAGAAAGAAAAAAGGTAGGAGTCACAAGAATTCATATAGAAGAAGATGCTGGAAAGCTAAATCATAGTGAATTAAGTGGAGATAGTTTAGTAGATTTAAATAGAGCAGGAGTACCTTTAATAGAAATTGTTTCTGAACCAGATTTACGTTCAAGTGAAGAGGCAGAAAAGTACTTAAAAAAATTAAAATCCATACTAGAATATATAGAAGTATCAGATTGCAAAATGCAAGAGGGTTCATTTAGGGCAGATGTAAATGTTTCTGTAAGAAAAAAAGGTGCAAAGGAATATGGAACACGTACAGAAACAAAAAATATGAATTCATTTAGAGCTATTGTTAGAGAAATAGAATATGAAGTAGGAAGGCAAATAGAAGTAATAGAAGCAGGAGGAAAAATAGAACAAGAAACACTAAGATGGGATGATGTGTCTGGAAAAACCTTTTCAATGAGGGATAAAGAAGATGCAGAGGATTATAGATATTTTCCAGAACCAGACTTAGTAGCAATAAGACTTTCAGATGAATATATAGAAAAAGTTAGAAGCTCATTGCCAGAATTACCAGAGAATAGAAAGAAAAGATATTTAGAAGAATATGAGTTATCACAAAAGGATGCAACATTATTAACAGCTTCTAAATATTTGTCAGATTTATTTGAGGGAACATTGAAAATATATGGTACACCAAAAGCTATAGCAAATTGGATTTTATCAGATATTTCTAGAATAATAAATGAAAAAGAAATTGAAGCAAATGAAATACCATTTACAACAAAAGAATTGGCAAAAGTTATAGAACTAATAGATAATGGAACAATAAGTTCGGCAATTGCTAAAAAAGTAATAGAGGAATTATTTGAAAATCCAAAAAATCCAGAAGATATTATAAAGGAAAAAGGATGGATACAGATTTCAGATGAGGGAGCAATTAAAGAAGTAGTTTTAAAAATATTAGATAATAATCCACAATCTATAATAGATTATAAAGCTGGAAAAGACAGAGCTTTGGGATTCTTGGTTGGGCAAGCAATGAAAGAGACAAAAGGAAAAGCAAACCCACAAATGCTAAATGAAATGTTTTTAGAAGAATTAAAAAAATAATATGTATAAAAATATAAAGGGCTGTTCCGCGAAAAGGAATAGCTCTTATAATGTATTAACACTTTAAATCTTTTTTTATTTGATTAAATACAAACCCACATGCAATAAAAGTAACTATAAAAAATAGACCAGAGCGAAATAATGAAATTCCTATGTAATAAAAGATTGGATAAGCATAAAATCTGTATATTAATAAAATAGAAATAGCAAATATGCAAAATATAAAGCAATACCTAAGACCTGACATTACAGTTTTTAGTATTAATTTATCAAAAGACCTTAATTCATTAATAATTTTATTCATGCTAATATCAATCCTCTCTATATTTCAATAAATATCTTATATTAATATTAACATAAACTACAAGTAAAAATCAAAGGTAATTTATGCCAAAAATTGAATAAAGAGCCTTAATATATTCATATTAAAACTCTTTATTGAAGCAAATTTACTGGTCTTGTGTTAAAAGACTTAAAATCTTTCCATATATTTCATTAGAATTATTTTCCCAGTTACTTACAATTTTTTTCGCTTGCTCTCTAGAAGGCGCTGTAGCCTTCAATTCAAAACAACATTCATTGTTTTCAAGGATTTTGCAAGTAACAACATAATTATTTTCGCTACGAGGTGTGAATTCAGCAATAACTGCACTTTCTGTTTTAGCAGTTGTCAATTCTGTATCAATTTGCAATTTCAAAATTCCAGGTAAAATATCTTCTGTTAATTCAAGAACATTTTTACCCAAAGTAGTAATTTTGTAAATAGTATGTATTCCATTATTAAAGTATTCAATGTATTTATTATTGGTTAAATCTAATAAAAATTGCTGAAAATAAAAATAATTCATATCATTTATAGAAAGTACCAATTTATATAGCCCTTCATTAGATATAGGGTTTGGTAATTTATTCAAAATATATAAGATTATAACTTTTCCTTCTGCTAAGGTTTCATTATCAGATGTTAATTTCACAATATTCACTCCTATTTAACAACCATTTATTTTTTATAAAAATAAGTTATTTTAATGTACTTATACTATATAACATTTTTAAGCAAAAAACAAGTAAATAGAACAAAAACACTTTTATTGAGTTAAATAAAATTTTAAAATATGTCTTGTATAAAATATATTGAATAGTGTATACTTTATACGAAAGGAATGTGATAAATATGGATAGAAAAGTAAAAGTTGTACAATTTGGTACAGGAAAAATGGCAGTATACACAATGAGGTATGTGCTAGAAAAAGGTGGAGAAATAGTTGGAGCAATAGATGTTAACCCAGCTGTTATAGGCAAAGATGTATCTGAAGTAATTGGAACTTGGGATAAGCTAGATGTTAAAGTTACATCATTAGAAAATGCAGAAGAAATGATGCGAGAAGTGAAGCCAGACATAGCAATAGTAACAACTATGAGTTTAATAGAAGATGTAAAAGAAGCATTAATGCTATGTGCAAAATTAGGAGTTAATGCAATAACAACATGTGAAGAAGCATTTTATCCTCAAAACTCAAACCCTGTAGTAACAAGAGATATAGATGAATTAGCAAAGAAAAATAATTGTACAATTACAGGTAGCGGATATCAAGACATATATTGGGGACAATTAATAAGCTCAATTGCAGGTTCTACACATAAAATAACAAAAATAGTTGGAAGTTCAAGCTATAATGTAGAGGATTATGGAATCGCATTGGCAAAAGCACATGGAGCAGGACTTACATTAGAACAATTTGAAAAAGAGGTAGCAGCAGGAGATAATATTTCAGAAGAGGAAAGAATAGAATTAATAAATAATGGAAAGTTTTTACCATCATATATGTGGAATGTAAATGGATGGCTTTGCTCAAAGTTGGGACTAACAGTATTAGAGCAGACTCAAAAATGTGTACCACAAGTATATAAAGAGGATATAGAATCTTCTACATTGGGAATGACTGTAAAAGCTGGACAAGCAACTGGAATGAGTGCAGTTGTTACAACAAAGACAAAAGAAGGAATAACATTAGAAACAGAATGCATAGGTAAAGTATATTCAAAAGAAGATTTCGATAAAAACGAATGGAGCATATATGGAGAACCAGATACAACAATAGTAGTAGCAAGACCTTCAACAGTAGAATTGACTTGTGCTAGTGTTGTAAATAGAATACCAGATGTATTAAATGCAGAACCAGGTTATGTAACAACAGAAAAAATGGGAGAACTACAATATAGAGTAAAACCATTAAATGAATATGTAAATCACAATTAGGGACAGTCCTTAATTGGCAAAAATCGACATAATTTGACAAATGAGCTCAAAAACGTTATAATATATGTAGTGTGTTTTCCTTGAGAGGGTTGCATCATGTGAATACACATCAAAAAATCAATAGGAGAATAGGCAAAATGGCAAAGCAGAAGAGTAGCAATGGAATAGACATAGAGTTGATCTATGTCAAAAACGGTCATCAAGCGTGCTATATGCATATGATGACTATGTCCAACATAAAGCCGAAAGGTAATTATGTTTGGACAAAAAAAAATGGCTCACTATATTATGTGAGCTTGCCCCAAAATGTAAAGCACGTTTACAGGGCGGTAAGCGTGCCGGCAGAGGTAGAATCCCTCCACCTCTTCTTTGAAGGGGTGGAAAGAAACCTCCCAATCTTATTTAAGTAAGATTGGGGGGATAGGGGGAAATATCTCCCCACAGGTTCATCGGTACAACCGATGGACCTGTGTTTTAGTTTAAATCTGATGTACAATGAGGACATTTAACAGCTTTATAATTGATTTCTGAAAAACAGAATGGACATATTTTTGTTTCTGGTTCTGGAGCAGGCTCTTGTTTTTTTTCTTTTATTTTGAACAATCTATTCTTTTTCGATAATTTTTCTAATCTTTCTTTTCCTTTTTTAGTAATCTTTTCAAAATTACCTTTGGCACTGTCTGCTAATTTTTTATTTATTTTATTAGCAGAACGAATAGCAATAAAAATTGAAAAAGCAATAATTAAAAAGTCTATAATTGCAGTTATAAAATTTCCGTATTTAATAGAAACATCGCCTACTGTGAATGCCAAAGTAGAAAAATCTACTTTTCCAGTAACTATAGAAATTGAAGGCATAACAATATCATTAACTAAAGAGGTAACTATTTTTTGAAAAGCACCGCCTATAATAATACCAATAGCCATATCAAATATATTTCCTCGAGTAGCAAAATCTTTAAATTCTTTTAACATTATAAAAACCAATCCTTTCTAAAAATATATATAACATAATATGACAAAAAACACCAAAAGTCAATTATAAATTTATGTTGGACTCTTGTTTTTTAAGCTTTTATATTGTATATTGAAGGAAATAGGAGATGACAAAATGGATTTTAATATTGAGAAAAATAGTGATAAAGAATACGTTTTAGGCCAAGTGAGACAGCAGGGGAAAATTCTTGACTTAGCAAGTGAGGATTTTAAAAAAGATAAAGAAGTAGTTTTAGAGGCTGTAAAAAATGATCCAGAGGCTTTAGAATTTGCTAGTATAGAACTAAAAGGAGATAAAGAGATTGTTTTAGAATCTGTAAAAAAGGTGGGGTGGACTATCTGCTATGCGAGCGAAAAGCTAAGAGACGACAAAGAAGTAGTTTTAGCAGCAGTACAAAAAAATGGACAAGGATTATATTATGCTTCACAAACATTAAGAGATGACAAACAAGTCGTTTTAGAAGCGGTTAAGAATAAAGGCATAATTTTAAAATATGCAAGCGCTAGACTGAGAAAAGATAAAGATGTTGTAATAGAAGCCATAAAACAAAACAAAAAAGCAAAAGAATATATATTGTCAGATGAATTGAAAAAAGATGAAGATATACTAAAGTTATTAGAGTAATAAAAATATAATTGAATAAAAAATTGATAAACATCAAAAAATAATAAAAACACTATATGGAGGCTCTCATGAAAATCTCTTGGATTAAATATGCGAATGATGCTAAAAGTTTTTCATTGCCTGAAAAATTAGGTTTTGATGTTTTTAAATTACAGGACTTAGAGCAAACAGATAAAAAGATAGAAGAACTTGTGAAAAAACAGTATGATACAATAATCGTTTCTAACGATGTAGCAAGCTTTTCAGAAAACATTATTAAAAAATATTCCAAAAATGAAGAAATTAATATAATAATATCAGCAAGAAAAGAATAGAAATATATAAAATAGGGAGGACAAAATTAATATGTTTTATGAGCAGTTTGTTATAGATTTTGGCAGTAGATTTTATAGACTAAACTTAAAAAATAACTTTACAGATATAATATTTATTTGTGTAGGAAGTAATAAAATAACAGGAGACAGTTTGGGACCAATAGTAGGGGCTAAATTAAAGCAAAAATTAGGTACAAATATTGCTATTATAGGTACGACAGAAACTCCAGTTAATTATGAGAACATAAAAGAAATAAATGATAATATAAAAATAAAGTACTTAAATCCATGTGTAATATGCGTAGATTCGGCAATGGGAAAAAATGCAGACATAGGAAAAATAATAGTAAATTGGGGTGGAATAACATTAGGAAAAGCAGTAAACAATGGCATATATTTAGAATCACATATAAATATAAAAGGAGTAGTAGGCAAAGATGAAGAAGAAATTTTAACAAATTTTAGAGAATTAACTTTAGTTAATAAAAAGGTAATAGAAAAAATGTCAAATGAAGTTACAGAAGGAATAAACAAGGTAATAAATAGTATTGTATAAAAGTGGAAAAATTGGAAATAATTTATATATATTAAAGGTGGAGGTATATATAAATATGGAAGATATGAGAAATATAGTAGTACTTAAAGATTTGCCATCTAATTTAGTAGAAGAAGCAATTATTGTATTAAAACAAAATCAAAAAATAAAAAAACCAGAGTATGTAGAAAACAAGGGAAAAACGGAGCAAAAAAGCGAGAAACATAAATTTGGAAATTATATAACTAAAGAAGCGGAAATGCTTATAACAGACTATATAACAAAAGTTGAGAAAAACAAAAAAAATAAAGAAATAAAAAAAATAGAAAATAAGTATAAAACATTAAAAAGAATAAATATAGGGTTAAGCATAATATTATTTATAAGCTTATTATTTAATTTAATATAAATAGGTATAAAACATCTCTTTATGGAATATAAATTTAAAAAACATTACAAAGGAAGAGGTGTTTTTATTATGGAAAGAACCATAAGTATAGAAGAAAGAATAAGAAGAGCAGAAGAAATATATAATAGAAGGCAAAATAGAGATATAAGAGTATCTTCTTCTACGGTAAACTCGGGACAAAAAACAACACTGCCATTATTTAAAAAAATGATATTACAACTATTAATATGTACAGTAATATATTTTATATTTTATCTTATAAAAAATAATAATTACATTTTTTCACAAGATGTAATGGAAAGGACATCAGAGATATTAAAATATGATGTGAACTTTAATAACTTATACAATAATGCAATAGTATTTATAAATAAGCAGAAACAACCCAATATAGAGGAAAATGAAAAAATACAAAACGAAGAAAAAGAGGAGCTACAAAGTAATGAAAACAAAGAACCAACAGAAGAAAAAAACGAGGAGGAGGAGAAAAAAGAAAATAATGGAGTGGGCGGTGGAGGAAATGCAGAAATAGTTGCAGTAGTTTCTGAGCCATCAGCACCAAAAACGCAAATGGAGTTAGATGCAGACTATATAAAAGAAAACTACAATTTAATTTTACCAATACAAGGAATAGTAACATCAAGATTTGGTAAAAGAGAGCCTACAGATATAATATCAGAAAATCATCAAGGAATAGATTTAGGCGCAGAAGCGGGAACATCTATAAAATCTGCAATGGATGGAGAGGTAATAATATCTGGAACAGATAGAGATTACCGGTAACTATATAGTAATAAAAGATAATTGTGTAAAAACACTATATGGACATTGTAGCAAGCTTTTAGTAAAAAAAGGGGATAAAGTTAAGCAAGGAGATATAATAGCAGAGGTTGGAGAAACAGGGAAAGCAACAGGTCCGCACCTTCATTTTGAAATAATAAAAGACGAAAGAGTAATAGACCCAGAATATGTAATGGATTTTTAGAGTAAAAAGAGAAAGGACAAAAATGAGTATAAAAATAGATTTAAAAATATTTCTTTTTGCGCTTATTTATATAATAACAAAACAAATAAAAATATATGCAATATTAATGTTATTTGCATTTGTACATGAATTAGGACATTTAATAATAGGTATGTTATTGGGATTTAAACCTATATCTATAAATATTACTCCTTATGGACTGCAAATAGAATTCAAAGTACTTTGTGAAGAATATAATAGAAAAGTAAACAAGGGAACAATTCTATGTGTAAAAAGGGCTATAATTGCACTGGCTGGGCCACTTACTAATATTGCTATAATATTTTTTACTCTATTAATAACAAAAGGGAATATGGAAAAGAGTTTAATAATTATTTATTCAAATGCATTAATAGGCATATTCAACTTTATTCCTATATATCCATTAGATGGTGGAAGAATAATAAAAGAAATATTACATATAAAGTTTGGACTACAAAAGTCACGTGATTATATAAATAAAATCTCGAATATAACAGTAGTGATCTTAACTGTAATAAGCAGTATAGTGATATTATATATACACAATATAGCAATACTAATAATTATTACATATTTATGGTATTTAGTAGTTCTGGAAAACCAAAAATATAAATTACAGAAAAATACCATAAAGGGTTTACAAAACGCGAAAAATATGATATCTTAATTGCATAAACTCCCAAGATGGGAGAAGAAGCAACAACAAGAATTTTTTCTTGTTTAAGTATGCAAAAGGTGGCGAAAGAAATTTTCAAGGCGAGTAACCAGTCATACCTAGGAATGACATCATAAAACTATTACTTAATGTAACCTTGACTAAAAGTAGTAGAGAAAGGAGAGACATCATGGTAGATATGAACAAAATTGTTGGGAGATGGCATCCCATCAAGGGCCCCATAAATGTATTTGTGGGGATGAACCTTATCAAATATGGCACGGAGAAGGATGAAGGAACCTTCATCCTTGTGGAAAACGAACTGTACGAAGAAGAATCTGAAATATGGTTCGTTTCGAAAGGAGAGTTTATTGTCGCAATAAAGAACGACAATAATCTTGCAATCCTGCGTGAGGCAGGATTGCAGGAGTTGAAGTAAGGAGAGAGGAGGATATCCATACATGCAAGATATCCTCCTCAATTCTATATTCGGATTTTTTTTATAAAAGCCTTGATTTATGTGCAAAATTATGGTAGAATATTAAACGTTATAAGTGGCTAGAGGCCATCCTTGCTTGTTTTTAAAGACAGGCTATAATCCATAAGGAGGTGAAAGATAATGAATAAATACGAAAGTGTTATCATTATTAATCCAACTGTTGAAGCAGAAAAGATTAAAACATTAGTACAAAAATTTACAGATTTGATTAATAATGCAGGTAAAGTAGAAAAAGTTGATGAAGTAGGCAAAAAGAAATTAGCTTATGAGGTTAAGAAGAATAAAGAAGGATACTACGTAATAATTAACTTTGAAGCTCAACCAGAATTAATAGTAGAACTTGAAAGAAACTACAGAATAACAGATGAAGTTCTAAAATTTATAGTAGTAAGAGTAGAGGAATAATTAGAATTCGGGGGCCTTAAATTGAAAGGTAAGGTGTAGTATGAACAAAGTAATTTTAATGGGAAGATTAACAAGAGATCCAGAAGTTAGATATACTCAAACAAACAATACATTAGTAGCTTCTTTTAGCTTAGCTGTAAATAGAAGATTTACAAAGCCAGGAGAAGAAAGACAAGCAGATTTTATCAATGTAGTTGCATGGAGCAAATTAGGTGAATTCTGTAGTAAATATTTTAAAAAAGGTCAACAAGTAGGAATAATAGGAAGAATTCAAACAAGAAATTGGGATGATGAACAAGGACAAAAGCATTACATAACAGAAGTTGTTGCAGAAGAAGCATATTTTGCAGATAGCAAAAGAGATGGAGACGCAAGTGCAAATTTTGATGCAACATTTGGTGCAATGCCATCAGCTAATCCTAATTCTGATTTTGAAATATCTTCAGGAGATGACCTACCATTTTAAAAAAGTAGGAGGGAAATGAAAATGGCAGATAACAAGAAAAATAAAAGAAATAATAATAGAAGCAACAATATGGATGAAGATTTTAACCCTAAATTTAGAAAAGTTAGAAAAAAAGTTTGTCCATTATGTGCTGATAAAAATCTAGTGTTAGATTACAAAAATGCAGAACAGTTGAAAAAGTTTACCAATGATAAAGGTAAAATTCTTCCAAGAAGAGCAACTGGAGCATGTGCAAAACATCAAAGAGATATAACATTAGCAATAAAAAGAGCAAGACAAATAGCTGTATTACCATATACACAAGAATAGTAACAAAAAGTGGGGACATATATAAAATATGTTCCCATATTTTGAATTATAAAGATAAAAAAGATTTTGAAAGCTGTGAGGTGGAAATATTGAAAACTAAAATTGTGATATTTATAAGTTTAATTGTGAGTTTGTTTACATTAACAGGATGTGCAAAAACAGAAGTTCAAAAAGAAAACTATAAAATAGTCACATCATTTTACCCAATGTATATAATTGTAAGAAATATAACTGATGGAGCTAATAATGTTCAATTAGTAAATATGACAGAACAAAATACAGGATGTATACATGATTACACGCTTACCACAAATGATATGAAAAAAATAGAAAATGCAGATATTTTTATACAAAATGGATTAGGATTAGAAATATTTATGGACAAAATTTTTACAATATATCCTAATTTGAAAGTGCTAGATGCAAGTATAAATATAAAAAATGTAATAAAAGAAGACGAGGTAAATCCACATGTGTGGACGAGTATAGAAAATTATATTAATCAAGTAAAAGAAATATCGCAAGTATTAATACAGCAAAATTCAGAGAATAAGCAGATATATGAAGAAAATACAGAAAAATATATAAAGGATTTAGAAAAAGTTGAAAAACAATATGAGGAAATTTCGCAAAAACTTAATGGGCAAAAGGCTATATGCTTAAATGAAGCCTTGGAATATTTGGCAAAAGATATAAAATTGGAATATATTTCTTTACATACAGATCATGACGAAAACTCAATGTCAGCAGAAAGCATAAAAAATATAATAAATAAGATGAATACAGAAAATATTAAAATAATATTAATTGGTAAGGATGATAGCATTAAAAATGCAGAAATATTGGCAAATGAAACTAATGCAAAAATATATAAGCTAGATACAGTATTAACAGGAGCAACAGACAAAAGTGCTTATATAGATGCGGCAAACAGGAACTTAGAAGTACTAAAAAGTGTATTAGGAGATGAAAAGTAAAATGGATGAGAAAAAAGCATGTGGTTTACACTGTACAAAAATTAATAACATAAGTGTAAAATTTGGTAATGACGTAATATTAAAAAACGTAAGTATTCATATACACTGTGGAGAACTAACAGTTATAATAGGAAGAAATGGTGCAGGGAAAAGTACATTATTAAAAGCAATATTAGGTGAAGTAGAACATAAAGGAAATATTATTTTTACAGATGAAAAAGATAATTTAACTAAAAAGATAAAAATTGGATATGTGCCACAAAAACTTAATATTGAAAAACACATGCCTACAACTGTTTTTGATATGTTTGCTTCTTGTATTTCGTACATACCCGTATTTATGAAAAAAGACAAGAAGATATATAAGGAAATAAAGGAACATTTAAAAATTTTTGGAGTAGATAGGCTAATAGACAAAAGTATAGGAGATTTATCAGGTGGTGAACTTCAAAGAGTACTAATTGCAATGGCAACAAAGCCTATTCCGAATTTACTAATATTAGATGAACCTGTTTCTGGAATAGACAAAAATGGAATTAGAGATTTTTATCAAATATTAAATAGACTAAAAGCAGAATATGATATGTCAATAATCTTAGTATCACATGATTTAGAGTTGGCAAATCAGTACGCAGATAGAGTTATATTACTGGATAAAGAAGTAATAAAAGAAGGAACACCACAAGAAGTATTTGAAAGCCTAGAATTTAAAAACAGATTTGGAGAATTATAATAAAAGGAAGATTAAATATGGAAATAATATACAATATTTTAGAAACATTAATACCATTTGAATTTATTAATTATACATTTATGAAAAATGCATTAATTGCAATAATATTAGTATCGCCAGTATTTGCAATATTAGGAACAATGATAGTAAATAATAAAATGGCTTTTTTTTCAGATGCCCTTGGACATTCTGCAATATGTGGAATTGCCATAGGAACACTATTAGGAATATCTAATGTAAATATATCTGTAATATTTTTTGCTGTAATTTTTGCGTTACTACTAAATTGGGTAAAAAACAAAACAACATATGGTGCAGATACAATAATAAGTGTATTTTCCTCAATTGCCATAGCACTAGGTTTAGCAATACTTGCGCAAAGTGGTAGTTTTAACAAATACTCAAGCTACCTAGTTGGAGACATTTTAAGTATTACAAATGTAGAAATAGTATACTTGTTTTTAACATTTATATCTGTATTATGTTTTTGGTATTTTACATTTAATAAATTAAATGTAATAAGTATAAATACTTCGTTAGCAAAAAGCAGAGGCATAAACATAAAACTTATTGATAATATATTTGTTGTATTAATAGCAATTATAGTAATGATATCTATAAGATGGATAGGAATATTATTAATTAATTCTTTACTAATATTACCAGCAGCATCAAGCAGAAACATAGCAAAAAATATGAGAACATATCATTTATTTTCTATAATAATTTCATTATTTTCAGGAGTATTGGGATTAATATTATCATATTATTATAATATACCAACAGGACCAATGATTGTAATAATTTCAGGAGCAATATATTTTGTAACATTTGCAATAAAGAGAAACAGATAAATAAAAGCATGTAAAAAGCGAAACATCATTTTGTTTCGCTTTTTAGTATTTTTTGTAAGGCATTTTCTATGTTTGATATTCTTTTTTCAAATATTTGATTTGTCATGTCTGCAATTTTGTTATATTCCCTTAATTTAGATAGGTTTTGCATACATGCCTTATGCCTTTTTTCTGCATTTTTATTTTCCATTATTTGTTCTTTTCTTACTTCGTTTAATAGTTCATTTATTGCTTCGATTAGTGATTCTAAATTTTCCTGTGAATTTTTCATTTTTCCACAATCCTTTCTTAATATTATCACTTCTTAGCAATTATTATTGTAACATTTTATTATGTATTAAGCAATATATTTTAAAAAATTTGTTTGCACGAAGTTAATATTTAATATATCATATAGCTAAAATGCTGAAATATAAGCTTTAAAAGAAATAAAAAGCATATGTTTCAACACTTGTAGATAATATAACTCTAAAAACCATTAACTATTAATAAATAGCCTTAAATATTAGCTAAATCTATTGTAAAAAGTACAAATATATATTAAAATATTTGTATCTAAAACAAGAAGGAATGAGGAAAAACATGAAAAAAAATATAAATTTTTATATAACATTATGGATTGTAAAATTAATTTCAGCCGGATTAAAACTGTTAGGCAAAAATGCAACATATTACCCAGGAAAATTAGCATTAGATATGTGCCCAGGTTTTATGGGAATGTTAGATAAACCAAAAACCATAATTGGTGTAACAGGAACAAATGGCAAAACAACAGTATCAAATATGATTAATGATATATTAATAGATAATGGATATAAAATAATAAACAATAAATATGGCTCTAATATAGATGCAGGAATAGCCACTACATTGCTACAAGGAGCAACACTATTTGGAAAAAGCAAAAAAGAAATTGCCGTTTTAGAAATAGATGAAAGAAGTGCACCAAAAGTATTTCCATATATAACTCCAACATATTTAATATGTACAAATATATTTAGAGATTCATTAATGAGAAACGCACATACGGAATTCATATCAGAAATAGTATCAAAAAATGTTCCAAAAGATACAATTGTAATAGAAAATGCAGATGATTTAATATGTAGTGGTATAGCACCAAATAATGCGAAAATATATTTTAGCATAGATAAATTAGATACAGATACAAAAGAACCACATAACATTGTAAGAGATATTATTACATGTCCTGTATGTAATACAAAATTGGAATATGAATATTACCGTTACCATCATATTGGAAAAGCACATTGTCCCAAATGTGGGTTTGGTACACCTAAAGCAGATTACATTGCAAATAATATAGATATTAATAACAAAAAAATGTGTATAAAAACTCCAACAGGTGAGCAAGAGTTTAAACTTATTACAGACAATATTATAAACATATATAATATGCTTGCAGTGATAACAGTTTTAGAGCAAATGGGATTAACAGAAGATCAAATAAACAATTCATTTGCAAAGCTAAAAATAGTAGAAACAAGATTTAGTGAAGAAAATGTTGAAGGAATAAGAATTGTAACACATCTAGCAAAAGGAATAAATCCAATTGCATGTTCAAGAGCATTTGAATATGCAAAGAACGCGGATGGAAACAAAGCAGTAATAGTAATAGTGGATGACTTACATGAAGAGGCAAAGGGCTCAGAAAATACATCTTGGCAATATGACACAGATTATGAGTTTTTAAATGATGAAAGTATAAAACAAGTAATAATAGCAGGACCAAGATATTTAGACGGCAAAGTAAGACTATTAATGGCTGGGGTTCCAGATGAGAAAATATCTTGTAGAAAAGATATATTAGAAGCAACAAATGAACTAAGACTTGATGGAATAGATGGGGTATTTATCTTACACGATTTATATTCTATAAAAGAAACAAAAGAAATAAAACAAAAAGTAGAGGGAATGATAAAGGGAAGGAATGAAATAAAAGATGAAAATTGAAGTATTATTTCCAGAATTTTGTAATTTATATGGAGATATAAGCAATATAGATTATTTAAAAAAATGTGTACCAGAGGCAGAAGTAATTTATACTGCAATAGACAACGAACCAGCATTTCTTACACAAAACGTTAATTTAATATATTTAGGACCACTTACAGAAAGAAAACAAGAAATTGTAATAGAAAAGTTAATGCCATATAAGGAAAAGATACAAGAACTAATTAATAATAATACACCATTTCTTTTTACAGGTAATGCAATAGAAGTATTAGGGAAATATATTGAAAATGAAGATGGAACAAGTATCGATGGATTAGGTATATTTGAAGTATGTGCAAAAAGAAATATGATGCATAGATTTAATTGCCTATATATGGGACAATATGACAATATAGAAATAATAGGTTTTAAAAGTCAATTTACAATGCTGTATGGAGATAATAGTAAAAATTATTTTATGAATACTCAAATGGGGATAGGAATAAATGACACAACAAAATTAGAAGGTATAAAAGAAAATAATTTTTTTGGAACATATGTTATAGGACCATTATTAATCCTAAATCCATTATTTACGGAAAGATTGCTTAAAACAATGGGGGTAGAGAAACCGGAAATAGCATTTAAACAGGATGTAATAGCGGCATATGAGGAAAGATTAAGAAAATACAAGGAATTGACAAAAAAATAAACATTATGATATAACAGTATATGAGAAAATAGAAATTTATTATTCTCAAAAAGGAATAAAAATAATTATGAAAAATATTAAAGAATATAATTTAGAAGAATTAAAAGAAGAAATGACTTCTTTAGGGGAAAAACCATATAGAGCAGAACAGATTTTTAAATGGATATACAAAGATAAAGTAAAAGAATTTGATGAGATGACAAATCTTTCAATCGAGCTAAGAGAAAAATTGCAACAAAATTATACAATGTGTAATTTTAAAATTTTAAAGAAACAAGAATCATCTGATGGAACAAAAAAATATTTATTTGATGTATTAGATGGGAATGCGATAGAGACGGTTTTAATGCAATATCATCATGGAAAAACAATATGTGTATCTTCTCAAATTGGTTGCAAGATGGGGTGTAAATTCTGTGCATCTACAGGAATAAATTTTGTTAGAAACTTAACCGCAGGAGAAATAGTAGAACAAATAGTAGCAGTAGAGCAAGATATAGGAGAAGAGATTTCTAATATTGTGTTTATGGGAATAGGAGAACCGTTAGACAATTTTGACAATGTAATAAAAGCGATTAAGATTATGAACAATCCTAAAGGACTAAACATAGGTGGAAGACATATAAGTATTTCAACATGTGGAGTTGTTCCAAAAATATATGAATTGGCAAACCAAAAATTGCAATGTACATTATCAATATCATTACATGCTACAAATAATAACAAAAGAAGTTCAATGATGCCAATAAATAATAGATATCAAATAGAAGAGCTAATAAAAGCTTGCAAGGATTATATAAAAGCAACAAATAAAAGAGTTTCTTTTGAATATGCCCTTGCAAAAGACAATAATGATAATTTGGAAGATGCGAAAGAATTGGTAAAATTGCTAAAGGGAATGATATGTCATGTTAATTTGATACCAATTAATAAAATTGAGAATGGAGAGTTTTCAAAGAGTACAAATGAAAATATAATAAGGTTTAGAGATTATTTAAATGAACACGGTATAGTAGCAACAATAAGGAGAGAACTTGGGTCAGACATAGATGCAGCTTGTGGTCAACTTAGAAGAAAAGAAATGAAAAAGGAGTGAATAATGAAAGCATTCGCAAAAACAGATATAGGAAAAGCTAGAGAAATAAATCAAGACTATTATTATATTCCAACAACAGATAAATTAGATTTATATATATTAGCTGATGGAATGGGAGGCTATAATGGTGGAGAAGTAGCAAGCAAATTAGCAATAGATTCTGTTAAAAAGTACATAGAAAATAATTTCGAAAAAGAAAAAGAGACAAAAGAAAGTATACTAAATTTAATAAAAAGCGCAATAGAATATGCAAATATGATTGTATATAAAAAATCAAAAGAAGTAAAAGAATTAGAAGGAATGGGTACTACTTTAGATGTATGCTTAATATATAATAATAAGATATTTATAGGACATGTGGGAGATAGTAGAATTTATAGAATAAGACAAAATGTAATGAGAAAATTAACTAAAGACCATAGTTATGTACAAAAATTAATAGAAGATGGAACAATAACAAGAGAAGAAGCAATGACTCATCCTAAAAAAAATATGCTTATGAAAGCTCTTGGATGTACTCCATATGTAGAACCAGATGTAAGAGCTAGAAATTATATTGTAGGAGATATATTAATAATGTGCTCAGATGGATTGACAAATATGGTTAAAGAAGAGGAAATATATAAAACTGTAATAGAAGATGCAGTAGAAGCACCAAAAAAATTAATTGAGCAAGCAAATAAATTAGGCGGATATGATAATATAACAGTAATTACAATATTATAAAATTTTTAAAATGTAGGGGCGATTTTAATCGTCGCTGGATAATGAGGAGAGAAAAGTATGAGTTTAGAAGGGAAAACAATAGGAAGCAGGTATGAAATACTAGAAAAAATAGGTGTTGGAGGAATGGCCACTGTATATAAGGCAAAAGACAATATATTAAAAAGAAATGTTGCAATAAAAGTATTAAGAGACGAATTTACAACAGACGAAGAATTTATTAAAAGATTTAATACAGAAGCACAGTCAGCAGCAAGCCTTACACATCCTAATATTGTTTCAATTTATGATGTAGGACATGAAGAAAATTTGTATTTTATAGTAATGGAATTAATAAAAGGAAAAACACTAAAACAAATAATAACAGAAGAGGGTGTATTACCTTGGAAATGGTCTATTAATATAGCAATGCAAATAGCCTCTGCGTTAGAAATGGCGCATAAAAATAATATAATACATAGAGATATTAAACCACATAATATAATAATTACAGAAGACGGAATTGCTAAGGTTACAGATTTTGGTATAGCAAAAGCAGTATCAAATTCTACAATAACAGCATTTGGAACAACAATAGGTTCTGTGCATTATTTTTCGCCAGAGCATGCAAGAGGAGGATATACAGATGCTAAGTCAGACATATATTCATTAGGAGTAGTAATGTATGAGATGGTTACTGGTAGAGTACCTTTTGATGCAGATACTCCAGTTTCAATAGCATTAAAACACATGCAGGAAAAACCGGTAGAACCAATAAAACTAAATCCTTCAATACCATATGCAGTTAATAAAATTATAATGAAAGCAATGCAAAAGGAGGTATCATTAAGATATAGCTCAGCAACAGAACTATTAAAAGACTTAAGTTTAGCTTTAAAAAATCCAGAAGGTGAAGGAATAGGAATATCAGAAGAAAACATAGAAAACTCTTATACACAAGTAATTCCTACTATAAGGGAAGGTGAAGAGATGAAAAAGAAAGAAACGGAAACAAAGAATAAAAATGTATTTTTTGAAAAACATAAAAAAGCTATAATGATATCAATAATAGCATTTGTGATAATCTTTATACCATTTGCAGGATTTTTTGGAACACAAGCTATATTAAGTGCAGGCAGAGCGAAGGACGTTAAATTGCCAAATTTGGTAGGGAAAACAATAGAAGAAGCGGAACAAGAATTGAAAAAAGAAAAATTAATAATAGATACAAGAGAAGAATTTAGCCCAGATGTAGAAGCAGGTAAAATAATATCTCAAAATCCTCCTTTTGCAGATAATTATACAGTTAAGGAAAACAGTACTGTAGAAGTTGTAGTAAGTAAAGGAACAGAGATGACAAAAATGCCAAAAGTAATAGGCATGAAATTTGAAGAGGCAGAAAATGAATTAAAAAATAGCAATTTGCAAATAGAAAAAATAGATAAAATAAGTAAAACTGTGGAAAAAGAAATAGTAATAGAGCAAGAACCAGCAGAGGGAACAGAACTAAAATCCGGAGAAAAAGTAAAAGTGTATGTTAGTATTGGAAATGGATTAAAACAAGTAGTAACACAATATGTTATAGGAAAAACAGAAAAAAATGCTAAAGAACTATTAACAAAAGATGGTTTAGAGGTTGAAATTGCAACAGAGGAAGATACAACAAAGGAAAATGGTATAGTATTAAAACAAAGTATAGAAGCGGGTAAAACTGTAGATGAAGGAACAAAAATAATAATTACTGTTAATAAAATAGCAGAAATCAAATCTGGAAAATTAGACATTAATTTGAAAGCATTAACAGGAGGAATAAAATTAGGGGCTGATGGAAAAGAAATTGATCCAGAAGCAACATTAACAGTAAAGGTTGTATCTGCCGGAAAAGAGGAAACAGTATATAATGAAAAACATAGAAAAGACTCAGAAAGCATTAGCTTTAGTATAACAGGAGTAGGAACAATAACAGTAAAGGTATTTGTAAATGATGTAAAAAAAGCGGAGAAACAAATGAACTTAAATTCTTCAGAAACATTTTGGAAAGTTGAATAAAGGGGTAAAAATTGCAAAAAGGAATAATAGTAAAGAATATTTCAAATTTATATAAGGTTGAAACTGAAAATAATATATTTTTGTGCGAAGCTAGAGGAAAGTTTAAAAAAAGTGGAATAACACCAGCTGTAGGTGACAGAGTACAGATAAATTCAATAGATGAACAGAAAGGAATTATTGAAGAAGTATTAGAACGAAGTAATTACATAAAAAGACCTAAAATTGCTAATCTTACTCAAATTGTATTTGTACTTTCAATGAGTATGCCTAAACCTGATTTACTACTTTTAGATAAACAATTAGCTTTTGCAGAATTTTTAAGAATTGAGCCAATAATATGTATAAATAAAATTGACTTAGAAAAAGAATATAGAATTTTAGAAATAGAAAAAATATATCAAGACATAGGTTATAAAGTTATAAAGACAAATGCACAGACTGGAGAAAATGTGCAATCAATAAAAGATGTATTAAAGAATAATATAACTGCTTTTTCCGGTAACTCAGGTGTTGGAAAATCTACTTTAATAAATGGGATATTTAAAGACAAAATAGCAGAAGAAGGAACTATAAGTAATAAAAATAAAAAAGGAAAAAATACAACCACAACAGTCGAATTATATAAAATAGACAATAATTCATATATAGCAGACACTCCTGGATTTGCAACATTTGACATATATGAAATAAAAAGTGGAGAATTAGATGAGTATTTTAGAGAGTTTCATAACTATATAGAAGAATGTGAATATATAGGATGTAATCATATAAAAGAAATAAATTGTGGAGTAAAAAAAGCAGTTGAGTATGAAAAAATCTCAAAAATGAGATATCAAAATTACTGCAAAATATATAATGAATTAAAACAAAAGGAGGATAACAGATGGTAGAGGTTTCAGCATCAATATTAAATATGGATAATGAAAATGCAATAAAAAACTTATATGAATTAGAAACAGCACTAATAGACTATTTTCATATTGATGTAATGGACGGTAAATTTGTAAAAGATAATACTACAGAAAAAATGATAGAATATAGTGAATATATTAGCAGTATATCAAGTCTACCGTTAGATATACATCTAATGGTAGAAGATGTAGAACAATATATAAAGAGTTTTTCTGTATTTGAGCCTAATTTAATAACATTTCATATAGAAGCAAGAAAAAACAAAGAGGAAATATTTGAATTAATCAAGTTAGTAAAAGAAAGTAATTCAAGAGTTGGGCTAGCAATAAAGCCAAACACAAAAATTGAAGAAATATACAATTATTTACCATATATACACTCTGTTTTGATAATGACTGTTGAACCAGGGCTTGGAGGACAAGAATTAATTCCAGAAACAATAGAGAAGATAAGCAGAATGAAAAAATATTTAGAACAAGAAAAGCTAGAGGTAGATATTCAAGCAGATGGAGGAATAAATTTACAAAATATAGACCTGTTAAAACAAGCGGGAGTAAGCAATGTTGTTGTAGGCAATGCCTTAATGAAAACAAAGGATAAAAAGGATATGATAAATAAATTAAAAAACTAAATTATTTTTTAACAAAATAAGCGCAATCTGAATTAGGGGTTATTTTTTGAGTAGTTATATTTTCAAAGCTACATTTGCCATCTTTTTGATAGAGACAATTAGCAGAACAATTTATATTAGTCAAAATATACACCTCTTTTTTGATAATTATTTTTAGTATATACAAAAATTGCATAGTTTATGCAGTTTTTGTGAAATTTTTACAGTAGGTTTGAACAGGACATTCCGAACATTTTGGATTTCTGGCTGTACAAATATTTCTGCCATGCCAAATAAAAAGATGATTAATATCTTTATAGTATTTTTGGGGGATAATTTTTAATAAGTCTTGTTCAATTTGCTCGGGAGTTGATTTATTTGAAAGTCCAAGTTTGTTACATATTCTTTTGGCATGAGTATCAATAGCTATTCCTTGAGGTTTGTTAAAAGCCTCCAACATAACAACATTTGCAGTTTTTCTGCCAACGCCAGGTAAACTCATTAGGTCTTCCATGTTTTGGGGAACATTACCGTTAAAATTAATTATAATTTTTTCAGAAGTTAGTTTTATATTTTTAGCTTTATTTTTGTAAAAGCCACATGGATGGATCAAAACTTCTAAATCTTCTATTGGAATATTTGTAAAAGCTTCAGGTGTATTATATTTATTAAAAATATAAGGAGTTGTTTTATTAACTCGTTCATCTGTACATTGAGCAGAAAGCATAACAGCAATAAGCATTTCAAAAGGAGTAGTAAAATTTAAACTACATTTAGCATCTGGATACGTTTTTTTCAAAATTTCTATTATTTCTATTACAATATTTTTATTCATAAGAAAACCTTTCTATAATAATCACAAATAAAATATAAAATTAATATAATATTAAAAAAGGAGGTAATTTATTATGTTGTGTGCATTAAAAAAGACTTTAGGTGTATGTTTAATTGGGCTAGGACTTGGAATATTATTAGTATTATTACTTCCTGTATCTGGCTGGCTATTTACAATTGGAGTTGCCATAGTAGCGGTTGGATTAATGTGGTTATCTTGTTAAAAGGAGTGGGTAAAAATGACTATTGTTGTAAAAAAGGTTCCCAAATTTTTACGTGGATTTGTAAAACTTATATTTGGGATAAAAGATTAATACATATGATAAAATTTTAATATTAGTAAAATAGAGCAAAATGAATTATTTCACTTTGCTCTGTTTTAATTTGAAAAATTATACTCTTGTAACTTTCCCAGAACGCAAACATTTTGCGCATACACTTATTTTTTTAGGTTGACCATCTACTAATGTTTTAACAGTTCTTAAATTTGGTTTAAAAGTTCTCGTTGTTCTTCTACTTGTATGAGAACGTGTAATACTAATTTTATTTCCAAAAGCTACAGATTTATTACAAATTTCACATCTTGCCATTTTGTTCGCACCTCCTATATGATATAACTAAAACCGACTATTACATATTTTAACATAAATATAAGTAAAATACAATACTTTTTAACAAAAAATATATACCTATGTTACTAGATAATGTTTTTCGAAGTTAATGTTTCAACATTGTAGCTGTATAATATATTAACTAGTAACATGCCATATTACCAGTTAGACTAAAATTATTATAAAAATGAAAAAAATAATTGAAATATACGAATATATGTAATATAATTGTAACATAATCGTAATAATAATAATATCTAATCAATATTATTGAAAGGAAGATGCAAGTATGTTCAAGTGGGGGCAAGACATAGGAATAGATTTAGGAACAGCAACAGTTATAGCTTATGTAAAAGGCAAAGGAATAGTATTAAGAGAGCCTTCTGTTGTTGCTGTAGACAATAACACAGGTAATGTTTTAGCAGTAGGAAAAGAAGCAAGAAGAATGTTAGGTAGAACACCAGGGAATATTGTAGCAACAAGACCTCTAAGAGAGGGAGTTATATCAAATTATACAGTAACAGAAAAAATGCTTAAATACTTTATAAATAGAGTATGTGGAAAATTTGTATTTTCGCCAAGAATTATGATATGCATACCATCACAAGTCACGGAAGTGGAAAAAAAAGCTGTTATAGATGCAGCATCACAAGCAGGTGCAAGAAGAGTATATTTAATAGAAGAGCCAATTGCAGCAGCAATAGGTGCTGGAATAGATATATCAAAGCCATGTGGAAATATGGTTGTAGACATAGGTGGAGGAACCACTGATATAGCGGTTATTTCATTAGGTGGTTCTGTTGTAAGTGAATCTTTAAAAGTCGCAGGAGATAAATTTGATGAAGCAATAGTCAAATATATAAAGAAAAAACATAATGTAATGATAGGAGAAAGAACGGCAGAGGACTTAAAAATAAACATTGGATGTGTATATCCTAAAATACAAGATATGGATATGGATATACGAGGAAGAGACTTAGTGACTGGATTACCTAAAACAATAACAGTACATTCAAGTGAAATGCTAGAAGCATTGATAGAACCTGCAATGATGATAGTTGATAGTGTACATTCGGTATTGGAAAAAACACCACCAGAGCTTGCAGCAGACATCAGTGATAAGGGAATATATATGACAGGAGGGGGCTGCTTAGTAGATGGTTTAGATAAACTTTTGCAAGAGAAAACCGGAATAAATGTAATGATAGCCCAAGATGCTGTATCATGTGTAGCATTAGGTACTGGAAAAGCACTGGATAACTTAGATGCATTAGACAGTAAAAAAATAGGAAGATAATAATATAAAACAATAAAAGTATAGTAAATAGTAAGTTTTATATGCGAATTTGAAATGTAGGGGCGATTAAAATCGCCCCTACAACATTGGTGTGTTTGAGGATATTTATAGTAAAAATTACCGAACAACAAAAAACCTCGGAAGTATTGAAACTTCTGAGGTTGAATTGCTTTTGATAAAAACTCTTTTTATCTCTTGCTAAATTGTGGAGCTTTTCTTGCTTTTTTAAGACCATATTTCTTTCTTTCTTTCATACGAGGATCTCTTGTTAAGAATCCTGCAGATTTTAATGTTGGTCTATATTCTCCATTAGCTTCTAATAATGCTCTGGAAATACCATGACGAATTGCACCAGCTTGACCTGTAAATCCTCCACCTATTACTTTACAAATAACATCATATTTTCCTAATGTATTTGTAGAATTTAAAGGTTGTTTAACAATTACTTTTAAAGTTTCTGTTCCAAAATATTCATCGATATCTTTACCATTAATAGTAATTTTTCCAGTACCTTCTACTAATCTTACTCTAGCAATTGATTTTTTTCTTCTACCTGTTCCATAAAACATTATTTTTTCTGATTTTGCTTTTGCCATATTATTTTACCTCCCAAACTTCAGGTTTTTGAGCAATGTTTTCATGTTCTGCTCCTGCATATACTCTTAATTTTTTTAACATTTGTCTTCCTAAGCTATTGTGTGGAAGCATTCCTTTTACAGCAAGCATCATCATTTTTTCTGGGTTTTTATTAAGTAAGTCTCTAGCTGAAATTTCCTTCATTCCACCAATATATCCAGAATGATGTCTGTAAATTTTTTGGTCTAATTTTTTTCCTGTTAAAACTACTTTTGCACAATTTGTTATAATAACGTGATCACCAACATCTATATTAGGTGTATAAGTTGGTTTATGTTTTCCTCTTAATAATCTAGCAGCTTCTGTAGCAACTCTTCCAAGTACTTTGTCTTCTGCATCGATTATATACCATTTTCTTTCAATTTCACTTTTTTTAATACTATATGTTGTATTATTCATGGTAATATATACCCTCCATTCAAAATTAATATTTATATATATGAAACTAAATATTAAACTACCGGGGAGAAGTTTGTAATTTAGTCATATTTTTACATAACACATAATATTCTAATACAAAATTACGCAAAAGTCAAGAAAAGTATTGACAAATTATAAAAAAAGTATTATTATAATTTGTGTAAAAAAAAGAAGCAATCCACTGCTCACCTTATCTAAATGGAAAAAGGTTAATATTAATAAAATGTTAATGCTTTTTTATGTATGTGGATTGATTAAAAATCAATCTTTTTTTGTTGTAAATTTACTAGTAGCGAGTAAATATTACAAAAAATAAATGGAGGTGTTTTATATAAAGCAAGAATTACCTGTTAACGAACAAATTAGAGCAAAAGAAGTTCAAGTTATAGACGAAAACGGAGAGAAAAAAGGCGTAATGAATATTAATGATGCATTAGATTTAGCATTTGATAAAAAACTAGATTTAGTATTAGTATCGCCTAATTTAGAAGTTCCAGTTTGTAAAATAATGAATTATGGAAAATACAAGTTTGAACAGTCTAAAAAAGAAAAAGAAGCAAAGAAAAAACAAAAAGTTACAGAGCTAAAAGAAATAAGAATTACTCCAAACATAGAACAACATGACTTTGATTTTAAAGCAAAAAACATAAGGAAGTTTATAGAGGACGGAAATAAAGTAAAAGTAACAGTTAGATTTAGAGGAAGAGAATTAAACTATGTTAAATTGGGAGAAGAAGCTTTAAACAAATTTATTGATAATTTGTCAGATATTGCTACACCTGATAAAAAAGCAATATTAGAAGGTAAAAATATGTTTATTATATTATCTAAAAAAACAGATAAATAATTCACAAAATAAAGGAGGAAAAAATTATGCCAAAATTAAAAACTAATAAAGCAGCAAAGAAAAGATATTCATATACTGCAACAGGAAAAGTGAAAAGAACAAAAGCAAATAGAAGACATCGTTTAGCTACAAAAACAAACAGAGCAAAATCAAGAGGAAAAGTTCAAGATGCATATGCAGACAAGACATGTGAAGCTGGAATTAAAAGATTATTACCATATGGTAACTAAAATTTCAATGAGAAAAATGAAGATTAAAAAGGAGGCATTTTAAATGGCAAGAGTAAAAACAGCAATTATAACTCGTAAAAAGCATAAAAAAATATTAAAAAGAGCAAAAGGATATTATGGTGCAAAACACTATAGATTCAGAATGGCCAAACAAGCTGTTATGAAATCAGGTATGTATGCATATGTTGGAAGAAAAGACAGAAAAAGCAATTTCAGAAAACTATGGATATCAAGAATAAATGCAGCAGCTAGAATGAATGGAATAACATATAGCAACTTAATTAATGGATTAAAAAAAGCCAATGTTGTTATAAACAGAAAAATGTTAGCAGAAATAGCTGTAAGCGATCCAAAAGCATTTACAGAAATAGCAGAAATAGCAAAAAAAGCATAAAACACTAAAAAGAGCTGTGCATCGCACAGCTCTTTCTGCTAGGCTGACTCTAGGATATAACAATTGTTAATGTCGGTATTTACAAAGTCAAATTATAAAGAATTAATAATTAATGTTACTAATTTAGGACTGAATATGCCTAATATAATAGTATTATTCATATTTACAATAGTATTATTTATATATGAATCTAACCAGAAACAAATTATGGAATTCTTTCAAAGAAAGAGCCTAGAATTTAAAATGATAACTTTATTTTCACTCATATTGCTTACTACCGTATTAGGAATTGAAGGATTAGATAGAATATATAAATATGAAAATTACGAAATAACAACATATGAAAGAGATGGAAAAGAGAGAATCCAGTCTATTTATTTATTAAATGATATGGTTAAAACAGAAGAAGATGTAAAAATAACGGACAGTTATAACAAAATGATAGAAAAATACAGTAATAACTATGTAAGAGAAGAAAATATGTACACATATATACAAGGAAAAACTGCCTTGAAATTTATAATTGAAAATAACATCATTACGAGTATAGAATATAGCTTAAAATGATGTAAATGAACAGTGACTGTCAGAGGAGGCAGCCACTGTTTTAATAGTAAAATAAATTTAAATTATTGCTTTTTTATTTTTGGTTTAGCTAGCAATGATGCAATATATCCAAAGAAAATAGCAGCGGATATTCCACCGGCTGAAGATTTTACACCACCAATAAAAGCACCTAAAAGACCAGATTGTTTAACTTCCTCTATAACTCCTTTTGCTAAATTGGCTCCAAAACCAGTAAGAGGTACAGTTGCACCAGCGCCTGCAAAAGATATTAAATGTTTATATATACCTAAGCCACCTAAAACAGCGCCTAAAGTAACAAATAATACTAAAATTCTTGCAGGAGTAAGTTTTGTTTTATCAATTAAAACTTGTCCGATAATACAAATAATACCACCAACTATAAACGATTTTAAAATCATAAACCAATCTAAAGTATTAAAAAAATTTTGCATAATAATTTCCTTTCCTTAGCTGAGAATGTAAATTTCTAAACGATTAATCCAAATTTTCGATGGAAATTGCATGAGCAATTCCGGGAATGGTTTCGCCTTGTTGTGAACTCATAGAATTCATTAATGCTCCAGTTGCAATTAACAATATTCTATTTATTTTTTTGTCTTTTAATTGTTTAAAGAAATATCCAGAAAAAACAGTGCCAATGCATGCACAGCCACTACCACCAGAATGAGTATCTTGACTTTCTTTATCAAAAATAAGGACACCACAATCATTATAGTTAGCATTAATATTATAGCCTTTGGTTTCGGCAAGCTCAGCTAAAATTTCTTTTCCAATGTAACCTAGGTCTCCAGTAATAATTAAATCATAATAACTTGGCTTTCTACCTGTATCTCTAAAATGAGTGATTAGCGTATCTAAAGCAGCAGGTGCCATAGCTGCTCCCATGTTATTAGCATCTTTGATTCCCATATCAACAATTTTTCCGAGGTGTTATATAAGTAATTTTAGGACCAATGCCATTGGAAGATAAAACAGCAGCACCAGAGCCGGTAACAGTCCACTGAGAAGTAGGTGGGCGTTGGTTTCCTAATTCCAAAGGGAAACGAAACTGTTTTTCGGCACTACAAAAGTGGCTAGAAGTAGCACAAAGAACGTTAGAAGCAGCACCACTAGCAATAAATACACTTCCCAAGCACATACTTTCAACAAAAGTTGAACAAGCGCCAAAAACACCAAAAAAGGGCATATTTAATTCCCTAAGTCCAAAGCTAGAAGAAATACATTGATTTAGTAAATCACCAGCAAAACAAAAATCAATATTAGTTGCAGGAATTCCAGATTTTAAAATTACAGAATTAACATTTTCCTTTATTATTTTACTTTCTGCTTTTTCCCATGTATCTTCACCCCAAAACTCATCTTCTAAACATTGGTCAAAATAACTAGCAAGAGGACCTTGCGATTCTTTGGGACCAACAATGCTAGAAGTCTCCAAAATAGTTGGAGTATTAATAAATTGAATAGTTTGACTTCCGATTTTTTTCATAAAACCTCCATTTTCTCAACTAGGGACAGTCCCTAATTGTTCCATTTTTTAAAAAAAGAAAGTGGCAATAATACCAATTATTACAGAAGTAGATATTCCAAATACAAGAACTGGACCTGCAACTGTAAACATTTTTCCTCCAACTCCCATTATATATCCTTCAGATTTATATTCTATTGATGGGGCTACAATTGAATTTGCAAAACCAGTAATAGGAACAAGAGAACCTGCTCCGGCAAATTTACCAATTTTGTTAAAAATATTTAAACTTGTTAAGAGTGCAGATAATCCAATTAAGATAATGGAAACAATTGTACCAGAGGCTTTTTCATCAAAACCTTTGTATTGACAAAAAGATAATATCAATTGTCCAAGGGAGCAAATTAATCCACCAACCCAAAATGCGTTAAGACAATTCTTAAGAATTGGCGAATTAGGTGATTTCTTATTTACATAATTACCGTAAGCTTGTTTTGTATCTATAGGTTGCATAAAATTCATCCTTTATTAAAAATTTAGGTTTTTAAGTTATATTTACCTATAAACTTATTTATATATTTTCCTAAAAAGAAATAAAATATACAAAAATAAACAGAAAATCTTGAATAATTAATTTTTATGTGATAACTTAGATATTAATATATAAAATGAGGAGAAAAATAGATGAAAAAAAATGTGATAAAAATTATAGTAGTTTTAGTATTGTTGATGATTGCAATAGCAATACTAAAAATAGCACCTAATTATATAAGAGATGAAATAAAAGACAGAACTAACTTAATTATTAATAATAGTAATGTTACAACGAGCTTAAAAAAAGATGTATATATAGATGATAACAATGTAATATATCTTTCAAAATCAGATATGCAAAACTTTTTTGATGAATATATTTATTTTGATGAAAAATATAATCAGATAATTACAACAGCAGAAAATAAAATTGCTGCATTAGGTATTGATAGCAAAAAAATCGAAATAAATGGAAAAGGGCAAATAATAAAAAGTCCTACAATTGAGACGACTGATGCATATCTTATTCCGATATCTGAATTACAAGAGGTCTATAACATAAGCGTGGAATATGTAAGCGAAACAAATAAAGTTGTAATTGAATCCTTAGATAGAGAGCAAAAAAAATTAGAATGCACAAAAAATGAAAATATAAAATATAAACCAACATTTTTTTCTAAAACATTAGAAAAAATTAAGAAAACAGAACAATTGATAGTTGTGTCAAAAGAAAATGGCTGGATTAAGGTAAGAACGTCAAATGGAAATTTAGGATATATAAAAGAAAAAAGTAATCAAAATATTGTTGTATCAAGAAATGCACAACAAAACCAAAAACAAATAGAAGGAAAAGTAAGTTTAGTGTGGGACTATTTTTCGGAATATGGTTCAGCGCCTGACAGAACAGGCACAAAAATAAAAGGCGTAAATGTTGTATCTCCAACATTTTTCACCTTGACAGATGAAGGAAAAGGAAGAATTGATGAAAATGTGGGAAATGATGGAACTCAATATATAAAATGGGCACATTTGAATGGATATAAGGTTTGGCCAAGCATTTCAAACAATACTTATATACAAACAACCTCAGATATAATGAATGACTATAAGTTAAGACAAATATTAATAGGAAATATAATTAGCTTAGTAAAAAAATATAACTTAGATGGAATTAACATTGATTTTGAGTATATGTTTATGCAAGATAAAGATTTATTTTCTAGATTTATAATAGAATTAGCACCAAGGTTAAAAGAAATAGGAGCAGTATTATCTGTTGATGTTACAGCTCCAGATGGTTCGCCAAACTGGTCTTTATGTTATAATCGACACATAATAGGAAAAAAGGCTGACTATATAATATTTATGGCCTATGATCAACATGGAGGTTCTTCAGAAAAAGTTGGAACAAATTCAGGGTATGATTGGATAGAAACAAATGTAAATAAATTTGTGGGGACACAGGAAGAAGTTAGTAGCGAAAAACTAATATTAGCATTACCTTTTTATACAAGATTATGGAAAGAAAAGGGTGGCGACTTAGACAACTTTGCTATAGCAATTAAAAATATACAAAGCGTAATTCCTGATAATGTAATAAAGAAATGGGATGACGAATTAAAACAGTATTATGTGGAATATGAAAAAAATGGAGCTAATTATAAGGTGTGGCTAGAAGACGAAAAATCGTTAAGTGAAAAAATTTCTTTAATAGACAAATATAATTTAGCAGGAGCAGCATATTGGCAAAAGGATATGGAAACAGAGGCAATATGGAAGATGATTTCTGAAAAATTAGGAATAAATTAGCAAAAAGATAATATAATATTAAAATAAATCTTAAAATTATTAATTTTAAGATTTATTTTTTAATATATAAAGGACGAGAAAGAGTGAAAAATGGTAGGATATATTTTTTTATCTAATAGAGCAAGATGGTGGGAAAAAAAATTAAATATAATAATTACTACAAAGTTTAAAGAATATTATATATATGAAATAAGTAACTTAAATAGAAGATGTGTAGAAAAATTAAGAAAATTAATAAAAAAAGATAATATAAAACAGGTAGCATGTGAAGAAGAAATACAACAATACGTAGATAAAAAAATCCTAATAGATGAAAAAGATATAATTAAATATTTGATATTGGAAATATTAGAATATATATTTGAAATTCAAGGGAAAAAAATGGAACAAGAGGATATATACTTTTTGATAAACAAAGATGAAGATATATATTTAGAAAATATAAAAACGCTATCGGAGAAATTTAAAACTACCAATATAATAACGGAAGAACTTAGTAAGTTTCAAAAAATTGTAGAAAATATATTTGAAGAAGAAACAACAATATATTTATCTAATAATAAAAGAAAAAGTTTGAGAAGAGCGAAATATATAGTGAATTTTGATTATGGCATAGGAGAAATAGAAAAATATAATATAAACAGAACAGCAATATTAATTAATATTGAACAAAAAGTGAAAATAGAAAGTATGGCATTTGAAGGAATAAGCATAAATAATGTGAATATACAAATTCCAGATGAACTAATAGAACATTTTGGAAGGATGATGGAAAAAATAAATAAAAATATACTATATATGAGCTTAGTAAATCAAAAACAAGAGCTAGCAAGAATAAAAGACAGAATAAAAGAAGACAATATACATATTCTTAATCTAATAGGAGATAAAGGGATAATTTCACAAGAGGAATTTAAAAGAATTCCTTGACAAAACTTTAAATTTGGATTAGTATATATCATACTGTGAAAACAGTATAGACTTCATGTAGAAAAGGAGGTTGACAAAAATGGAAGAAAAAGAAGTTTTATTAACTCAAGAAGGATATGAAAAGCTAGAAAAAGAATTAGAATATTTAGTTACAGAAAAAAGAGGCGAAATAGCAGATAGAATAAAGGTAGCTTTAGGATTTGGAGATTTGTCTGAGAATTCTGAATATGATGAGGCAAAAGGTGCACAAGCAGCAAATGAAGCTAAAATAGCAGAATTAGAAAATAAAATTAGATATGCAAAAATTATAGATGAATCAGAAATAGATACTAAAACCGTACAAGTTGGAAATACTGTAAAAATATTAGATATGGAATTTGATGAAGAACTTACTTATACAATAGTAGGATCTACGGAAGTTGACCTATCACAAAATAAAATTTCAAACGAATCACCAATTGGAAAAGCTTTAATAGGAGCTAAAAAGAACCAAATAGTAGAAGCACAAGCACCAGCTGGAGTAATAAAATATAAAATTTTATCAATAACAAAATAAAATTTTTAAAATTATTTTAAACTAATATGTCAATGGAAAATTGCAATGCCATTGACATTTTTTTATACTTTGTTATATAATACAATTGAATTACAGTATTCCAATATATTACAAAACTATTAAATGTATATTACAATTATATTATTATTATTGACATATTGTATATAAAAGATAAAATATATACGTAAAATCGTAGAGGTGCTATGAGAGTAATAAGTGGAACAGCAAGAGGAACAAAAATAAATTCAATAGATAGTATAGAAACAAGACCAACTTTAGATAGAGTGAAAGAATCATTGTTTAATATAATTCAAAACAAACTGGAAGATGCTATTGTTTTAGACTTGTTTGCTGGCAGTGGTGCAATAGGCATAGAGTGTATAAGCAGAGGAGCAGAAAAAGCCTATTTTTGTGAGAAATCGCATCAAGCAACAAAAATGGTATACGAAAATTTAATTAAAACAAGATTAAAAGATAAAGCAATTGTATTAAATAAGGATTATGAAAAATGTCTGAAACAATTATATGATGATAAGATTAGATTTGATTTAATATATATTGATCCACCATATAAGGCAGATATTGCAGTAAAAGCAACAGAAAAAATATTATTTTTAAATTTATTAAAAAAAGATGGAGTAATAATCATAGAAACCGATGAAAAAGAAAGAGAGTTAAAAAACTTAACTCAAATAGAAGCAGAAATATTTGATATAAGAAAATATGGGAGAGCAAATCTTATATTTTTAAAGCGAAAGGAGTAGAGAAATGGAGATATTTACTTTATTAGAAACATTGGAAGATATATTGGAAAAAAGTAGAAATATGCCCTTTTCTAGCAAATGTATAGTAGATAAAGAAGAAGTCTTGGATATTATTAAGGAAATAAGATTAAAATTGCCAGATGAATTAAAACAGGCAAAATGGGTAAAAGAAGAGAGACAAAAAATATTGGTACAAGCTCAAAATGAAGCAGATGATATAATAAAAGAAGCAGAAAATAGAATTATTTCGATGATAGATGAACACGAAATAACAAGGAAGGCATATGAGAAAAAAGTTGAAATTATAGAAACTGCAAATGAGATGTCTAGAGAAATTTCAAAAGGGACTAAAGAATATGCTGACAATGTACTATCAGGTATAGAAGTTGCTTTGGAAGATGCTTTAAAAGTAATAAGAAACAATAGAAAAGAACTTAAATAAGAAAATTCGGAAATCAGAAGTCGGGGGTTTAAGATTAAAATCAATGTAAATTGATTTCCGGCTTCTGATTTTTTAGTTCATATAAAATGAAAAAATAGGAGTGAGATAGATTTGGCAAAAAGAGGAAGGAAAAAGAAAAGGGATAATGCAAACATATCAATAATAACAATGGTGATATTTAGTGTACTTTTAGGTGTGCTTATATATAATCAATCTGGAATAATGGGACAGCAAATAAGTTCAATATTGAGTGGAGTTATGGGATTTATAAAATATATTGTCCCAATAGGAACATTCTTGATAGCAATATATAAATTATGTAATAAAAAAGAAGATGCATATATTAAATTATTTCAATATGCATTGCTATTAGTATGTGTTGCAATTTTTATGCACATAGTATATTTACCTAAAGATGTAGAACAGTTCTCTAATGGATTTTTAGACACAGTAACTCGCGCATATGAACAAGGAAAAACGGATGATAAAGTAGGGGGAGTAATAGGCGCAATAGGTGCAATACCATTAACAAAATTATTGGGAAAAGTAGGTGCATCAATACTAGTTTTAGGTGTGGAATTAATATTGATAATTTTAATATTTAATATTAATCCAATAGAAGAAATAAGAGTGAGATTAGCTGAAAGAGAAGAAAGAAAACTGGCAGAAGAAAAGGAGAGAATTAAGGAAGAAAGAAAAAAACCAACAGTAATGAAAGTAGAAGAAAATGAAGATAAAAAAGAAACAAGAAGAGAAAAAAGATTAAGAGAAAAAGAAGAACAAAGAAGAGCTGCTCTTGAATTAGATGACCAAATAACAATAAACTTAAATGATGATGGTAAAAGCAGTAAAAAGAAAGCATCAGAAGGATATATAGAAGAAAACTTATTTAAGAAAGAACAAGAACAAAAACAAGAGAAGGTAAAGGAAGTTTTACAATTAGAACATGCACTAACAGTAGAGGATGAGCATTATGAATTTCCACCAGTACAGCTATTAAGCGAGGGAGAAAAAAAATCTGTAAAAGGTGGAAAAAAGGCAGTAACAGATACAGCAGCAAAATTGCAAAAAACATTATATAGTTTTGGCGTTTCAGCGAAGGTAGAAAATGTTTCAGTTGGACCTGCAATAACAAGATATGAGCTAAAACCAGCCGAAGGTGTAAGAGTAAGCAAAATAGCTAATTTGGCAGATGATATAGCATTAAATCTAGCAGCAGAAACAATAAGGATAGAAGCGCCAATACCAGGAAAGCAAGCTGTTGGAATAGAAATTCCTAATAAGGAAAACGAAATAGTACATTTAAGAGATATAATTGATTGTTCTAAATTTATAGAACATAAGTCAAAGCTTGCGTTTGCATTAGGAAAAGACGTGGCAGGAGAAGAAGTTGTAACAGATATAGCAAAAATGCCACATGTATTAATAGCGGGAGCTACAGGTTCAGGTAAAAGTGTATGTATAAATACATTAATAGCAAGTATAATATATAAAGCAAAACCTAGTGAAGTAAAATTAGTAATGGTAGACCCAAAAGTGGTAGAATTATCTGTTTATAATGGAATACCACATTTACTAATTCCTGTTGTTACAGATCCTAAAAAAGCAGCAGGAGCATTGGCATGGGCAGTACAAGAAATGGAAAACAGATATAGCTTGTTTGCTAGTAAAAATGTTAGAGATATAAAAGGGTATAATGAAGAACTAGACAAAGAAGGCTCAACAGAAAAATTACCACAAATAGTAATAATAATTGACGAGTTAGCAGATTTAATGATGGTTTCTTCTAAAGAAGTAGAAGACTCTATATGCAGATTGGCACAAAAAGCAAGAGCTGCGGGAATGCATCTAGTTATAGCTACACAAAGGCCATCAGTAGATGTTATTACAGGAATAATTAAAGCAAATATACCTTCAAGAATTTCATTTGCCGTTTCTTCACAAGTGGATTCTAGAACGATTTTAGACATGGCGGGTGCAGAAAAGTTACTAGGAAAGGGCGATATGTTATTTTATCCAGCAGGAGCAGCTAAACCAACCAGAGTACAAGGAGCATTTATATCAGACAAAGAGGTAGAAAAGGTAGTTGACTTTGTAAAAGCAAATGGAGAAGCTACATATAATGATGATATATTAGAACAAATAGAAAAAGCTAATAGTACAGATAAAGAAATAGAGGAACAAGAGAATGATGATGATACAGACCCACTTTTAATGGAAGCAATAGAGGTTGTTGTTGAAACAGGACAAGCCTCAACATCGTTTATACAAAGAAGATTTAAAGTAGGATATGCAAGAGCAGGTAGAATAATAGACCAAATGGAAGAAAGAGGTATTATATCTGGATTTCAAGGAAGTAAGCCAAGAGAGGTTTTGATGTCTAAAGAAAGATGGCAAGAATTAAAAACTACATCATATACACAAACAGAAAACGTATGAAGGATTAAGAAATGATTAAAAATAAATTGTTTTCTAAATTTAATATAAAAGATTATAATAATAAACTCGAGAAGGTTTTAGAAAATAAGGTGTATTCCTTAGGCGCAAAAAATCTTCTGTTAAATATGTTTTATAAAATTGAAAACTCATATTCTGATTATGAAAAAACCAAAAGGCAAGTTCCTTTAAAAAATGATTTTATACAATATTTGATAAACACTATTCAAAATAAATGTGCAGAAATAGAAATAATAAAAAATAATTCAGAAATAGGACAAAAATTTAGAAAAGCCTCAAAAAGTTATGAGATAGAAAACGATAAAATAACGGTATTAGAAAATGAAAATTTTCTGTTAGAAGCAATATTAGAAATTTCTAGGACTCCAATTAAAATACCAAAACAATATGAATATATAGACAATGCTTATAGAGATGTGCTAAAAATAGGAGCAACAGTAAATCAACTAGAAGTAATAAAAAATTTTAATGGATGGTCATGGAGCATTACCAATGAAAAAACTGAAAAATATAAATATAATATAGTATACCAAACATTGAATTACACAGTAGGCTATAAATTGATGTATGAATTTATAAACAACAATAATATAACATTAGATTATATAGATATGTTAAAACAACAAGTGATAGTTGAGTATGGAGTAAAAATAGGCAACAAATTTAATGATATATTATATAAAAACTTAATGTACTTATATGCAAATAGCAATCAAAAGGCGAAAGAAGAACTAATAAAGATAAAAAGTAAATACAAAAAACAATTAGAAATAATGCAAAATAAAGAGAGGTTTTTAGAAGAATTAACAAATGAAAAAAAGAGATTTAATAGAAAAATAAATGCAATAGATAAGATACAAAATGATAAAAACTTGTTAGAAAAACAATATGAAAAAAGAAGCAAAAAATATGAAAATTTAACTATAAAAGAGTGGAATGACGAATTAAAAAAAGAAAGAACAGCTTTATTAAAGAGAATAACAGAATGCAATGAATTGATACAGCCAAAAGAATATATTAAAAGAATGGAAAATACAAAGAATAAGTATGACTTTTTAGAAAGTATACAAGGGGATCAGACTTTGGAATTGTGTAGGATGTTTCTGCTTGTCTTAAGGGAAAAAATAAAAAATATAGAAAATAAAAAAGAAATAATTGAATTAATATATGAATTAAGATATTATAGATTTATAATGTATGGAAATGAGTTCTTGAAAGATATAAAAGAACTAAAAATAAGTTTTGCAAAAACTATAAAGTCTTTAATAGATAAGGCAACAAAGTTAAAAGTAATTGAAAATGTGTCAGAAGATTCTAAGGAAAATTTTGTAATATTAAAAATGATATTTGATACCCAAATAATAGATTTGCAAAGTATAAGCATAGAACCAAAAGAAGAAAATAATATTATATATTTACAGTATTATGATGGAAAGGTTTTAGAAAGCAAAAAAATAACACAAGCCAAAAAAATAAAAATTAAAAAGAAAACAAAAATATTTATTTAATGGAGGGAATTTATGAATATAACTTTTTTAGGTGCAACAAAAACTGTAACAGGCTCTAACTTTTTAGTTGAAGGAGCAGGAAAAAAATTTTTAGTTGACTGTGGAATGTTTCAAGGAAGTACAAAAGATGAATTAAAAAATGCAGAGCCATTTTTGTTTGATGTTAATGAAATAGACTTTATGCTTTTAACACATGCTCATATAGACCACTCTGGAAGAATTCCTAAATTATATAATGAAGGATATAGAAAGCCCATATATGCAACAAAGGCTACATGCGACTTGTGTACTATAATGTTGCCAGATAGTGGACATATACAAGAAATGGAAATAGAATGGAAAAATAGAAAAAGAAAAAGAGAAGGAAAAGAGGCTTTGCCACCACTATACACAGCAGAAGAAGCTTTGAAAGCAATGGAAGTTTTTAAACCTGTAAAATATGATGAGATAATAGAAATAGACCCTAATATACATGTTAGATTTAATGATGCAGGTCATATGTTAGGTTCAAGTATTATAGAAGTATGGATAAACGAAAATGGAGAAGAGATAAAAACTGTATTTACAGGAGATTTGGGCAACAATGATATTCCACTATTATCATCACCTACAATGATAGAAAGAACAGACTACTTGGTTATGGAGTCTACATATGGAGGAAGGTTACATAATAGAAATGAAGAAAAAGCTCAGATGTTTTTGAAAATAGTTTCAGAAACTTTGGAAAATGGTGGAACAGTGGTAATTCCTTCATTTGCGGTAGGTAGAACACAGGAAATACTATATGAATTAAACAATTTGAAAGAAAATCAAGATGATGAAAAATTTAAAAAAGAATATGAAAAATTGATGAGTGCACCAGTATATGTAGATAGTCCACTTGCAATATCTGCTACAGAAGTCTTTAAAGAGAATATGGATTTATTCGACGAAGAAACTCAAGAATTAATTAAGAGAGGAGACAATCCATTAGAATTTCCAGGGTTAAAGTTTACTAGAACCGCAGATGAGTCAAAAGAATTAAATGAAAAAAATGAACCTTCTATAATTATTTCAGCAAGTGGAATGTGTGAAGTTGGAAGAATAAAACATCATTTAAAACATAATTTATGGAATCCAAACAGTACAATATTATTTGTTGGATATCAAGCACCAGGAACATTAGGGAGAAAAATAGTAGATGGTGCTAAAACAGTAAAAATATTTGGAGAAGAAATTGCAGTAAATGCAAGAATAGAATATATAGAAGGATATTCTGGACATGCGGATCAAGAATGGTTAATGAATTTTATTTATTCATATGCAATAAAACCAAAACATATTTTCTTAGTGCATGGAGAAGCAGAAGGACAGATTATATTAAAAAATAAAATATTAGAAGATTTAAATATACCGGTAACAATTCCAGAATATGGAGAAACATATGAATTAAAAGAAAAAGTAAGTATGACAAATAGAGTAGAAGGACCAAATGAGAAGAAATTTGTAAGATTAGAAATATTAGAAAGAATGAGAACATTAAAAGAAGAAATAGAAGACATGGAAGAAATTGTAAAAGATGGGTATTTGTCAGAAGATAGAAAAGAAGAAGATATAACAGAATTGGCAGAAAGATTAAAAGAATTAGAAAATCAAATAGTGAAAATAGTTGAAAAAAGTTAAAGGGGAAAACAAATGAAGAATAAATATTATAATGATGCTATAATAGGTGGAAAAAACATAACAGCCAGCTATTCCAAGAATGGTGAATTACTAAGACTAATTTATCCTTCACCTGATTATATGCAATTTATAGATTACTTTGAAACAGGAGTAAAAATAAACGATTCTGGGATTATATATTTACATCAAGACATTAACAATATGTATCAACAGTATTATACAGAAGATACTAATATTTTAAATACCGAAATTAAAAACACATATTTTAATTTAAAAATAACACAAACTGATTTTGTATTACTAAAAAATAGTGTATTAGTAAAAAAATATACATTTGAAAATAAGAATTCTATAGAATTAAATGTGAATTTTTTGATACACTCAAAGTTGTTATCAGACTATAATAATATGGTAGGAGCAGTTGTAAAAGATAATACATTAATACAATATACACACAATACAGCATTTTGCATAACGTCAAATAAAGAAATGTTAAGTTATCAATTAAATGATACTAAAAATAACATAAACAGTGGAGAAATAGCAGACAAAGATTATATAGGAATGTCGCCAGACTCTAGTATAAGCTATAATATTGGTTTATTAAAGCCAAATGAAATAAAAGAATTAGTTGTATATATATCAATAATAGAAAATAAAAATGAAATAGATTTACAAGAACAGATAAAAGCAATAAAAAAAATAGATGCACAAAAAGAAGAAGTAACAGTAAAAAAATATTGGAGAAAATATGTTAAAGACCATGATACTTTACAGATGCCAGAAGAAGACACAGAATTTAACAGAAAATTAAATAAAGTATACAAAAGAACAATATTGTTATTTCCATTATTAACAAATCAAGAAGTTGGCGGAATATCTGCAGCAATAGAAGTGGACGAAAATATCACAAAGTGTGGAAAATATGCATACTGCTGGCCAAGAGATGCAGTGTTTGTAACAAGGGCATTAGACATATTAAATATGACAAAGGAAACCGAAAAGTTTTATAAAGTATTTTGCAAAAATACACAAAGTGAAAATGGAATGTGGGAGCAAAGATTTTATACAGATGGTAAGCTGGCTCCATGCTGGGGATATCAAATAGATGAAACAGCAAGTGTAATATATGGTGTAAATGAACACTACAAAAAGACAAAAGAAATAAAATTTTTAAAAGATACATTAAAAATGTGTGAAAAGGCAACGAGGTTTCTATTTATTTATATGGATAATATATTAGGCACAAGAGATGAAAGTGATGTTGTAAAAAATGAAATAGAAGAAACATATCATACAAAAGAAAGAGAAAAGCTACCAATTAGTTATGATATATGGGAAATGAACGAAGGAGTACATTTATATTCACTTGCCGCAATATATGGGGCATTCAATAGTATGCTAGAAATATATGAAAATATAAAAGAAGAATATACAAATAATAGATTAAAACTTGAAAATATACATAAAAACGAAATAAATATAAGAAAATATATGGAAGAATTAAAAAAATATATATCAAAAAATTTGTATGATGAAAAAACAAAAACATTATTAAGAAATTTGAATGATCAAAAAACAGACATAAGTATACTTGGTGCGGTAGAACCATTTAAATTATTTTCAGCAGATGAAAAAAAGATTAATAATACAATAGAAAAAATAAATTTAACATTAAGAACATATACAGGAGGATATTTAAGATTTGAGCAAGACCATTATATGGAAGGGCAAAATCCATGGCCGATAGCTACATTATGGATGGCAATGTATTATAACCAAAAAGGAGAAAAAGAAAAAGCAGAAGAATGTATAAAATTTGTAGTGAACAGTTGCAATGAACATGGACTATTGGCAGAGCAAGTAGATAATAAAACAATGACATCCAATTGGGTAATTGGATTAGGATGGTCGCATGCAATGTTCGTCTTGTCACAAAAAGAAATATCTCAAAAGTGACAAAGGAGGGAAAAATGGGAAAGGACAAAACAATATTTGTATGTAGTAGTTGTGGATATGAATCAGCTAAATGGTTGGGAAAATGTCCTGCCTGCAATGAATGGAATAGTTTTTATGAAGAAAAGATAATAAAAGAAAATAAAAATAGTGCAGAAAAAGGTAAGAAAAATGCAACTCCAAAAATGCTAAAAGAAGTAGAAGGTAAAGAAAAAGTAAGGACAAGTACAGGAATAGGCGAACTGGATAGAGTATTAGGTGGAGGTTTAGTAAGGGGCTCATTAGTGCTACTTGGTGGTGAACCTGGTATTGGAAAATCAACATTAATTTTACAATTATGCAATAAAATGTCTGGAGAAGGAAAAGTTTTATATGTTTCAGGAGAAGAATCAGCAGAGCAAATAAAAATAAGAGCAGATAGGTTAAATATTAATAATGAGGATATTATGTTCTTGGGAGAAACTGATATAGACCTAATACAGGAAAATATATTACAAATGTGCCCAAAACTTGTTATTATTGATTCAATACAAACAATGTATTCAGAAGATATATCATCAGCGGCTGGTACAGTAAGCCAAGTAAGGGAAATTACTTCAAGAATAATGAGAGTGTGTAAAAGCAACGATATTACTACAATAATTATTGGGCATGTTACTAAGGAAGGAAATATAGCAGGGCCAAGAGTGTTAGAGCATATGGTTGACACTGTACTTTATTTAGAGGGGGAAAGATACTTTTCATACAGAATTTTAAGAAGTGTAAAAAACAGATTTGGCTCAACAAATGAAGTAGGAATGTTTGAAATGCAAAATGAGGGAATGGTAGAAATAGCAAATCCATCTTCTATATTAATTTCAGAAAGAGAAGATAATCCTGCTGGTTCAATTGTTGTTGCAAGTATGGAAGGAACAAGGCCACTTCTTATAGAATTGCAAGCATTAACAACTCCAACAGTTTTTGGTATGCCAAGAAGAACAGCAAACGGTATAGACTATAACAGATTAACCCTTTTAGTAGCAGTACTTGAAAAAAAAGCAGGGCTAAATTTAAGTTCACAAGATATATATTTAAATGTGGTAAGTGGAATAAGGCTGATAGAGCCTGCAGTTGATTTAGGTATTGTATTGGTTTGTGCATCAAGTTTCAAAAACTATAGTATTCCAAAAGATACTTTAGTAATAGGAGAGGTTGGATTAACAGGAGAGGTAAGGGCAGTAAATTTAATTGATAAAAGATTAAAAGAAGCAGAAAAACTAGGATTTAAAACGTGTATAATTCCAAAAAGTAACAAAAAACTATTGAAAGAAAAATACAAATTAGATATAATAGGTGTTAGCAACGTTATTGAAGCAATGAAAGCAGTTGGACTTAAATAAAAGTGTGTCCCAAAAGTGACAAGGAGGGTATGATGATTACAGAAATTCTAAAACTTATTGCACCAGGTACACCTATTAGGGATGGTTTGGAAAACATTTTAAAGGCAAAGACAGGTGCATTAATTGTTATAAGCGACACAAAAGAAGTTTTAGATTTAGTAGATGGTGGCTTTAGATTAGACATAGATTATACATCATCAAGATTATATGAATTAGCTAAAATGGATGGTGCTATTGTTTTAAGTGCTGATTTTAAAAAGATTTTGTATGCTAATACACAACTTATTCCAGACTCTAGTATAATAACAACAGAAACTGGTACCAGACATAGAACAGCAGAGCGTACTGCAAAGCAAACAGGAGCTTTGGTAATAAGCATTTCACAGAGAAGAAGTATTATAACAATATTTAAAGGAAATGAAAGATATGTATTAGAAGATACATCAAAAGTTATTTCAAAGGCAAATCAAGCACTGCAAACAGTTGAAAAATACAAAAAAGTATTTGACAGCAAGTTGAGTCTATTAAATGAATACGAATTTAATGATATAGTTACATTAGAAAATGTGATAATATCAATACAAAGAGCTGAAATGGTAAGAAAAATGGTAGAAGAAGTTGAAAGAGCCATTTTTGAATTAGGTGATGAGGGACGATTATTAGAAATTCAATTAAAAGAATTAGTTGGCGACCTAGAAAATGAGGAATTGCTAATTGTAAAAGATTATATGTCTCCAAGTAAAAAGAAACTACCAGACAAAATATTAGAGGAAATAGAAAAATTAAATCATGAAGATTTAATGAAATCAGATAAAATAGCAAAAATGCTTGGGTATCAAGACTTTGAAAACTATGATGAAGTTGGTGTATACACAAGAGAGTATAGAGTACTTAATAAAATACCTAGAATGCCAAGCAATATAGTGGACAACTTAGTTAAATCATTTAAATCATTTCAACATATATTGGCAGCAGACATTCCACAACTAGATGAAGTTGAAGGCATAGGAGAAGTAAGAGCTAGAACTATTAAACAGTCATTAAAAAGGATGCAAGAACAATTTGTTTTTGACAATTTGATTTTATAGGAGGAAAAAATGAAAGTATTTGTTAAAATTTTATTAATTTTAGGAATTTTATTATTAGTAGCAGGGATTGGATTTGTAGGATATGGAATATACAAAAAAGCCACATTAAAAGTACAAAATCCAATAGCCACAATGGAAGTTGAAGGATATGGAACAATAAAAATAGAATTATATCCAGATATGGCACCAAATACAGTTGCAAACTTTATAAAACTTGCAAATAATGGTTACTATAATGGACTTAATTTCCATAGAACTATTCCAGATTTTATGATACAAGGTGGATCTAAAAATGGAGACGGAACAGGAGCTCCAAAACTAAGTGATTTAAAAGAAATAGCAGAGGACCAAGACAAAGAATACTGCATACCAGGTGAATTCATTGCAAACGGATATAATGATAATATTTTAAAACACGAAACAGGTGTAATCTCTATGGCAAGAGCAAGCTATGGAAACCAATCAGCAGATATATTAAAGAAAGGCTACAACTCAGCAGGAGCCCAATTCTTTATAATGACTGCAGATAATACAAGCCTTGATGGAACATATGCGGCATTTGGAAAAGTTATAGAGGGAATGGATATAGTAAACAAAATAAAGGATGTAAAAGTTGTATATAGAGAAAGTGAATTAGAAGAAAATGCAGAAGCACCAAAAGATTCGGACGGCAATAAAATAGCATCAGATAGACCAATAGAGCCACCAGTTATAAAAAGTATAACAGTAGAAACATTTGGAGTTGACTATGGAATTCCAACAACATTAGATGTTTTTGACTATTATTCTTGGTTAATGCAACAATATTATGGATATTCACATTAAAACAAAAAAATCACAGAAAAAACTTCTGTGATTTTTAGCTTATTTTAATTCTACTACGGTTACTCCCATTTCGCCTTCGCCAAAGGTACCTAGTCTAAATGATTTTACATGAGGGTGTTTTTTTAAAAAAGAGTGTATTCCTTCACGTAATTTGCCTGTGCCCTTTCCATGTACAATCCTAATAGTTGCAATATTAGAAATTGCACAATCATCTAAATATTTATCTATAATATAAGTGGCTTCATCAACATTTTGCCCAATAACATTTATTTCTGGAGAAATGTATTTTGATTTTGAACCATTATTTTTGTTTACTTTTGTGGTAGAAAAATTTTCTTTTGCTAAAGCTTTAGCTGTTTTCTTTAAATTAGATAAGCTAATATTCATTTTTGTATTTCCCATTTGAATTTGTACTTCATTGGATTTGCTTGGAAAACTTATTACTGTTCCAATTGTATTAAAAGGGATAACTTCCACCAACATACCTAACTGAATATCTGATTTGGTTAAATTACCATTTTCTTTTTGAGGAATATCAAATTGTTTTATTTTATCATTTAGTGAATTTCTTAAACTATTTGCAGATTTTAAATCATGATTTATATTATTTAATTGTTTGATAATTTCATTAGCCTCTTCTTTGGCAGATAAAAGTATATTTCTGGCTTCAAGTTTTGCAGTTTCAATCAATTCCTTTTCTTTTTGTTTAACACCCGTATTTTCTTTTTCTAGTTCCTTCCTTAGAGTTTGGATTTGAGCCAAATTTTTATCAATATCTTGTTTTTCACGTTCTATTTGTAATTTGTTATCATAAATGCTTTTTAAAATATCTTCTATATGAATATTATCATCTTTAAGTAAAGAATAAGCGTTGTTTAAAATTTCTTGATTTAATCCAAGTTTTTTACTGATAGCAAATGCATTACTCTTTCCTGGAATTCCGATCAACAGCTTATAGGTAGGTTTTAAGTTTTCTACATCAAATTCAGAACTAGCATTTTCAAAACCATGTGTAACTAAAGCATAATTTTTAAGTTCTTGGTAATGTGTAGTAGCAAGAACAAGGCAACCAGTATTATAAAAGAAATTAAGAATGCTTATTGCCAAATTTGCACCTTCTATTGGATCTGTTCCAGAGCCTAATTCATCCAATAAAATCAAGCAATTTTCATCTGCGTTATTAGTAATATTGATAATATTTGTAATATGAGCAGAAAAAGTGCTTAAAGATTCACTTATACTTTGTTCATCTCCAATATCTGCAAATATATTTTTAAATATACAGATAGAACTATTTTCATTGCAAGGAATATATAAGCCGGTATATGCCATTAAAAGTAGCAATCCTGTTGTTTTTAAGCATACAGTTTTACCGCCAGTATTTGGACCAGTAATGATTAAACAGTTGAAATTTTGCCCTAATTTAATATCAATAGGAACAATTTTATTTTTATCAATTAATGGATGACGTGCCCCAACTAAATTTATATATTTTTCTGTATTTAAAATGGGATTAATGCCATCAATACTTTTAGAATATGAAACTTTAGCCGATAAAACATCTAATTTGCCAATAATACAAATATTTTGCTTTAGTTCACTAGTATATTTATAAAGAAGAATAGAAAGGTCATGAAGTATTTTTTCAATTTCAATATTTTCTTCTATCTTAAAATTATTAATCTCATTATTAATCTCAAAAACACTTAAAGGTTCCAAATATACGGTTGAGCCACTACTTGAAGTATCGTGGATAAAACCCTTAATTGTATTTCTATATTCTTGCTTTAATGGAATAACAAATCTATCATTTCTAATTGTAACTATAGGTTCCATTAAATACTTAGAGTAATTGCTAGAATGAATAATAGAGTCAAGTTTGTCTCTAACTGCTTGTTCAGCTTTTTTTCTATTTCTCCTTATAGCAGAAAGTTTAGCAGAAGCGCTATCTGCAATTGTATTTTCATCTAGTATCTTCTCAAAAATAGTTGTTTCAACGCTTTTATTAATATATAAAGAATTAAAAAAATCAAATAATATAGGAAAATCATTAGTGCTAAAACTAGTATCATCAAAGAAATAATTTTTTAATTCACGTGATATTTTTAATACTGTGGCAATTTCAATTAATGCCTTGGCAGACAACACATTGTTACTTTCTAGGTACTTAATCCATATATCGATATTGGGAATTTCACAAATGGGAATATTAGATTTTCTTATACTGATATCCATTGCCTCTGCCGTTTCAGTTAAAAGGCGAGAAACCCCTTCAAAATCAAAGCAAGGTTTTAAATTCAAAACAGAAACCTTACCTATATATGTTTTACAATAATTGCTAACTAATTTAATAATTTCATTATATTCTAATTTATCTAACATAGTAATCTCCTCTGCAGGTCATTATATCACAATGTTTTTATTATATCAACAAGTTTACAAATTATGTAAATGTTACTGCTTAATATATTATACAACTAAAACGATGAAACAATATAACTCTAAAAATCATCAACCAGTAATATGTAAATTAATCTATTATGTAATACCTCTTGATTAAATTGTCAAAAAATGATAGAATTATAAAGAAGTTAGTATATAAATTTGGAGGTGGAAAATGCAGGCACAAATATTAACCTCAAAATTTGGTGGAGAATTAATAAGTTTTAAGCTAAATGGAGAAGAAAAAATACATCAGGGAAAAGACTGTATAGACGAAAATGGAAAAATATATTGGAAAAGACATTCGCCAATATTATTCCCAGTAGTAGGAAAACTAAAGAAAAATCAAACAATAATAGGTGGAAGAACTTATGAAATGCCACAACATGGTTTTGCAAGAGATTTAGAATTTGAACCATTAACTAAATTGGACAATTTTCACTCATATATGCTAAAAAGTAACAAATATACACTGTCAAGATATCCATATGATTTCGAATTATATACAACATATAGAATAGATGAAAATAAATTAACAACAATATATAAAGTAATAAATACAGGAATAACTAATATGCCATTTGGAATAGGTGGTCACCCTGCATTTAAAATAGATATAGAGCAGTTAAAAAAAGGCAACTATTATTTGGAATTTGAAGAAAAAGAAGAAAAATTACACTTTTTATATTTGGTAGATGGATTAATAGGAACAGAATATGCAAAAGACATATTAGTGGATAAAAAAGTAATAAATTTAAATGAAAATTCTTTCAAAAATGATGCCATAATAATGAAGGGAATTACCTCAAAAAAAGTAAGTTTAAAAAATAAAGAACAAAATAAAACAATATTAACAATGGACTTTACAGATTTTCCATACTTAGCAATATGGTCAAAACCAAATGCACCATTTATATGCATAGAGCCATGGTACTCAACAGCAGATAATGTGAAAAGTTCAGGAGTATTTACACAAAAACAAGATTTAATTGTATTAAAACCAAAACAAACTTTTGAATGTAAGTATACGGTAGAATTTTTTTAACGAAAGGAACAAAAAAGTGGGAAAAATAATAATTAAGTTAGTAGGGAGCATATTAGCCCTAATAGGTGTAATATTAATATATGACGCAAGAACAATTACCAAAAAAGCATTTAGCTTTGGTGACCAAAACGAAGCAACATTAGGATTAAAAATTGCAGGATATCTAATATCAATAGCAGGAGCAACAATAATAATGCTCAATTAGGGACAGTCCCTAATTGTCCCATTTGACCAATTTGGGACACCCCTAAAAAAATAGTTGAAATTAAATCACAATTGTGCTAATATATAGTAAAATAAAAACAGTGAAGAAGAGGAGTAGGTTTTACTGCTAAACAGAGAATAAGAGTGAATACGCTGAGAGCTTTTATATAGAAAAGAAAACCGAAGGTAGCTTTGGAGTTAATATATTGAAACAAAGTAAATATATTCGTTTAAGCAACGTTAAAGGCTATTTAAGATACAATTAATTTGTAAATTAAGGTGGTACCGTGAGATAAAACCTCGCCCTTATACAAGGGTGAGGTTTTTTGGTTGAAAAGATTGTATAAAATAAAAAAGATAGTGTAAAGTAATCTATGAAAAATGTAGGGGCGATTTTAATCGTCCGCACTTCGAAGAAATTACTAAAAAAGGAAGGAGATAAAAAATGAAGGAACACAAATTAGAGGATAAGTTTAATCCGAAGAATTTTGAAGAAGAAATTTATAAAAGATGGGAGGAAAAAGAGTATTTTAAACCAAGTGAAGATAAGACTAAAAAGCCATATACAATAGTAATTCCACCACCAAATATAACAGGGAAACTTCATATGGGGCATGCATTAGATGAAACATTACAAGATATATTAATAAGATATAAAAGAATGGAAGGATATAATTGCCTATGGCTACCAGGAACAGATCATGCTGCAATAGCTACAGAAGTTAAAATTGTTGAAAAGCTAAAACAACAAGGGATAGAGAAAAAGAACTTAACAAGAGAACAATTTCTAGAAAAGGCATGGGAATGGAAAAAAGAATATGGTGGAACAATTTTAAATCAATTAAAAAAGTTGGGATGTTCATGTGATTGGTCTCGTGAAAGATTTACTATGGATGAAGGTTTGTCAAATGCAGTAAAATATGTTTTTATAAAATTGTATGAAAAAGGACTTATATATAAAGGAAAAAGAATGATAAACTGGTGTCCATCATGCAATACTTCTATATCAGATGCAGAGGTTGAGTTTGAGGAAGAACCAACACATCTATGGCATATTAGATATAAAGTAAAAGATGAAGATAAATATTTAATAGTAGCAACAACAAGACCTGAAACAATGCTAGGAGACACGGGTGTAGCAGTTCACCCAGAAGACGAGAGATATAAGGATTTAGTAGGAAAAAAAGTAATACTTCCTATTATGAATAAGGAAATACCAATAGTAGCAGATGATTTTGTAGAAAAGGAATTTGGGACAGGTGCAGTTAAATTAACACCAGCGCATGATCCAAATGATTATGCTGCAAGCCAAAGACATAATTTAGAAATAATAGAAGTATTTGATGAAAATTGGAAAATGGGAAATTTAGTACCAGAATATAAAGGATTAGATATATATGAAGCTAGAAAAAGAATTGTTGAAAAGTTACAAGAAATAGGGGCATTAGTAAAAATAGAAGATTATACACATAATGTAGGAAAATGCTATAGATGTCACCATACAATAGAACCTAAAATTTCTGAGCAGTGGTTTGTTAAAATGAAGCCATTAGCTGAACCAGCAATAAAAGCTGTAAAAGATGGAAAGACAAGATTTATACCAGAAAGATTTGACAAAATATACTATAACTGGATGGATAATATACAAGACTGGTGTATATCACGTCAATTATGGTGGGGGCATAGAATACCAGCATATTACTGCACTAAATGTAATAACATAATGGTAACCGAAAGTATTCCACATAAGTGTGAAAAATGCGGAAATACTGAGTTTACCCAAGATGAAGATACACTGGACACTTGGTTTAGTTCAGCCTTATGGCCTTTTTCTACATTAGGGTGGCCAGAACAAACAGAAGATTTAAAATATTTTTATCCAACTTCAACATTAGTTACAGGATATGATATTATATTTTTCTGGGTAGCAAGAATGATATTTTCAGCAATAGAACACACAGGAGAAGTACCATTTAAGGATGTATTTATTCATGGAATTGTTAGAGATAGTTTGGGCAGAAAAATGTCTAAAAGTCTAGGTAACGGAATAGATCCGCTAGAAATAATAGAAAAGTATGGAACAGATGCACTAAGGTTTTCATTGGTCCTTGGAATATCACCAGGAAATGATATACGATATATGCCTGAAAAACTTGAATCAGCAGCAAATTTTGCAAATAAATTATGGAATGCATCTAAGTTCGTATTAGGCAATTTGGAAGAAATAGATTATGATACAATGCCACAAAAATTATGCTATGAAGATAAGTGGATATTGTCAAAATTGAATAAACTAATAAAAGAAACAACAATTAACTTAAACAATTATGACTTAGGTGTTTGGACACAAAAGGTATATGATTTTATATGGGGAGAATTTTGTGATTGGTATATAGAAATGGTAAAACCAAGGCTATATGATAAAGAAAACAAAACAAGAGAGGCTGCACAATATACTTTAAACAAAGTTTTAGGCGATAGCCTTAAGTTATTACATCCTATTATGCCATTTATTACAGAAGAAATATATACAAAATTGTATAATAATGATGAAAGTATAATGATATCAAGTTGGCCCCAATATAGTGAAGAGTTTAATTTTGCAAAGGAAGAAAAGCAAATAGAAAAAATTAAACAGATAATTATTGGAATAAGAAATATTCGTACAAATATGAATGTTCATCCAGCAAAAAAATCAACTTTAATATTTGTTACTGAAAATGATGAAGAAATGATTATAGATTCCCAAGAATTCATTAAAAAATTGGGGTTTGCAGACAAAATAATAGTACAAGGCAATAAAAATAACATACCACAAAATGCAATGTCTGTATTAAGTGAAGAATTAGAAGTCTATCTTCCATTTGACGAATTGGTAGACATAGAAGAAGAAAAGAAAAGATTACAAGGGGAAAAACAAAAACTAGAAGCGGAAGTAGAAAGAGCTAGCAAAATGTTATCAAATCCCGGTTTTGTAAACAAAGCTCCAGAAAATAAAATAAAAGAAGAAAAAGAAAAATTAGAAAGATATAAGCAAATGCTAGAAAATGTAGAAGAAAGATTATCAAAACTTGCATAATTATGTTAATTGTGTTATACTTATATATATAAAACAATGAAAGACCGCAATTGTGGTCGAAGGAGGAAGAATGAAGAAAACAAAAGAACGGAAGCAATTCCGTAGAAGATTGGAAATATTATTAGGCATAATATGCCTAATAATTGCGGTACTAATTAGCACCGCTAAGAAAAAAGCTCACCAAGCTCTGGCGAGCTTGGAAGGATCAAATGATCCATACCTTTCGTATGAGGCGTGGATCGCCGTGCATGAGCCGGAATACCAAAACTCCGGCGATGCTCAGTCCGCATACTATAAGTATGCGGAGGAGCATTATTCCCCCGAGTATAGGGAAGCACAAAAGAAGCTTGCCCTATACAGGGCGGGGGAGATAATCTCACTCCTTATAGGAGTGACATTATCAATAAGACAGATCTATCTTTTCAGACAGTATTGTCTGAAAAGATAGCATAATCCGTTCTCCTCCTGTGCAAAGCATTTTGCACAGGAGGAACTGCAGACGAATCTAAAAGTCTGCAGTTTTTTTTGTGCGAATTATGTCGAAACTTTCTCAAAAATCGGCAAAAGTTCTAATGTTTCGCTCTAGGAAAAAAATGGAAGTGAATATATAATTATAATAAACAAAAAACAAAGGGGGAATGAATTTGGAATTTGACTATATTAAAACGGACAAGCTGTTGGTCGTAAAAATAATAGAAGAAATAGACCATCACACTACAGAAAAAATAAGGAGGAAGATAGATAATGAGATTACCAGATATATGCCTAGAAAAGTTATACTTGATTTCAATAAAGTTTCTTTTATGGATAGTGCAGGGATAGGAATGATAATAGGAAGATACAAAATGATTAAAATGTTAGGTGGAGAGCTAGAAATAGAAAACGCTACAAGAAGCGTACGTAAGGTTTTAGAAATGAGTGGAATTACTAAAATAATTAGTTTAAAAGAAGGAGAGGTATATGCATAGTTTATATGATAATGAAATGAAATTAGAATTTTTAAGTAAATCAAATAATGAAGCATTTGCAAGGATTACAGTTGCAGCATTTGCCTCACAACTTGACCCAACCATAGAAGAATTGGCTGATATTAAAACTGCTGTTTCAGAGGCGGTAACAAATTGTATAATTCACGGATATGAGAATACAGAAGGAATTGTAAAGATAACAGCAAAACTTTTTGCAAACACAATAGAAATAGAAATTTCCGATTCTGGCAAAGGAATAGCAGATGTAGAGCTTGCAAGGAAACCGTTATATACAACAAAAGCTAATTTAGAAAGGTCTGGCATGGGTTTCACAATTATGGAAAGCTTTATGGATGAAGTACATATTGAGTCTGTTTTAGGAATTGGCACAAAAATTGTTATGAAAAAAATAATAAAAAAGGAAGAAAATTTAGAACAGGAAGGAATTGAAATTACAAACATGGGAGGAAGATAAGTAAGTCTATGTATGAAAAATACGATAATAACATAAAAGATATAATTGCAGCACAAAGTGGTAACGAAAAAGCCATGGAAAAGTTAATAAATAGTAATAAAGGACTTATTTGGAGTATTGTAAATAGATTTAAAGATAGAGGATATGAAGTAGAAGATTTATATCAAATAGCAATGATTGGATTTATAAAATGTATTAAAAAGTTTGACTCTACATATGAAGTTAGGTTGTCTACATATGCCGTGCCATACATTTTAGGAGAAATAAAAAGATTTATAAGAGATGATGGACCTGTAAAAGTAAGTAGAAGTATAAAAGAATTGGCAGGTAAAATATTAGAAATACAAAAACAATATATGCAAAAAGAGGGAAGAGAAATAAAAATAGAAGAAATGGCAAAAATATTAAAAACCTCAAAAGAAGAAATAACCTTAGCTATGGAATCATATAATCCTGTAGAATCAATACATAGTTCAGCATACAACAAGGATGGGGACGAAATTTGTATTTTGGATAGATTAGGTACAAACATAGATGAGGAAACTCAAATAGTAAATAAAATATCAATAAAGCAATTAATAGAAGGCCTAGAAGATAGAGAAAAACAAATAATATTATTAAGATATTATAAAAGTAGAACACAATCACAAGTAGCGAAAATATTGGGAATAACGCAAGTGCAAGTATCAAGACTAGAAAAACAAATACTTGAAACCATGAAGAAAAAAATATGTAAATAGAGGTGAGTTATGAAAAGAATAGTGGTATATATGTTATTCCTTATTTTTTTGTGTATGTTAATACCAATTATATTTACAAATAGAAGAATTGAAAAGGTAAATGGAGAACTCGTGAAAAATGAAGAAGTAAAACAAGAACAACCAAAAGAAGAATACAGTTATAAACAATATGGAACAATAAAATTATTACACGAAAAAACAAACACAGTGGAAGAAATAAAAATAGATGAATATTTGTATGGAGTTGTATCAAGCGAAATGCCAGCAAGCTTTGAAATAGAAGCATTAAAAGCACAAGCAGTAGCTGCAAGAACATATACAATATATAAAATAAATAATAATGATAAAAAGCACGGAGAAGCGGATATATGTGATAATTCTGCATGTTGTCAAGCCTGGATATCAAAAGAAGATAGACTACAAAAATGGAATGAACAAAGTAGAAATGAGTATTGGGCTAAAATAGTTGAAGCGGTGGATTCAACTAAGGGAAAAATAATAACATATAATGAAAAACCAATAAATGCTTTTTTTCATGCAAATAGTGGAGGTGCAACAGAAGCACCAGTAAATGTATGGGGAGGAAGCAACTATCCTTATTTACAAACGGTTGCTACATCGGGAGAAGATGCTTATACCCAATATAGTTCAGAGGTTACGGTCACAAAAGAGGAGTTTAAAAATAAAATAATTGAAAAACATGCAGATTTAGATATTGATTTTAGCAAAGCGGATAGTATAAAGATAACCGAATATACAGAAGGAAATAGAGTAAAAAACTTGAAAGTTGGAAATTTGAATTTGTCAGGAGTAGAAATAAGAAACATATTTGGATTAAGATCGGCAAATTTTAAAATAGACATACAAGAAAACAATGTAAAATTTGCTGTAATAGGATATGGACATGGTGTAGGAATGAGTCAAACAGGAGCAGACAGTTTGGCTAAACAGGGAAAGAAATATGATGAAATAATTAAACACTACTACACAGGAGTCGAAATAAAAAATATGTAACATTTTTTGTATATTTTTCTCAATAATGTAAATAATTATAAAAACAATATCAAGGAGGAAAAAAAGATGAGAGAAGCAAATATAAAGAAAATGTTATTTATAACGTGCAGTATATTTTCGGTATTGCTAATTGCATTTATTATTACATCTTTTATGTATAATAAACAAGAAGAAACACAACTTAGTAAATTTGATGCAAATGTAGTAAAAGAATATAATTCAGAAAAAGTTAGTGAAAATGCAGAGCAAGAAATGATTAAAGAAGAGCCTATAAAGGAAGAGGAACAAAAAAAGGTAGCTGTAAATACAAGTGAGATAGAAGAAAAAGTTCAAGAGGAGCGAAAGGAAGAAGCAAAACAACAAGCAGAAGTAAATAAACCGGAAGAAACAGTAGAAACAAATACAAAGCCAGAAGAAAGTCAAGCAACAACGCCAAAATTTGTAAAGCCTGTAGAAGGAGAAATAATACAAGAATTTGCAAAAAGTAATTTAGTATATTCTAGTACTTTAGGAGAATGGATTACGCATTATGGAATAGATATAAAAGCTGACAAGACAACAGTAGTAAAAGCATCATCAAAAGGTATAGTAAAATATATAAAAAATGATCCACGATATGGTCTTACAATTGTAATAGAACATACAGGTGGATACAAAACAGTATATGCAAACTTATTGTCTACAGAATTTGTAGTAGTAGGTGAAGAAGTAAGCGAAGGACAAACTATTGGAACAGTTGGAACAACAAGCACATTTGAAGTTTTAGATGACCCACATTTGCATTTTGAAATTTTAAAAGATGACGAATATTTAGATCCACAATTAATGCTTAATTAATTTTGTGAAAGTTATGTGAATTTTAAAATAAACTATTGACAATTTTATAAAAAGGGTATAAATTATTAGCAGTCTTGAAAAGAGACTGCTAATTTGCTACTAGATATAAAATACTAATACAATAGCAATTATGCATTATAAAATACAAGTTAGCATATTATTTAAATAAGTTTTTTTAAGGAGGTAATATCAATGTTAAAACCATTAGGAGACAGAGTTGTAATTAAAATGCTAGAAAAAGAAGAAACAACTAAAAGTGGAATAATATTAGCAGGAAATGCACAAGAAAAATCACAAATTGCAACAGTATTAGAGGTGGGACCAGGAGAAGAAGATGATGGAAAGAAAAAAGAAATGTATGTAAAAAAAGGAGATAAAGTTGTTATAAACAGTTATGCAGGAACAACAATAAAATACGAAGGAGAAGAACTAATAATTGTAAAACAAGCAGATATATTAGCTATAGTAGAATAATAAAATTTATTAATAAATTAGGAGGTAATCAAAATGGCAAAGGAAATTAAATTTGGTGAAGATGCTAGAAAAAGTTTATTAAGTGGTGTTAACAAGATTGCTGATACAGTAAAAGTAACACTAGGACCAAAAGGTAGAAATGTAGTGTTAGATAAAAAGTTTGGTGCTCCATTAATTACAAATGATGGTGTAACAATAGCAAAAGAAATAGAACTAGATGATCCATTCGAAAATATGGGTGCTGGACTTGTAAAAGAAGTTTCTATTAAAACAAATGATGTAGCAGGAGATGGAACAACAACTGCTATGGTATTAGCACAAAGCATGATAAGAGAAGGAGTAAAAAATGTTGCAGCTGGTGGAGATCCAATGGCTATTAAAAGAGGAATGGATAAAGCAGTAAAAGTTGCAGTAGAAGGATTAAAAGAAATTAGCTCAGAAGTTAATGGAAAAGAAGACATAGCAAGAGTTGCTAGCATATCAGCTAATAATAGAGAAATTGGAGAACTTATTTCAGAGGCAATGGAAAAGGTTTCTAAAGATGGAGTTATTACAATAGAAGAATCTAAAACATCAAATACAGAACTAAATGTAGTAGAGGGAATGCAATTTGATAAAGGATATGTATCTCCATATATGGTAACAGATACAGAAAAAATGGAAGCAATTATAGATAATCCATATATATTAATAACAGATAAAAAAATAAGCAATATTCAAGAAATATTACCACTATTAGAAGCATTAATGCAACAATCTGGAAAATTAGTAATAATATGTGATGACATAGAAGGAGAAGCTTTATCTACATTAATTTTAAACAAATTAAGAGGAGTGCTAAACGTAGTAGCAGTAAAAGCCCCTGGATATGGCGATAAGAGAAAAGCAATGCTACAAGATATTGCAACATTAACTGGAGGAGAAGTTATAACATCAGACTTGGGATTAGAACTAAAAGATACCCAAATAGAGCAATTAGGTAGAGCAAAACAAATTAAAGTGCAAAAAGAGAATACAATAATAGTTGATGGCATGGGGGACAAACAACAAATCGCAGACAGAGTAGCACAAATAAGAGCACAATTAAGTGAAGAAAAAAGCGAATTTGAAAAAGAAAATCTTCAAGAAAGATTAGCCAAAATAGCAGGTGGAGTTGCAGTTATTGGTGTTGGAGCAGCAACTGAAATAGAAATGAAAGAGAAAAAACTAAGAATAGAAGATGCACTATCTGCAACAAAGGCAGCAGTAGAAGAAGGAATTGTAGCGGGTGGCGGAACAGCATATATAAATGTAATACCAAAAGTTGAAAAAGCAGTTGCAGAATTAGAAGCAGATGAAAGAATAGGCGGAAAAATAATACTAAGAGCCTTAGAAGAACCAATAAGACAAATAAGTATAAATGCTGGACTAGAGCCTGCAATAGTTGTAAATGAAGTAAAGAAAAAAGAAGCAGGAATAGGATTTAATGCAGCAACAGAAAAATATGTAGATATGAAAAAAGAGGGAATAGTAGACCCAACAAAAGTATCTCGTAGTGCACTTCAAAATGCAGTTTCAGTTGCATCTATGATATTAACAACAGAAAGTATAGTAACAGATAAAAAGGAAGAAAAAGAATGTAGCTGTGGACATAATGAACCAGCAGGAATGGAAGGAATGTACTAAACTTATCATCTAAATTGTAAGTTGCATGGAAATGTTTATAACGAATGTTGTAGGGGCGATTTTAATCGCCCCTACAACATTGTTTGCGCCAATTAATACCTAAAACTTACTATTTTTTAGTCTTCTTATACAAAAAAACAAACCATTACAGTCTTAATTAAAAGATGTAAAAGTTTGTTTTTTTATTTGGTTGGGCTGGCTAGATTCGAACTAGCGCATGCCAGAGTCAAAGTCTGGTGCCTTACCGCTTGGCTACAGCCCAATATTTACTATATGGGGTGGAAGATGGGACTCGAACCCACGGTCTCCAGTGCCACAAACTGGCGCGTTAACCAACTACGCTACATCCACCGTTTTGCACTGCTTATACTTAAGCAGTGCAATTAATATTTTAACTATTTATTTTTAATTTGTCAAGTATTTATATATAATTTTGCAAATTTTATTCTTCTACTGCCCATACTATTGTTCTTGCCTTACTATCATCTGTACAAGTTGATAAAGATATTTCTCTTTTTCCTTTTGTGTCTCTTGTCATATAAGAAGCATCATCTCCTGTTGTTCTATATATTTTGTATACACTATATTTTACTTTTTGTCCTGATTCATCTGTTATATAAATCTTATCACCATTTTTTAAGTTTTTAACATTAGAAAACATTGTACCATTTCTGTAATTATGTCCAATTATTACATTATTACCTACTTTATTTAATCCTGGTCCATATAGCCATGCTACTGCAGTTTCCAATGATTTTTTAGTTACTTTTTCTAGTATTGGGTATTTTAATTTTATTGTTGGAATTTGAATTGTAGCTACTACTTCATATCCTTTATAATATGTTTTTCCATCTGATGATTTTTTTATTTCACTAGAATCTCCTGTTTCATCTATGTCTGCAATACCTGTAATATTTCCTACACCATTTGTGTTATTAGGGTCATTTGCATTATTATCTGAAGATACTATATTTTCAAACTGTGAAACTGCTGCTGCTGCACCTTTTTCCACATGATATTTATTATAGATTCTAACACCTATAAATATAATAATTCCCACTATTGCTACTATTGATACTATTAAAATAACTGTTAATAAATTTCCATATTTACTACTGTTATTACTAAACATACTATCTTTATTTTTAAACATATTATTTCCTCCTATGTAAAATATAATACCATATATTACTATTATATCACATTTTACAAATCTTTTGTATAGTTTTATGTAAATTTACACATTCATTCCTAGTTTTCTTCCACCTAACAAATGAAAATGTAAGTGTTTCACTTCTTGTCCTCCGTCTTCTTTGCAGTTATTTACTATTCTATATCCATTCTCTAAATTATTTTCTTTAGCCAATTTTTTTATTACAGTAAATATTTTTCCTATTATCTTTTCATCACATTCTTCTAAATCATCTGTAGTTGCTATGTGTTTTTTAGGAATTATTAATATGTGCACTGGTGCTACTGGATTTATATCTTTAAATGCTAATATCTCGTCATCTTCATATACTTTATCACTTGGAATTTCTCCATTTACTATTTTACAAAATATACATTCTTCCATTCTTTTTCTCCTCTAATTAATCTTTTATTAAAATTGCCTTTATTCTTCTAACGCCTGCTGATGAAGCTTCTTCTTTTTTTATTTTAAATTTTCCTAATTCTTTAGTATTTTTTACATGAGGCCCACCACATAATTCTTTTGAAATATCTCCTATATTATATACTGTAACTATATCTGGATATTTATCTATAAACATGCATTCAGCACCTGAATCAATTGCATCTTCTTTTGACATTTGTGTACATTTTACTTCTAATCCATCATCTATCCATTTATTAACTAATTGTTCCGTTTTTTCTTTTTCTTCATCTGTTAGTTTGTGATCGCATGAAAAATCGAATCTCATTCTTTCTGCTGTTATATTAGATCCTTTTTGATGCACATCTTTATTAATAACAATTTTTAAAGCAGCATTTAAAAGGTGAGTTGCTGTATGATATGCAATGGTTTCTTCACTTTGATCTGCTAGTCCTCCTTTGAATTTTTGTTTTGCACCTTCTCTTGATTTTTCTTGATGTTCTTTAAATAATTTATTAAATTCTTGCATATCAGTTTTTAAATCATTTTCCTTTGCAAGTTCAGAAGTTACTTCAGGTGGAAATCCAAATGTGTCATATAATCTAAATACCATTTTTCCTTCTATTGTATCTTTTCCTGTTTCTTTAATTTTTTTAGCTTCTTTATAAAATTCTTTTTCTCCGTTTGATAAGGTTTTTATAAATTTATTTTTCTCTTCTACTATTACATTTTTTATAAGTTCTCTATTCTTTTCTAATTCTGGATACATATCTTTTAGCGTGTCAATATTTAAATCTATTAAGTTTGAAATTTCATTTAAATCTATTTGAAGCTTATTCATATGTCTAGTCATTCTTCTTATTAGTCTTCTTAAAACATAGCCTCTATCAACATTACTTGGTCTTCCACCATCAGATATAATCATCATGCTAGAACGAAGATGTTCTGCTACTATTCTTCTGCTATTTATATAGTCATTTTTTTCTAGTTTTTCTAAAGCATCCATAACTGGTTTAAATATTTCTATTTCAAATGGTGTTTCTTTACCTTGTAAAAGCATAGCCATTCTTTCTAATCCTAAACCAGTATCTACATTTCTTTGTTTTAATTTAGAATAGTTTCCTTCTTTATCTTTATAAAATTCCATAAAAACATTATTCCAAATCTCTACATATTTACCACATTCGCAATCTGGGTTACATTGTTCTGAACATGCTGGTTTTCCTGTGTCATAAAACATTTCAGTATCTGGTCCACATGGTCCTTCTTCTCCTGCTATCCACCAATTGTCTTTTAAATAATATATATGATCTTTTGGAATTCCTACACTTTCCCATATTTGTGCTGTTTGAGTATCTTTTTCACAATTATCATTTCCAGCAAAACAAGTAACATATAATTTCTCTACTGGAATATTTAATTCTTTAGTCAAAAACTCAAAACTCATACTTATAGATTCTTCTTTAAAATAATCTCCTAATGACCAATTTCCAAGCATTTCAAAATATGTTAAATGTCTATTATCTCCTACTTCTTCTATATCATTTGTTCTTACACATTTTTGAAAATCTGCAAGTCTTGTACCTTCTGGATGTTTTTCTCCTAAAAGATATGGTACAAGTGGTTGCATTCCAGCAGTGTTAAATAAAACTGATGGATCATTTTCTGGAATAAGTGGAGCACTTGGAATTATTTTGTGTCCATGTTCTTCAAAATAATGTAAAAATTTATTTCTAATATCTATTGCTTTCATTATATATACTCTCCTTTTTAGTATACTTCTCAAAAATTATATTATAATTCCTATTAAAAATCAAGAAAATATGTGTAAAATAAAAAACTCTTAAAATAAGAGTTTTTTATTTTGTTCTTACTATTTTATCTTTATAAATAATCCATCAAACAATTTATTAAATTTTTCTGTATTATCTCCATCATATGGATCTATTGTATAAACCATATTTTCTAAGATTATTTCGCTTCCATCTATTGGAGTTGCTGTAGTAATAGATATATATTGTCCATTTTCTATTTTTTCATTACTAACTATTTTATACCACTGCCCTGCTTTAATCTCTGCTGTCTCATATATCATATCTTGAAATGCGTACATATAATTTGTTTCTATACTATCATCTTCATTATTAAATTTTGATGCAATAAAATATAATTCATTTGAATCTGTATGTTCTAAATCTATCTCAAATGACCATTCTGTTCCATTAACTTCAAGTTGCCCTATTTCCAAATATTTACTTGCTTCTTCTTTTGTTATTGTAGGTTTTCCTATTATTACTAACTTTCCAAGTGATTGATCTTTTACTAATGTTACTGGTGTTCCTTTTGTTGGATCTATTGATATTGCTTTATTTATATTTCCGTCTTTGTCTACATTGTATATATTTCCTGATTTTATAAATTTAACTTTCCAACCAGTGTTAGCATCTCCGGTTACTGTTGCTCCATCTACTTTTAATTCTGCTGATGCATTAGTTACAGCTCCCATTCTTCTTGAGGCTAACCCTAATTTTATTTTTTCAATTTCTTCTTCTGTTGAATAATTATTGGTTGCATTTTTTGAATATTTTATTATATCATGGCTTATTATTAATTTTATTGATACCATTGCTAATATTAATAGAACTATTATAGTTATAATTAGTGCTAGTAATGTTATTCCTCCATTATTTTTTAAAGTTCCGTTTGGCATTCTAATGTTTTTCATTTCAAATTCTCCCTTTCTTTTGTTTTTTATAGTCTATCTCTATTTTATTTCTTTGTCAATGATAATTATTAAAATCTAATATTTATAAATTATTTTTGCTTATCTGCTAGTTTAAACACTGCTTTTGTATATTTTAATAATTCTTTTTTGTTTTTTTTAATTTATTATTGTTTATTTTTTATAATATAGAATTAGTAGGTCTTTTTAGCATGTAAGACTACCCTATATTTATTATTATTAGCACAAGTTGATAATGTTAAAATATTATCATCTTTTGTCACCTTAACATTAAAGTCTTTTTTACTTCTTTCTTTTATAGTGTTTATAAATTCTTCAAACTCATTATTTTTAAAATTTGTTTTTATATAGTAATCTTCCTTTTCTATTTGATACACGGAAAATACTTCATAAATATGATATTCTTCTTCTGTTATTAGTGTTATATATTTATTGCTTTCGTTATTATACCATTCTTTTTTTATAACATCTTTTAAACTTCCAAACATACTATTATCTCTCATATTATGTCCATAAATAACAATATTTTTATCTGTTGTATCAAACTTATTTTTATAATCTGCAAAAATCCATCCTGCTTTATTGTATTCTTTATTAAAATTATGACTTAAATAATACGAATTATCATTTGCCTTTACAATTGGAAATTCTATATTTGTATTTTCTACTTTTAACCATGCTATTGTATCAGAATTTTTGTTTTTAAGTTCTTTAAAATCTACTTCATATTTTTGTTTGGTTTTTGTATCATCATTTATTTTAACTGTTTTTAGAGTTTCTTTTATTATTTCTTTGTTTGATTCATTATTTTTATACCAAATAGCTATATGTATTGCTGAATATACTAATACTACTATTAATAATATTTGAATAATATTTATGATTAAAACTTTCTTCTTTTTATCTTTTCTTTTCATCTATTCTCCATTCTATTAAATATTTTTTTAATCTAATAGGTTATTTAATATCTATTAATATCTTATTTTTTATTCCAGCCTTCTATATTTTTTTGTCTTTCTCTTGCTATTGCTAATGCATCATCTGGCACATCATTTGTTATTGTTGAACCTGCTCCCACAAATGAATTTTTTCCTAGTTTTACTGGTGCTACTAAATTTGTATTTGAACCAATAAAAGAATGTTCACCTATTATTGTTTTACTTTTATTAAATCCATCATAATTACATGTAATAGTTCCACATCCAATATTAGTTTTTGCTCCTATTTCACAGTCTCCCATATAAGATAAATGTGGTACTTTTGCACCTTCTCCTATAATGGCTTTTTTTATTTCTACAAAACTTCCTATTTTTACATTTTTATCTAATCTACAGCCTTCTCTAATATATGCATTTGGTCCTATTTCACAGTTTTCTCCTATGACTACATCATTTTTTATTGTAGTATTAGGATGAATTACTGTATCCATACCAATTTCTACATCATCATATATGTATGTATTATCCATGTCTTCTATTGTTACTCCGTTTTGCATATGGTATTGGTTTATACGCATCCTTAATACTTTAGTTAACAATTCTAATTGCATTCTGTCGTTTACACCTAAAATTTCTGTATTATCTTCTATTATTACTGCTCCTGTTTTTAGTCCTTTATCATTCATAATTCTTACAACATCTGTTAAATATAATTCATTTTGTGAATTATTTGGTTTTAGTTCTTTTAGCGCTTTTAATAATTCTTGAATATCAAAGCAATATATTCCTGCATTAATTTCTTTTATTTGTTTTTGTTCCTCATTTAAATCTTTTTCTTCTATTATTTCTTCTATATTTCCACCGTCGTCTCTTATAATTCTTCCGTATCCTGTTGGATTATTATATATTGCTGTTAATAAAGTAGCATATTCTCTATTTTTCATACTCTTGTTTATTAATCTTTTAATTGTTTCTGGCCTTATTATAGGAACATCACCATTTAATACAACTACTTTTCCATGTTTATCTTTCAAATATTTTTCTGCCTGTAATACAGCATGACCTGTTCCTAACATTTCTTCTTGGTATGCGTATTCAACGCTATCTCCTAATACTAGTTGTACTTGTTCTTTTTTATATCCTACAACTGTTATAATCTCTTTTATATCTGCTTTAGTAGCTGTTTCTACTACTCTTTTTACTAATTCTTTTCCATATATTTTATGTACTAACTTAGATTTATTTGATTTCATTCTAGTTCCTTTACCTGCTGCTAATACAACTGCTATTAAATCTTGACTCATAAATCAAACCACCTTTCTTTTCTTTTATAAAGTCATAATACCATAAGCTTTTTCTTATTTCAATATCTTTATTTAAATTCTAAAACTTAAAATAATAATTTATACATATTATTATTTTTTTAAAATTTTGTTACTTTTTTGTAATATTACAAAAAGTCTCTAATATAAATTAATAAAGTTGATTGTACAAACATTTATAAGGAGGTTAATTTAAATGGAAAATTTAAATTTATATCAGGATATACAGGCTAGAACAAACGGTGATATTTATATTGGTGTTGTTGGCCCTGTAAGAACTGGTAAGTCTACTTTTATTAAAAGATTTATGGATTTATTAGTTATTCCGAATATATCAAATGAATATAGAAGACAACAAGCTCAGGATGAATTACCACAAAGTGCCGCTGGTAGAACGATTATGACTACAGAACCAAAATTTGTTCCAAATGAAGCTATAGAAATTACAATTGGCGATAATCTAAAATTAAAAACAAGATTAGTTGATTGTGTTGGATATCTAGTAAATAATGCCATTGGTTACATGGAAGAAGATTTACCCAGAATGGTAAAAACTCCTTGGTCAGAAGAAGAAATGCCCTTCGAACTTGCTGCTGAAATAGGAACTAAAAAAGTTATCCAAGAACATTCTACAATAGGTTTATTGGTAACTACTGATGGAAGTATTACAGATATACCTCGTCAAGACTATATTGAGGCTGAAGAACGAGTTGTTAATGAATTAAAAGAATTAAATAAACCTTTTGTTATTATTTTAAATTCTAATGATCCATATTCAGAACAAACTCAAAAATTGTCCAGTAAATTAGAAGAAAAATATAATGCACCTGTAATTGCTTCTGATTGTAGTAATTTAAATATTAATGATATTAATCAAATATTTGGAAAACTATTATATGAATTTCCAATTGAACAAATTAATATTAATTATCCAAAATGGGTAGATTATTTAAGCCCTGATCATTGGTTAAAAGCTTCGTTATTATCAGATATAAAAAATGCTTTTGACGATATAAAAGTATTAAAACAAGTAGATTTATCTATTAGTAGAATACAAGAAACAGAAGTAATTTTAAGTACTAATATTGACAATATAAATCTAGGTACTGGTGAAATTAATATTACAATTCAGTTGAAAGAAAATCTATTTTATAAAGTATTATCAGAAGTTTCAAGTATTGATATTACAAATGAAGGTGATCTGTTTAGTATAATGACCAATTTGGCAAATACTAAAAAAGAATATGATAAAATATCTAGCGCTCTTGATGATGTAAAAAGAAAAGGTTATGGTATTGTAACTCCTACTATGCAAGAATTGATATTAGAAGAACCAGAAATGGTAAAACAAGGTTCTAAATTTGGAGTTAAATTAAAAGCAAAAGCTCCTTCTATTCATATGATTAGAGCAGATATAGAAACCGAAGTTTCACCTATTGTTGGTAGTGAAAAACAATCTGAGGAATTAGTAAATTATTTATTATCAGAATTTGAAAATGATCCAATTAAAATTTGGGAATCAAATATATTCGGAAAAAATCTTCATGAATTAGTTAATGAAGGTTTGCAAAATAAATTATATAGAATGCCTGAAGATGCACAAGTAAAACTTCAAGAAACACTTGAAAGAATAATAAATGAAGGTAGTGGCGGATTGATCTGCATTATATTATAAATTTATTATAAACATCAAATCGGATAATCTTAAACAAAGCAAGAATACAAGCGATTGGTCGCCTTGTTCTTGCTTTATTTTTGTTATTTTTATACATATTTTTTATTTTTTTAAAATTCGCAGTTATTTGGTGTTCTTGGATATGGTATTACATCTCTGATGTTTTCTACGCCAGTTAGATAGATTAATAATCTTTCAAATCCCATACCAAATCCTGAATGGACACATCCTCCGAATTTTCTTAAATTTAAGTACCAATCCATTCCTTCTTCTGGCATATTTAATTCTTTCATTAAGTTTCTTACAGCTTCAACTAAGCTCTTAACACCTTCTTCTGTAGTATTAGCCTTTAATCCTAAAGCCTTTGCTATTTCAGCATATTTCTTATCTGCTACGAATGACTTATATTTAGGGAATGCAGCAAACTTACTTGGCATAGTAGCATTATATTCTATTACATGAGGTAATAATATTGCATTAGCTCTACCATGTGGTATATGGAATTCTGATCCTAATTTATGAGCTAATGAGTGGTTAACACCTAAGAATGCATTTGCAAATGCCATACCTGCCATAGTAGCCGCATTAGCCATTTTTTCTCTTGCAACAGGGTCGTTCAAGCCGTCGTCGTATGCTCTTGGGAGATATTCAAAGATATTCTTAAGAGCTTCAATTGCAAGACCGTCTGTATATTCTGTAGCCATCATTGAAGCATAAGCCTCAAGTGCATGAGTAACTGCATCAATACCTGAAGCGGCTGTAAGTCCCTTAGGTGCAGTCATATGGAAATCAGCATCAACAATTGCCATATTAGGCATAAGCTGATAGTCAGCAAGAGGATACTTTGTGCCTGTGCTTTCATCGGT